>Ga0209671_1006316_pt1 | contig 12136 bp, 8 predicted proteins | sample WorMetHERISLAND2_2_FD_187401 | JGI IMG/M metagenome (GOLD analysis project Ga0209671, IMG submission 187401) | Marine gutless worms symbiont microbial communities from Max Planck institute for Marine Microbiology, Germany - Olavius geniculatus... | ecosystem: Host-associated > Annelida >...
CTTCTCTATACTGCTCAATTTCCTTACCTGTATAACTTAATCTCTCTCCAGCCACCACGTAACACTCGATCCTCGTCTGTTGTCACTCTCGCTCGTCCACCTACTCATTCCTCCTTAAAAATTACCAGTCGTTCCTTTCGCTGTGCATCACCTCATCTCTGGAATCAACTCCCTCACTCACTTCGTCAGCCACGTCTTGATCTATTTCCTCCTGACTCACCATACTTCCATGATCATCTCACCTCGTCAGCGTCACCATCACCACTCTTGTAATCCATCACCCCATCATTCTTTCATTCCAATCTCAAAACTTTTTTTTTCAAATCCTATCCTCCATACACATCTGGTACCCCCTTGGACTGACTCCACAGCTATTCGGACCTGCTCATGGTTTTTACTTTTGTTCTCATTTCAGTTTTTTTTTAGTTTTAGTTTTCATTATTTTATTATTATTTTATTTCTCACCTTTTCAGTTTTTTTTATTTTCTAGTTTTCTTTATTTTAGTCATTTTCTGGATTTTTAAATTTTTAACATTTAATGGTATTTTTATTGTTAGTATCTCTTATTTTATTTTTCTTTGAAAACATTTAAGGTTTTTTTTACTTTATGTGCTATATTAAACTGACAGTTTGTCTGTCAGTTTTTGAGCACAAATTCTCTGTTGTATTTTTATGTATTGTATTGTTGCCCATGTCAGTAGATTTTTTCTGAGGGTTTTCCATCTTGTCTCTCATGTCCATTCAATGCTTTTTAGGTTTGTCTTTTATGTTTATTGACTTCTAGAAAAGGTAAAAAAATAAGGTAACGCCTAGTACTTGCTATAGTGCTTCTTACATGCGACGAACTCGTGGCCAGAAGCTCTTTGACAATCTTGGAAGTGGCAGTTGATTGGCATGAACTAATGATGCTGCAGTGCACTATGCGGCCATCCATTACCCACATTAACAAACAATTTGACCCGCGGTTTGCAGCTAGGAGACATACCTCTGCTTTAATCAGCCACACAAGGTCTTCACCCTGTAGCTCGTAAGCTACTACTCATTTCCCTCATGGAGGGTAGGAGGCTGAGTTGGCCTGAGCACATATCAGGTTAGCAACTTGCTCAAGGTCGCTTGCAAATGACCGGCAGTGAGAATCGAACCGCAACCACCAGACACTTGCACTTACACAGGCAGGTAGGTGTGAACAACTTGTCCAGAGTTGTTACTTGGTAGTGCACCAGCTGAAAATTGAATTTTGGACTGTTCGGTTTTGTATCCAATGCCCTAATTGCTGAGCCACCAAGCCACCCACTTCTGCTGATATTTGCATATATTTGCTGCCTTCTGCAGTTTTCTGTTCAATTCATTATGAGTGACTGTGAGCTTGCTGATAAGTACAGTAAAGAATATATCTGTCTCGTGTGTCATTTGTTCTTAGCTGTTGACGAAACACTCGCTGGTTGCTGCACTCTCTGACATGGTGCCTGTCAAACCAAGAAGGCAGATTATATATCCTCTGGATAAACTTGGACTGAATGCTCCTTCGGACAGAATTTTACAAGTCAAAGAACAGTTCGCTCTCAATCACGTGAACTGCAAACTTGTGCTAGAGCCAAAGGTTAATCAGTGTGTCATTTCATTACTTATGTAATATCATGTATTTTCTATATTTGTAGACAGGTACTAAAATAATAATATTATTATCGGTGCTGTGCATTTGCAGTATTTTTTGTACTTATTGATTGGTTTGTTTTGCACTTTTGAAATGGTATCCATCTTGTAAATACATTGTTCCAGCAGCCTCTGAATGTTTTCTCCAAAATTGTGGTAAATTACCAGTTTAATCAGGCACCCATAAAAATGACAAACTGAATCACTGTCTTCTTGGCTAATCTTATGCACAGTATGTTTGTAAGCCTTGATGAGTATTTAAACAGAAATTACGTGTTGACTAAATACTGTTTTAATGTACATCTTCTATGAGTAATTAATGAAGTTTGAACATTTGTAGATAGTGCCAAAATTGCGACAATGGGATGTTGTTGAATTTCACACAAGTGTTGTTGTTTTTCGTTTTGCAGGTATTTTTTGCTTTTTAGATTATTTGTCAACTAAAATGTTTTTTGTACAAGCGGCATTGGCATTTGATCTTGTTGGCAGCTGTTGTGTTAGAGTGTCTGTGTTGGTGTGTTGTGTGTGTGTATTCTTCTGAAGATCACACTGAATGCACGCATCGTGGTCATTGGAGCATCAGAAGTTGGCATTTCTTTTCTTGAAACTTTTGCTTTCTGGTTTGTAGATTGTGATGATTTATTGTTGCTGCTTATTTTTACAGTGTAGCAAATAGCAATTGCAGTAACGTGACTTCAGTTACCTATCATCTTCACTTATTCTGTCGTGGTTGTCATGTAGTACAGTGCTTTTTAGTGCATTGTATTATGTGACAAGATTAGCATTAGCTTCTTGAAATTATTTTTTATCCCAATTTGTTCTTTTATCTCAAATGATTTTTTATTGGTGACTCGATGTGATGCGGAGTTACTGTTGACAGCATGTTGGTTAAAAATCAAATGTAGTACGTAGCAATTTAGCATTACTGTTTTGCTGTGGTGGGACCAAACAGTTGTGCAAAATGCCAAATTTTTTGTTCTCATTTAATTGCAGTTTATTTAGTATTTTTGCTGAATTTGTTAGGCACAGTGAGACTATTTGTTGTTAATGTGAATAGTCCACACATGAGGTTCAACAGCTTGACGTTGGTGTCACCTCACGGCTTGCCTGGTCAACTGCCACCGAATCCACTGAGAGACAACTTTTTGTCCACAACGTAAGCTCCTTCTAACAATTAGCAGCAGGCTAGTGAGTGGTGATTTACACAATTTGCTTTAATTCTGTCTACAGTTGTTGTTTATTCGTTTTAATGGTTTTCGACCATTTTGCACTTGGTGTTGTTTTTATTTGGCATTGGCTTGCTGTTCTGAAAGCCAGTCTTAGGATTAGCAATATGCTTTGGTTGCATTAAGGTCAGGGTTAATTTTTGAGTTAGGGGTTAGGTTGGGTTAGTGTTAGTGATTGCAATCCTGGTATTGGATTCTTAATCCCAGGATCTGGGATTGAGAAATTTGTAATCCCGGGATCCCGTTTTGGGATTAGGCTTACAGATTGGTTGTTATTTTGGTATCTCCAATTGACTTATTTTATGCACAGGGCCCCTACGAAAGGTATATCCAAACTGTAGAGAGTGACAGTGACTGTCAAATTACAAATTTCCAGCAACAGCACGAAGTAGTACTCTAGCCCTCATAAAATATTTTATTTACTAGACAGCTAAAATTCTTCTTCCTGTTATTTAATATGCGAAAAAGTACAAATTTAGCTAATTTTTGTAATCCCAACATCATGGGATTGAGAGGCTGCCAATCCCGGGATTCAGGATTGGCAAAAACGGCCGGGATCCTGGGATTTGGGATCCCGGGATTGCAATCTTTAGTTAGTGTACTTTACTATGCTAGCAGATGTTTAGAATAGCAATGCTTTCAGAATAATGGACCTCAATCAATCATTGATGCTTTACTGTGCCTTTGATTGTCTCAGTGCCTTCAGTAATTCATTGAAACTTTGAACACATTCCATATGCCACTGCCAATGTGTGCAGTTGAACTTTGTGTGAATATTAACTCTTTGCTGCGTTTTGGTGGCAGTCATGGCTACAGTCAGGAAGAGTACGATCAGATGTCACTGCGGACATGGGTTAATGTTGTCTGCGGCAAAATGACTGCAATTGACAGGTTGTTTGACGTCTTTTTTGCAAAACGCGAACGAAATTATTGAAGTCTTGGCTTGTGTGCAGCGAGAGCAACATACAGCTCTGTAAATGGTTAACACAGTCATTAAACTTTGACTTGACCATATTTTTACTATTTTGTAAGTTAATAAGTCCCAACATTTGTATTTCTGTTTTTCTGCTTAATTTTTCAACCAAAAGTACTCAGCTGTAATTTTTTATACATTTGATAGGAATTAATTATACAGTGTTTCATTAAAAAGGCACCTTTTTGTAACTCAGTCTAATGGTAATTAATTTACATGAAATTTTTACCAACTGTAGCTGAAAAAATACTAATTTAAAATATTTCAACAAAATTTGGCTGTTAGTTAAATATTCTTTGCTAGTTGTGATGTAACGCTGACGTCATAATGTGCTAGGAGTACAACTGTTTCAACTGGTGCTGTCAGTTGCTACCCCATTTGTAAAATGTTCATTGTATCAACCCTAAGCAACATTTTGGCATGAAATCAGGCATCTCGCAATACATAAACTCAGCCATCTTGCAAGCAGTGTGTGCTGGTACACTGTCTTGCTGGAAGGTGTAAAAGTCAAGTTATCCTCACAAGTGTGTGAAAGTGATCGTTTCGGGCATTTTTTGTGGCTACAATGGTGTAAAACTCCAACAGTTTGTTGTCAGTGAACCAGATGAAGTATGCTGTCAATGCTGGGCAGCTATTCAGCAACTGTCAACAACCAGTTGTGATAAGCAAGTTTTTACTCCAGGTACATTATGGCATCAGCATTACATCAGGACCAGCAAAAATATTCAACTAACAGCCGTATTTTGTCGAATCATTTTGAATTAGTATTTTTTCAGCTACATCTGGTAAATATTTCATATAAATTGACCATCATTTGAGTGAATTATGAAAGAAAAAAAAGTGTGCCTTTTTGTTAAACACCGTGTATAGTCTGCGACTCTGCAGCATGGCTTTACTTTGAGCTTGCTGATTCGTTACTTACTGCTTCGGTTTGTTTGCTGCCCCTCCCCACTCCCGCTCTCGGTCTCTTGGTCTCGATTTTTATCTATTCGGCCTCTGTCCATTCCTCCTGATTCCAGTGTCTGGCTGCGTTTACATTACTGACTGGAATTTTCATTGACAGGAAGAAGAAGCATGTGATAGTGAATGGTCGGTATGTCGTGCCGTATGATTACCTGATACTGTGCAATGGGACTCAGTATCAGGTGCCGCAGCCGACTGGACTTGATATCAGCACCGGGGCAACCAACAATGACCTTGAGGACCCTGAGAATCCTCAACCTGAACTGCCTGTGGACTGCATGCCCCCAAAGAACGTGTTTGTTGTCAACGACGCGTACGAGGCAGCTGTCTTCCTCTACTGGCTTGAGAGCAATGTGCTTGATGCTAAAGGTCTCTGAATTCAGCATTTAGTTACTTGTGAATTAGCATATTCTTGTTTTACTACCATTTCTGTGCTTGCTATGCTCACATTAAAATGATACACATCGGTACAGATATAGGGACTTTTTTTAGGGAGATTAAATGAAAATCAAATACTTCTGTAACAAAACAACTACAGACTGCAATTGTGCAGTGTAAAAAGCAAAAACAACACAACCAGTCTTCACTACCTTTAGTAAAATTATATACCTGTAACTGGTTAATGTGACCATTAGGCATGACTACTACAAAACTATGTTTTGTGCTAGTTAGTGTGGATGACATAATGCTTTACTTTGCATGATCTTTGTCATGTTTATTTGCAGTCAACACACTGTTGTAGGTCTGGCGGGGAAGATCGTTGTCTATGGTTCAAACGTGGACGTGTACTGCTGTGTGCAAGTTCTGCTGCAAACTGGTTTACCAGGAGATCAGATTGTCGTTGTCCAGCCACCTGCACCTTCTGAGGTACCTACCAACAATCACACAGCTATCTTGACAGACCATGTCACATACACATCTTGCTCATTTATCTTTCCCATACAGGAAAAAAACCCACATAACAGAAAAACTGAAATAGGTGTGAACATTTAACAGGGCAGGACTCAGGAGTAACTGGAATGTTTATTTTTAACTGAGCAGGTTGAAAAATTAAGATCACTGGATGTTGAAATCCTCATAGAAATGATGCGTTTCTTGGGTAATCATTTGTGTACCTGAGCTTAGCCCTTATAGTCTCTTTGTTGCACCCGCATCCACGATTGCTGCATTCTGCTCGTAGCACTTAGCAGACTATATAAATTCTGTGCGGGGATTTTCTTTAGTTGCTGTATATTAATGTGTAATGTTGTGAGAGGGAACCGCAGTAATGCAGATGGTGTATATTATGTTGAGACTTAGTGCCAATATCTTTAATTGCTGTTACTTTGACACTAGCACAGAAAATTATTTGAAGCATTTTAAAAACAGGATTACCAGCCTGTTGTGAGCATCTGAAAACCTCTTAGAGTGTGGCATTTTAGCTTACTTGAAGTTGTCGTTTTCAGATGCCGTAGCACTGTAGAAGTACACTGACCATCAGAGGTTTTTGCATATCACTCAGACGAGTCTGAACAACTGATTGAAACAGCCACAGAGAAACGTCAATTAGCCTTTTGCATCATCATCATCTCATCACCAGTCTTGAGATGCTGACTGAAGACCAAGAGTGATGTTGCCGAGGTTATGTTCAATAGAAGGTCATTTTATGCACTAGAAATGATAGTGCGCTGTATAAATGTTCACTTATTATTATTATAGGTTTGCAATGTACATGGTGTTTCATATAAAAGGGACTCCTTTTCCTTTTTTTATAATTCACTCAAATGATGATCAATTTACACAAGATTTTTACCAGTTGTAGCTGAAGAAATACTAATTTAAATATTATAGCAAAATGTTGCTGTTGATTAAATGTACTTTGCTAGTCGTGATGTAATACTGACATCATAATGTGTCGTGAGTACAAGCTTGCTTGTCTCAACTGGTGCTATCAGTTGCTACTCTGCTCCGATATTAAACTTAATCTGCTTTACTGTTGGCAAATTGTTGAAGTTTTACCATTGCAGCCACAAAAATCGCCCAAAACAATCAATTTCACTCAGTTGTTGGAATAGCTTGACTTTTGCTGCTGATTGCAGCTTTCAGCAACACGGTGCATCAGCACACAAAGATTGCGAGATGGTTGAGTTTCTAGATTGAGAGAGACTTGATTCTAAGCTCCCATGTTGTTTATTTCTGACATGATGAACATTTTTCATTAGCAAACCAGATTAAGTTCACCATCGAAGCAGTGTAACAACTGACAGCACCAGTTGAGACAAGCAAGCTTGTACTCACGACACATTATGACGTCATCGTTACATCACGACTAGCAAAGAATATTTAATCAACAGCCATATTTTGTTGAAATATTTTGAATTAGTATTTTTTCAACTACGACTGATAAAAATTTCGTGTAAATTGATCATCATATGAGTGAATTGTGAAAGAAAGAAAAGGGGGTACCTTTTTATGAAACACCGTGTAGACTGGAAATGCTCGTTTGCGGACTGTAGCACGTTGCTGTATATTTACACAAAGAATTAGCAGTAGAAAAAATTAAAAAGTAAGCATACAAATATGTCCTTGTGTGTCAGGATGGCGTGAGTTGTTTCAACAATGAGGACGTTGAGTCGGCCGTGGCGGCGGCATTGCAGGAGGCTGAAGTCGAGGTGTATCTTGGTTACATACTTGCTGACTGGAACCTGGTGGGCGGTGACAATGGTGAACGTGCTGAGCTGACGTCAGTCAGTTTTACGTCTGACAACGAACCACTGACGATTGACTGCCTGGTAAATGCGAGCTGCCTTCTACTGTCAGCTAGTGGCCTGGTCTAGTGGTTAACGTGTTAAGTTTGATCAACGTAGTTGCCATGTGTTGGGTTTGGTTAGTAACTGGATGAGTGACTGTCTGCGGACAGATAAACCATCTTGGTATATTATTAACCACCCAGCTCAACTTAGCCTTTCATCTCTCTGGAGTAGATTAATCAAGTACCTATTTGCCTGGCTGGAGTTAAGCCTGTGGGTGTTCACCTGTGTCACTGTGTGATCCCGTATGGCAGGTGCTGCTCCGTAGCTCGAGATGAGTTTCCTGTGAAGAGCTAAGAACATCTTTTATAAACAGGCTTCCAAATGATTCTGTTATTTGATCTTTTATTCAGCTCACTGATATTTTTTCTCCTTTAAGCAGACAAAATTGCCGAAGACCCATATCATTTTTTCAACCAGCCACTTTTTTGTGTAAATGTTGCCATGCAGTGGCATGCATTTTATGTCACTAGTTGTTAATTGGACTAGGTGCATGTTTTGTGCAACATGATGAATTGGTAATCAGTCTGCATTTTGTTGCTCTAGTGATGACTACAGTGAAACGACGCAGCCAAATATTTGACTGTTGTTAGGAAAACTCTAGATGTTAAATACATTGTGTTCTGTCGCAGACCAGAGCAGTAAAATATTGCTGATAATGTGTACTTTTAGGCATTTTTGAGTTACTATGCGAAAAAGGTGGACTATGAGTCATTCACTGGTTGGTTGTAGTTTATTTATTATAGCAGAATCCACTTGCAGAATCTATTTAACAAACAATTTTCTGTCTCATCTGTTGTCAGAAGTAATTATGCGCGAAAGCAGCTATTGCTTTCAGCACGTCTTAGCCGTCACAATTCTGTCCGTCTGTCTGTCCATCTGTCTGTCACATGGGAGGATCAGTCAAAAACGGTACAAGCTAGGATCACCAAATCTTCACCATCGGCTGCCCGGAAGACTAGTTTCAGGAACCGTTAAGCTTTTCCATAAATTTGAAGGGGGTAACCCTGAACGAGGGCGCTAAATGAGAGGGAGGTGGGCAAAATTTGCGATTTTTGGCCAATAAGTTGCTGTATCTCAGTAAGGGTGCGAGATAAGGTCTAGGTTACTATTAATCACTAATAGTAAATCGTACACTGGCTCTCGATTGCTACCGAATTCAATGACCTTGAATGACCTTGAACGCCGAAATAGGGGGTTTTGTGGATTTTTTGGCGATTTCGGGCTGCGACACAAGTCTATATCATTCACAAAGTGGAGCTAAGGAACTGTCGTTATGTGCACAGCAGCATGACTGTAATAAAGGTGTTGTATTTTATCCCAAATTTCTGCATAACTCAAACAGCGACAGAAATTTTCGTTGTACGATTTCGTTGTGTTGTGAGCGCAATAATTTATTATTTAGTACATTTCTGATGCACAGTAGGCTTATTTGGTGAAACGGCTTACATATCTTACAACGTAATTTGTGATACTTTGTTTGATGGTGCTGCCACCTCGGGAATCGGTTTACAACGCCCAGCACTAACTAACACTGATTGATTGCATTGATTGACTTGTTATATTTTTACGTGCAAAAGCAGCTACTGCTTTCATCGCGTCTTAGCCATCGCAATTCTGTCCGTCTGTCCGTCTGTCTGTCTGTCCATCTATCGTCACAGGGTGGATCAGTCAAAAGTGGTGCAAGCTAGGATTACGAAATTTTCACCGTCGGCTGCACGGAACTATCGTTATGCGATCCAGATAGAGAATTTGGTGTTTGTGTATTAACTTAGCGCGAACACCCCAATTTTCAGCTAATATACTGAACCGGAACTGCTATAGGCTTTCGCGCGTCTCATGAGCATTAGCTCAAATTTCTTGTTTCATTTTGCCAACTGCTGAGAAAGGCATCTGCTTCTAGTGCAGTGCCATGGTGAACCGGTAGTAGTAGTCTGTTGGATTAAACGTTAATGTACTTAACTGTGATATTTTTAATTGAAAGCTGAGTTGACCTGGCTGGTTGGCTATAACCAACCACCCATGTCAACTCAACTTGCCATCCCTCCAGGGTTAGTAAATCGAGTACCGGTCTGTCTGGCTGGGGTTATGACAGGGCACGTTTTGCTGTGTCGGATGGTAGGTAACACTGTGTAATCTCGTATGAAAGGTGACACTCCGTAGCTTTGAGATGGGTTGCCTGTGAAGAGCTAGGCCTATAGCATTTTTAACCAAGCTGACTTAATTTATAATGTGTGCTGTAGCATTGAATAACGCGTGCCTCGTGTATGACGGACGACTGGTGATCGACGATTGCTTTCACACAAACGATGTGTCAATACGCGCTGCTGGACCACTGACCAAGTACCAGCGCCGCTACTACACGCAGCTGACGCACGCTGACTTTAATTCCAAAGAGATCGGAGTACAGGTGAGAGATAGGCTGAATGATGCTATTATATGTGAAAAACATGTCGAATTTGTTTGCATGGTGATTTTTGATGAAGGCATAAGCGTTATCAATCATCTTGACTTCATCGTTGGTGTCCACTTAGTTTAGTGCATAGGTAATCGATCACTAATGCGTAAGCTTATGCTGTCTTTATATTCAACCATGGCTTCAGTTGAAATGACAATCTCTTTGTGGGTAGGTAAAATGAGTATTGCTACCGGGACTGCTGCCACAGCCTACGGATCCAATGGCTTTGGAGGTACTGGTTGTTAATAGAGCTGGCCATCTGGCCGACTTGGGCTGTATGCTTTCTTATTTGGGTTTAACCCTCTCTTGCTCACATGAACTCAACCAGCAGGAAAGAGCTGGTCCTTCAGTATGGACGTGTTTTTGGAGTGAAACTAATTGCATTTGTTATGACATTTTGTTGTCGATTTATTGCACCCGGGGTACAGTATGTGTCTGGCTGAGACAAACAGCACATGTTGAAGTCTGCCAATTCAGTGCATCTCTGAGGACGATAATCAATCAATCAATCAATCTTTATTTGTCCAATAAAACAGTTTAAAACATGCAAATGACAATGCAGTAGGACCGGACAGTGAGACTAAAAGTACTGAACACTGCCCTTAATACACAAGTACAATCAGATAAATCCATAAGTTCTAAAATTAGAACAAACAAATACCAAAACAAGGTAGTAAAAACAACGACCAGGACAGTTGAATAACAGGCTAAACAGAGCCAATACAGTAAGCAGAGAGATCCACAGTATTTATTGATCGTTTGAATGCTATCAAGGTGGAAAAATTAACAATCTCAGGTGGCAAGCTATTCCAAACATTTATGACACATTCAGTAAAGAAAACAGACCTTGTGGTATTACTACAATGGTTCTTGAATAACTTGTAACCTACACACTATACACTTGTAATCATTCATTGCAATCTAAGCCTACATATTGATAGATTGATTCGGTTTAATTCTATTCTATTCTGTTTTGTTTCATAGTATTACTTTACGGTAATAGCACTGTTTAACTGAATGTTCATGCCAGGTTAACTTATCAGTTAACACAGCTGCATTATAATACCGTACGTGAATTCTGACTGGCGCAGCTGTCAGGAGCGTTGCTGAGCACGTTTGATCCAACGGTCGAGTCTCACAAGGAGGTCCTGTCAGACGCCAAGCTCATTCCTCTCTACCGCAATCCAAGAGTTGTTGGTGCTGTCCTGCCCGGTAATTAGCTTGCAGTGTTCTAGGTTGTTTAACAAAATTGTGCAATGGTTTTTAACTATATGCCTGTATTAGATAGGATTCATGCTTTTGTGTATATTTTTTTATTTTTATATATTTTTTATTATATAGCTATAGACTTCTGTGTGTCTGAAATAAACTGGGAAATGAGAGATTTCAGGGTTGAAGCACATTTATTAAAATGAATTTGAGGTAGACCTACAGTCCTACACGAGATTGTTATGAAAACCATTAAAACAGTGCAAAATTTTGACATATGTGTTGTGCATTGGTTTGCAGGTTTCTACAACTATTTGCACATAGAAAAACCTGCGTCTCCACGAAAACCACTTGCAGAATTATCAAGTGCCCCTGATTATGTGAGTCAAAACACCTTTCTGAACTTAGTTTGCAAGTCATTTTTCCTGAGTGAACATGTTATGAAAAGATCTGCTGCACAGTATGTTGACAATGGAGAACATTGTAAATATTTATTTTATAGACTCCACAAATTTTTGTATTGGCAGAATATTATTGTTTTTACGTTCAAAAGCAGCTACTGCTTTCAGTGCGTCTTAGCCATCGCAATTCTGTTTGTCTGTCTGTCTGTTCGTCACACGGGTGGATCAGTCAAAAACGGTGCAAGCTAGGATCACCAAATTTTCACCATCGGCTGCCCGGAAAACTCTAGTTTAAGGAACCGTAAAACTTTTTCATAAATTCGAAGGGGGTGACCCCGAACGAGGGCACTAAATGAGAGGGGGTGAGAAAAATTCGTGATTTTTGACCAATAAGTCACTGTATCTCAATAACAGTGCGAGATAGGGCCTAGGTTACTATTAATCACTAATAGGAAGTCGTACAG
>Ga0209671_1006319_pt1 | contig 12135 bp, 5 predicted proteins | sample WorMetHERISLAND2_2_FD_187401 | JGI IMG/M metagenome (GOLD analysis project Ga0209671, IMG submission 187401) | Marine gutless worms symbiont microbial communities from Max Planck institute for Marine Microbiology, Germany - Olavius geniculatus... | ecosystem: Host-associated > Annelida >...
GTGTCTGAGACTGACGCAGATCATCATTCTGTCGACTGAACTCACAGAAGACTGCAGCCATCGAACCACACACCGACCGCCAGCACTGTGCGTTTCCGTCAACAACAAAAAAACTGCGAAGTTGTGACTGTTTTCAGCTAAATTTTCTCCAAAACCATGTCTATACGTTCATTGTCAATTTACATGGGAAATATTTCATGTAACTTAGGACTGTTTTCGGAATATTTGGCGGGTTTTCAAATGCGTCGGCTCTTTAATTTTTTATTCGCTAGTATTTTTTGTTAAGTTTTGGGCTACTACTGACTACTTATCAGTTCTTGAGAGCGAGTTAAAATTTTCTCGTAAAATCGCATCGTGTCGTAAGTGTATTTCGTGTGCGGATATTCGCAGCTGAAAGTTTGCCTGCGTGTGCAATACAAGAAATCCGAGCTAATGCTTATGAGACGCGCGAAAGCCCATAGCAGTTCCCGTTCGCAGGTAATCTTGGTCTATCTCTAGCCATTTTGGCGCAATTCACTCTTGAAATGCGTGTCGCAGCCAGAAATCGCGAAAAATTCACTAAACCCCTTCATTTTGGGGGTTTAAGGTCATCGACGTTGACATTTATAAGAAGCTCGTTGCCAGTGTTTGTTATGATAAGCAGCATGTCTGTGCCTAACTGCAACCATTTTCACGCTAGACGACCCAATATCGGTAAAATAACGTCTTTTTCGGAGGGATGCTCCTCTTTCACACCCTCGTTTGTTTGGCCCATGTGAGAGATACACACGTCAGTCGTCAGCTCCATTCTTTTGCACTGACCGCCACTGTCCGCCATCAGTTCTGTTGTTGGGTTTCATCACAGGCCACGTGCTGTCGATCCAGTTGTCAAGCACTGTTGTCTCGACCAACTTCTTGAGGAGACTTTCGCAATTTCATTTTTTTACAATGACTAATATCACTGTTTATAATTAAGTTCAATATAGTACAGTGAGCCTACCGGGTATTTTTATTTGACAAATATCTAAGATATCCTGCTGATCACTTATTTTCTACCATTCACCCCGTCCTAAAATATAGCCAGCTTTAATGGGCTTAATTAGAAAATCTTGCAACTATTGCGGTATTCTAAATTAGAATATCAGGAAAGTTACAACATAGTGTTTTTATAACTTATTTTTCCAAAGCTGACTAGATTTTACAAGGTGGTGTGGTGACGCCGACGCGTTCGGGTGTGACGGGATCTACGACGATCTTTTTTGCTAAATTTATCAGTAAAAGAATATCGGAATCATAGCTCAATATTTAACGCAGTTGTGACTGAAACGTAGACAATTACTTTTTATTACACACCGAGTAGTCGTAGCTGCACGGTATCGCAGCAGACTGTGCGTGTGGTCTGCAGCTGCTCGCACTGCTCTCCGTGTGCTCTGCAGCGGACTGTACTGTCGCACACTTTTACCTTTACACGTGTGATAGCGGCACTCTATACGAGCTACGTCATTCTAGATGTGACGTCAGCTGATGCAGCTATCCGTGTGATTGATGGAAGCGTCGTCGGTGGTCCGGCACTGCGTTGCTCTGCTGATGGCAACCCAGCTCTGTCAGAGTGCGGTGCTTCAAAAACACTCGTCAGGTGAGGTAGATGTGCAAATCTTAAACGTTGTACGTTCTTCTCGAACTGTTCGTCGACTTAATCATGACTTTCCACGAAATTGCGTAGCTAAAATAATCAGAGAAACACGTTGACTGCACGTGTACTACCTTGCTTGCTTACCGTCTAGTTTTATCTAACCTTAACCTTTACTATAACTTTTATCTTGAAATTAAAACAAATAGGCTTTACGGAAGTTTCGAATATGACAAGAATTTGCTCATTTTGAGATTGCCCAGTGGCGTCATCTTAGTAAATCATTGCGGGCCTGAGTTATCTTTTGGGGTCTCAGTCTATGTAATGTATTGTTTTTGCAGCAGTAACAGTGTTTCAAAGCTACGATTTACGGGGAAAAATTAAAATCAAATCTTTGGGGGGTCCGTAGACCTCTCTATCCCCACTAAATGACGCCCCTCAGATTGGCCTATGCACATCACTGAGTGGGAAATTTTCTTACATAGGAAAATATCATGTACTTTCATAAGTAACATTGTACGCTAAGTTTAAGTCACAGACGTTGAAAGATAGTAAAATTTGTAAGAGTAAGGCGTTTGGGAGACCTCAGTCCTAACTCTATCTTCAACCGTAACTTTCTCAGATGAAAAGCTTTGCGGATGTTACATCAGCAAACGAAAACAGACGTTACTTGATAGAAACAATACCTGCGTAAACAAAAATTGCATCTAACAAAAAAGCAAATATAAATATCAAAGACATATAATTTTATGGCCCACCTTATATGTTCCGGCGTGGCGTGATATAGACAACGCGCGATAAAGCTCTCAAGCAATTAAGCGGAATGCTAATTATTGTTTTTAAGCGGAGACTTCGACGACAAATTGCCCTGGGCCTGATTATGTTTTATTATGTTATATTAAATCGATTGCAAGCAATTTTAACATTTTATTTACAGTCCCATTACATTTAGATTACACGTTACAATAACATTCGCATTCGTATGCATTTCTGTTATAAATCGACGTATCGGCGTTAAACTAATTCTTTTATAAACTAAAACAAAAATCAGAAACCAAGGTCAGCAAAAATTATAACTGCAAAAGTGACCTGCATTAATACTGATAAATGTTAACGAATAAAATAAAAATCAAGAATATTCTGAAACAGTTATCGGACGTGAAGTGAGTAAATTTGTTATAATTAGTCAAAGAAACGTGCTGAATTAAATCTAATGATTTTATGTAACTAATAATTATAAAAATTGTTTTTATGAAAACGACATGAATATATCACGGAAGTACGATCGCAATATTTTATAATCGATATCGGACTCGAAACTTTATAAGATTCGTTATTACGAATTTTCGTCAGTTTCTTCTCTTGACTTGTTATCAACCTTAGTCAAAACGTATGAATAATATTTCGCGATTTTAGGAAGGTGGGCCAAAATAAATTAAAACTCAAACTCATATGAATTGTTGTTGCGTCTTGTGGTTTTGATTTATCTGGGATAGCCCGCTCACATTCGTTGGCGTTAAGAAACATCAGCATGCATGCAACTGCAAGTAGTTTTATTTCAGTTTTGTTTCAGTTTTATCGCGCGTGTGGCCGCGGCTTGGACGACATTTCTGTTCGCCTCTAGCTGCGTGTATGGCAGGCACGTCGTGTCGTAACTCGCCAGTATTATTGTGACAACCCGGCTACCGTGTCCCACCGTCATGCCGTGCCCTCGCCCCCTGTCATTATTAGTCCTGACCAGTCATACAGTACACCCGAAAGGACCGATGAGCCGTCAGTCCTATGAATCGATCGCGCGCTCAGTGCCTGTGTTACATTAAAATGTCTTTCCATGAAAAATCCGCCCGGGGAGAGATAATCACGGATTTGATATGTCTCCCTCTTATTAAAATATCGCCGGCTCCATAAAAAAGTAACTCCATCATAGGATCGTCCCCCCTCAGAAAAGTTCTACCGTTCTACCGGCCGACAATTTATCGGTACTAAAAATCCGTCCCGCCCGAGCGGCCGCCGGGCGGGGCGGATTTTTGCCGGTAAATTGTCGGCCGAGGGATACTTTTCTGGGGGTGATCCTATAATGGGGCACCTGGTGCGACTGTGAGGTCGGCTATCGGCTGACCTGCTTACTTAGCAGTGCGTTTTATCGGGCTCGCGAGAGTCCGGACTTACTGTGCACAGAACTTGTGCAGAATCGATGGGTGTCTTGGGGACGACTTGCTAATGGTTTACCGACCGATCGACAGAACGACGCCTATCGACACCGTTCATCGCTCACACAGAACCCATTCCTCCGAGAATTGTACGCTGTGCTTTGATCTAACGAAACAATAGAGTACAGCACTGCGCCTCAGTTTATTGCTATTGTGACTATGTTTCTGTGACAGCGCATACATCTCATTGCGTGGCTGTTGACGCCAGAGTACGTTTGGTGGACTAGTAGTTAACGTCGGTCTATGAAGGCAGAATATAGTGAATAGCGTACGAGTAGATTTTCACTTCAAAACGGTCAGACAAGCTGTCAGTTTAATCTGGCACATGAACCAAAAAGAACTAAAAATGTCTAAATGAAAATGAGATGAGAGAAACTGGAATACAATCGCTGTTACGCTGAACATAGAAAATAACAAAAAAAACAGAGGCTAAGAAAGAGCTAAAAGCTTGGGATAAAAAAATTTAAATTGAAATAACGATAACAGAAACTAGAAAAAATAAAACGAGAAAAAGCCGTAAGCAAGTCCAGACATCCGTAAAATCAGTCCGAAAGAGTTTATTCCGATATATTACTATTCGGTCACGCAGCATTAGCACATCTCAGTAAACTAACGTCAATTAAAACCTGTAACGTAGTTTATAGCATGGCATTAAATCATCGTTTTAATTTAGCATTTCAATTTAGAAATCCATAATAATATAGACAGATCTAAGCGACTTGAACAGTATAGGCTCCTATAATAATTGCATGGCATTTTTTCCTGCAGTGCAAACCAGTAAGTACTACGTCGTCATTATTCTGCGGTGTATTTTCCATACTGGAGGTTGTCATTGATTGCATCATATGAGATGTCGTGAGTGGGATTAGTTTATTGAACCAGCAGCAGCCGCCGCAGCAACTCTATTCTCAGTGTGGCTAATCGGCGGGCGCCGGATGCACGCCATGTGTGCAGACCTTTGATTACTGATGCGCTTGTCCGTTTACGTTTAACCCTTTTACTGGCCTGCCAGCAGCCCGATCAGCATATTGGCAACGGTTTTTAATATATCAGTGACACCGATTGTTACAATGGTCTTTGATTAAGTTAAAACAAGCAAGACATTGGGCAAAATTGCCGTTTATGCAGGTCATAGCTCATTGGCAAAGTCTCGTCACCGTGCTCTGTCTCCTTCCACAGCGTTTGGCTACTTTGTCATTTCCCTGGCTTTCTTCATTAATGTTTTGTTATATTTGTCATTTAACGCTTACTTAAACGCGACACTTTAACCCTTCTGTTTTTTTTTCCAAAATTTGAACTCTTGATGTTTCGCGTCAACTCAATGGCTGCAGGCTCCGATACCAAGCTACCCATAGTCGAGGCCTCTATTTTGGTATTATATCAGTTTGCGTAACTTCCAACGCGTCGATCATTGCTAAGAGCGTTGAAAGAGTGAAGTGTATGAGCGACAGGGAGTCGGTCGGTGTGAGGGGCAGCATGGACCGATACGTCGTCGGTGGTCCGTCGTGTTCCACCGATTGTGTTATCGATCAACGTTACCGCTGTACTGACCAGTGCCACGACGATATCGCCAATAATCGTGAGCCAGCTAGTCAGCCAGCCGTCGTCGCTTCCTCAAGAAGATACAAATATTTGTAAGCGCGTCTACTCGATGACGAATAGATGAGGTGAGGAGGAGAGGGGAAGCTAAGGAGAGACTGAGCGTCAATATCACGTCGACATGTTGTCGTCACGTACTCGCCGCAAATTACTTACATTGCACCGTGCTGCCAGTCGTCGCAAAGACTCCTATAAGCGAATTTCTCGTAATGGATTGATTTACTGATGTCCAGTGTGCTACTGCTTTGCAAGTGCTAAACCTAAGTGAACACTAAATGACATTTCACAATTTATCCCAAAAATCATTACAATGTTTGTGGCTCCATTTGGTTACGTAAGCAAGTCCAGATATCCGTAAAATCAGTCCGAAATAGTACGCAAGATTTAATGTTAGTAATATGTATAGCAATAACGTGTTTTATCTTGCATTGTTTTTAAAAATTTATTAGATTTGAAAGTTTTTAAAATTTTATTAAGCTTAAAAGTTTTGAGAGATGAGACTTTCTTTTAAAGTTTTTGACTTGCTTGGTGTTATCGAGTCTCGGTGTTGAGACTCGATTTTACCTGTCACTGCTACCAAACAAACGCACCAAGAATTCTGGAGTTTGTCAGCTGCGTCTTTGAGATGACGAAAATATCGTAATTTCTCGCCGTAGCCAAAAAAAAACAAAAATAAACTTTACGTTTTTGGCATATAAACGAAATTGTCATATTTACCATTTGAATCGGCATGGAAAACTATTTTAAAAAATTCGCTTGATCTCTAAGTGTACTTTAGCATCTATAGATGTTACTTCGTCGGCATTGGCTGTTGTCTAATTGAACATCCTGTGACGGACGAGATAATCGAATTGGTAGAAAGCGCTGCAGTCCGGTGCGACTGACAAGTACACTATACCACTCCGATTTATATTACTACTCGTAGCTAGACAAGCTGCTTATGTTAAGTAACAACATGTAGGCTACATATATTGCATATAGATGTGCAAGTGTGCATGTAGCCATGCAAAGGCCTAATCTTGTAACGCGCAGATTATGGACAGGCAACTTACGATCGCCATACTACGCTTAGCATTGTGTGCATCTCGCGATAAAAGTGTATTCTTGTACTCTGCAGACTACAGACTACAGACGTGAAATCGATTCTCGCACATAGCCTACAGCAACAGACGCTTAGGGCCTACGTGCGTTTTCATTCCACCGAATCAATCAGCCCTAGTTTTCTTTTCTGTTAAAGCGAACACGTTACAGCGTTTCTGTTTCTGCTTTCACTCGTCCATACGGGCGCCGTTGAAAGCGACTTGCTTGTCGACGTCAATCGTCGACGGTCCCGAGAGTGCACGCAACCGAGCCTATTGGCCTGACTCCATGGCGACTGGACTAAGTATCGTTCCACTGCCGCCGCATGGTGCGACGCTACGCTTCCTCGTTGTGACATGACAAGTCTCTTTCATCACACACCGGTCACTCAGTCATCCATTCATTCGTGCTGGATGTTGCGACAGTCAGCACCCGGTTGAGAACGTCGGTAATGCTGAGCCAGTATCGTGACGTGACGATGTGTCGCAGTATATCGTGATAAATATATGCTGAAGCTCAATAACGGCCTTCAACTATTAAATAGCTCTGACATGATGGATTTCCAATTCTCTGCGAGGATATCCAACATGTGTAACATGTGCATTTAAACGGTCTACAGCAACGACCGACTTTAAAATTTTGCTTCGGCGAATTTGTTGTTTTGCCAACACCGCTATGTTGTTTGAACCTACGCAATTTTCTCTCGATTGGTAAGCTTTCGCACATTACGACATACGACATTGACCAAAGAAACCGTATAGCATCATACCACTGCGAAATTATCTTTTATAATATGGACTTTTAAAGTATTAGCCAAACGTTAACTTACGATGAACGCTGCATGATCATGGCAGAACTATTGCACTGCGTTGTGTGCCTCCCGCGGAAGGACGGCCAGGCTGAGTTAACCTTGGTGGCTATTTTCACGTCGCGAGGGTTTAGGCGTTAGAAGACAGGTAACTTATTATCTCAGCATTAACTGGGCTTGACATTGATCGAGACAATAGTGTCATCTCTAGTTGAACATATTTGCTTTTTCGTATTCTCCAGCGAATAATAATCTAATGTAAGCCGATATTTTAGTTTAGAACAGGTACGCTGTAGGGAAGTCGTACTGTGCATCGCGTCGATGCGTGCACGAGCGGTGATAATTAGCAACTGCGGTCTGCGATCGTCGATCGAAATGTCTTCTTAACGCGGTCGGTGATTCAGTCTAGTTGTCCCGTAGCGTGCGACGACGCCGTCAGTCGGTAACAAGTTTAAGTACGAGTGAGCGGGCCGCTTGAGCTACTGTGTACAAACCGTCCCAGCCAGCCAGCCAGCGTGATTTGGCAATCATCAACGATGTCGAGCGAATGAAGTCAATTTGCGCTGATTGATGTTTTTCTGGTGCTCAGCGGCTGACATCTTCATACAGATGGACAGACAGTCGCGCCTACGATACTCGAACTACACTAGCTGTGACATGTTTTAACTCTGCAGCTCCGGGAAATGGGTTATAGTCTAGTCCAGTACAGAAATTATATAAGATTTTGCATACTTTCTAAACGGAGCTAAATTAGGCCTAGACTAAAGTGGGCCTAGGCCTATAGCACTGCGCCTTATAGGCTCTATTTAGGTCTTTGTGGCGCAGTGGTCGGTCATACTCTGTGTAAATTATGTTTTTTGTCGGCGATCTTCTTTCGATGCAGATAAAGTCTGTTAACAGTGTTTCTTGAGTTTGTCTCCTTGTTGATACAGTTTATTTACTAGCAAAAATTATGCTTTATTGATTTTAATCGTTGCCAATAGATACCATAAAATGAACTGGGAACGTAATTGGCTAACTGCAGACAATAGGCCTACTGTCAGGTTTTTGCTTTCATTCTGAAATTCTAAAGGTCATAGCAAGTCCGAAACACATGCTATATGCCATATGATGATTGTTCAAAGTTGGTGGAGCTGGACAAAGAATCTTAGAGACTGAAGTGTTAAACTTTTTTTTACACTTTTCACTCACAAGTTAATTGTAAGTAAATATAATTACAACGTAAATTTCTATAGCGCATAACTTTAATATTATAACTTCTAACGTTCCTGTTTGTTTTAAATCTTCGTTTCTGTCACACTTCATTATTAAATGTAGTTACGCAAGACAACATGATTATTCTGTCTATATGTTACGGTGCAGAGCCGCTGATGTCGGACGAGAAGCGATTGATCCGGCGTCTACTGCGTTACTACGATCACGTCGGTGTCGTCGGCCGACCCGTTCACAACCAGTCACAGACCGTCTTCGTCAAGTACGGACTGGCGCTTGTACAGATCATCGGCCTTGACGAGAAGAACCAGATACTCACCACCAACGTCTGGAGCAGATACGTGAGCGTCTCCGCGTCGTATCAAATAATGAATCGATCAGTCGATCAGATCACAAATAGTAAACTTACGTAAATGATTATTGGTTTACAAGCAGAGATCAAACCTAGGATGAAACTTAACGTCTGTACCAACTTAGGTCCAAAAATCGATGGCGAGTTGCGACTGCATGGATTTAAAGAAGAACTTGAGAAAAAGAACAGGAAACGTTAGAAAAAGCAAAGTACAGGAAGATAAGGAGAAATAGGGAACCTTGCGCACTGCATTTGCGGTTGTCGTTAGGCTGCTGTTAAAAACTCAACCCAGAAGACTTATATTCTCGGGCTCATTGTTTATCTACGAATCAGATTGAGCTTGTCGGAGTATACAGGCTACAGCGCAGTGGTCAAAGATGTCAGCGACTGACCGTACTGACCGTGCGATTCCGATTCAGAACAGTATGTGATATTCCGACATAAAAAGCAGTACAGCACGTGCCTTAAAACTGACGCTGCACTTGTCTGATACCGCTTTTCTGTTTTTTTTGCATTTGTATTAACCGTGCGTCGTTATCCAACGTGCAGCGCTTGTTATGCAAGCAAGTGAGCTTGGCTGCAGCGTTTGGCGAACCAATCGTGATTACTCGCTGTTTTGCTGTTTGATTTGAGCGTCGTTTGTTAATTTTTTTATAATTTGCTGCATATAATAATAATGTTTTGTCTAATATGTTCGACGCCTGTGAAGTGATCACCTAACAGACATACTACGATATGTCTGTTCAATTGTCACTCGTTGCTGTGATTAACGTGTTTGCTGAAAATGTCACATTGTGTTGTCTTTCGTCTGCAGCAATGGATTGACATTCTGCTGCGATGGGAGCCGGGTGATTACGGCGGACTGAAGAATGTCCGAGTTCCGGTCACACAGATCTGGACACCGGACGTCGTCCTCTATAACTAGTGAGTCAGTTCTATACTGTGTACGCACAGTGGAAACATACGTACGCCTATCTGTAGAAATTAAACTATACGATACCAGGTGTTAAAGCAAAACTAGTTTGTGTTTACATTTGTAAATGTTTTTGGAGCTTTTGTTTTTTATACAAACTGTTTTTTTCGTTCTCCATATTTTTTTCCGTTAATACTCTTACACCGATTTTATCGGTGTGGACAGTTCATTATATAAAGTTATAAACTCACCAATGACGGTACCGTCGCCGACTATGTTGCGGCCATCCGCTACCCTCTTTTCTCTTAGTCAAAACTGTTAAAATTGCACGTAAACGATAACAGCAACAGCGTCTAATTGGGAGCTTATGAGAACTTGTCATCGACTTGTCGAACTCAGTATAGGCACTGTAGCACATTACTACATGTCACTCGACCTCATGTTTATTCAGCAAAATCTGGCGCACAACAATGTGTAGTAAATTCTAGGCATGGCCAGGACGTGCCGTCAACAGTGCCAAGGCGCATGTATTGGCCAATTAGCGCTTACGAAGAGCTAGCTAGCTAGCTATAGCGCGTATTAGCTATGGTAATTTTGCACGACATGCACAACATTTAGCAATGGCGACGAGCTTCTTAGGAATGTCAACATCGATGACCTTGAATGACCTTAAACTTCAAAAATATTGATTTTAAATAATTTTTGGCGATTTTTGACCGCAAAAAGTGAATTGCGACGAAATGGATGGAGACAGACCAAGATTACCTTCGAACAGGAACTGCCATAGGCTCTCGCGCGTCTCATAAGCATTAACTCAAATTTCTTGTTTCTTAGTTTACGTATTCTCTGAAGGTTAGACAGCGTAGTTTTATTTATTTTCCGCTGAAACAAGCTCACAACCAACGTCTGTCAGTTGCCGCGAGGAAAGGGCCATATACAATTCTTTCTATAGGCCTAGTATATTGTCTGCGTCGTGTTTTAAGTCTATAGTGCTACAACAGAAAATAACTATGTACAGTTAACAGAAACATTTGCCCACTAATAACAAGATGCCCAGTCAAATATTATCGTAAAATACGTGTGCATGAAACAGACAGATTTAGCTATGTAATTCTTTTTAATCCAGCACTTCTAGCTGCCGTTATATTTTGCTAATAAACATAAACTTCATCAAGCGAACTAGAAAAATGTGCTGCTGCATCTAATTCAAAATTGAGAAACATGAAGGTTTGAGTTGGGGCTTCTACTAGGCCTACTGCATAACTACTGGTAGGCCTAGTTCACAACTATCAGCTTACATTTTTCTGTCCAAAGCAGTTTAGTGTTTGAGACATTGTGTTTCCCGATACATCAAACGCGCCGTAAGACATCGTGTTACTGTTTGGTTTCCGAGCTTGTAGGAAAAAGCCTTTATAAGTCGCAGCAGTACTGCCTGAAAGAGTCACTGTCACAAAAACAGCATTCAGAACAGTGCATCTTGTATTCGTTTATTTATTCAAGCAATCATCAATCAATCAGTCTTTATTACGCCAAAAGGCAGCACAAATTACAGTAAACAATGACGTAAAAGATATCGAAAGCCTAGAACTATAATGGCCAATTCGCTGACACTTGAGTTGAGTCGTTCGCATCGGCGTCGTAAGTGTGAAGTCGACACGAGTCAACTGTCGGCTGTTGACAGTATGGTGTTGTCATCTTGCCAAGATCATTCTGGTTCTTGGCTGAAAAAGCTTTTGCACCATTGATTTACAACTAGAATTTTAGAGTTTAGTATAGCTTATATAATATTACCGGTGGTAGCTTGGTCAGGCGTGTAGCAGGTGGTAGACGTTGCAATCGTGTAAGGAGGTGACGAGGTCTGTGGCCGACCTCCGTGTTGAGGTGTCATATCCATGCACAGACTTGAGTACTGGGGATCATTAACTGCAGGACCTTGCGGTCTTGCATCGGTCGTGCGGAACAGCGTCATAATCGTTATCATCATCGTTACCAGAAAAACAACGACAAATTTATTGTTGCACACCCTGACGCCCATCTTCCAAGTTTCTGCGACAAATAGTACACTGCATGCAACAGAATAGACCTAGAGGGTGAGTCAGAACATTTTAGGCCTACATCCCTAAAGTTTTTTAAAGGTTAGTTTTCAAAAAATGAAGAATGTTAAACCATATTTTACACGCATATTTGGCGATTAAATCTACATCTAATTACAAAGGTGCGCAATAGCAGAATGCTTCGCGCGTCTTAACGTGGCCTGGGCGTCTGTTCGTCTGTCCGCCCGTCACACCCTGGCGCTGTATCAAAACGGCGACACCTAGAATTACGAAATCTTCACTGTGGGCTGCCTTGAGG
>Ga0209671_1006320_pt1 | contig 12135 bp, 9 predicted proteins | sample WorMetHERISLAND2_2_FD_187401 | JGI IMG/M metagenome (GOLD analysis project Ga0209671, IMG submission 187401) | Marine gutless worms symbiont microbial communities from Max Planck institute for Marine Microbiology, Germany - Olavius geniculatus... | ecosystem: Host-associated > Annelida >...
ATTACGACTCTATCTTGCACATAACCGAAGTTATGACAGTTTAAAGAATTTTTGTATTTTCCCCATAGGCGCCATTGTAATTTTTTTAATTAATTTTTCGAATAAATAAATGAAAAATAAAATTTTTATTTTATAGCAATAAAAAGGCACTTCCTTGCGCAGAACCGCGTCATTTGACGTATTAAGACTATTGTTACATTATTGTAAATGAAACATACATGCAACATTTCATGCTACGGCTTAATATAACTTCGCAATAGTAATCGAAGCGAACCAAGGACATGCACGCTGTAGTCGCAACGTGGGTTGTTTTTAAGTCATTTGCCCCTTTATACCCAAAATAACTCGATTAATTTATGAAAGAATTTTGATGAAATTTTTGGAGAACTTAGCTATGGTTGGCAAAAAAGTGACTTGATTATGGTGGTAATTCCGATTCTTTTGTGGATTTCGGAATCCGGATCATTCAGGATTCTTTAGAACTGCCATTAGATTAGAAGATAGACCGCATACTGACATTTCGTTGTGATCGCTAGGTGGCAACACTATTTTCTGGGGAGGTTTAAGACCTCTGATCGCTAATATTTAAATACTTAACGTAATATTTTGGTTGATCTTAAGATAAATACACAAACGCAAACACAATTACACGTTTGCCATAACGTGCACAATAATCACTGAATAAAAACAATATTAAGCACAAAACGTTTACAGTAAGTTACTTCACCGAGATTGTTGCATGTCCTAGATGAAAGTTATTATTTATTTAATAAGTATTTAAAATTAATAAATATTATACCGCAGCAGTACTTAGATACCGGTTTTTGACTTGGTATCTAAATAACTTTCAACAATTCAATATCTAATCTTAACACATTATCCACAACACTATCCGTCAAGAGCAAGACACAAAAAGACGTCTCGAAAACGTTACTCTTAGCATCTGTCGTATTAAACGTAAAATACCGCCTAATAATAGACGAGAAAACACGTCCACTACTGTAGATCATTTTACGTTTTTCGCTTAGCACAATTATACCTCTTCTATACTGAACATTATTATACCGATTAACCAGACTTTGAACAATTCTGTTCAACTCTTTTCGCTCCGTGTAAAACGTCAGCATACGCCTTACGAAGCTTACTGTGCGATTGTCCTTTTCGCTTCACAACGAACAAGTTATTCGTGCTGGACCGCCTCACTTTGTCCGAATCTATATACAGGATGGGTCAAAAGTAAACCTCAAACTTGTTGTTTACAACTTTGCTAAATATTGACAATTGTCAAAATTCTTCAGGTCCGTTAAATTTTCGGCCGTTTTTGCTGACGTTGCACTGATTAGGTTTTCGTTGTTATTTTCTGAAAATCGAAAATTCAACAGCTGGCTACTGGCTTACGAAACGAAGTGGTATCATACAAAAATTACGAAATAACCGCTTATTTAACTAAAATGTGCCTTTGAGTGGGAGTTGATAATTGTGATTTCCAGAGTGCAAATTTTGATTAATTCGTATCGGCCCTGCCAGTTGACTTTTCGAAACGTGCTTCTTTGTCTGTCTGTTTGTTTGCGAGTGTGCCTCGACGTCTGTCGGTTTGTCTCTCCGTTCATTTGTCCGTCTGCATCCGTTTCTTCACGCGACTCATCGTCAGTCGGCGTCTTGCACCAGTCGCTCGTCTTTCTTTAAGTCATCGTCGCCCGCCACATAGCGGGACTGAGGCGTCGTGACGTCTACCTCGTTGGCCGGCTCGCCGACGAAGAACTGCTGCTGCTGCTGTTGTTGTTTCCTGGTGGTGCTTCTGAAGTTGTTGAAGTTGTTGTCGGCGGCGTTGTTGAGTGGCTCCAGTTCGACGCAGTTGCTGCGCGTTGTCCTCATCGACGGCGAAGTGACGGCCCAGCGCCGAGCAGGCCGCGGACACAGCGACCTCAGCATTTCCTTCAGCTCCACTCGGAACTTGCGTCCCATCAGGCAGTAGAACAGGAAGTTGATGGCGTGGTTCAAATACATCAGCAGGAAGCAGACGGTTCGGACGAGGATCTGCGTGGCTTTGGTGCGAGGATCGATCGAGTGAAAACGTATTTGGATGGTATAAACAGACCACGGAGTGGTGAGAACTAGCCACGCCACGGAGACAACTAGCAGCATGTATGTCACCCTCGACTACAACACAGCAACAACTACAATACGTAGCTTAAACCGCTACTAATAACAATATAAACACGCCATTGTTTTTAGTGTTTTTAACCATAAATTTACCTATTTGTTCTGTCAGTAACGATAGTTTTTGAAAGTAAGTTTCGTTGAAATTGTTTTTATCTTTCGGACAAACTATGAGACGTTTCCGCTTGCATGCTTTTGGATTTAGTATGTATCTTGTGCTTGCGTTGTTGAAAGTTGCGCTTGTCAACTTTACATTAAACAAATATATGATGATGATGATATTAAACAACAGTGGGATAGTCGAAAAAGGCGATTTTTTATGGGTTTTAGTCGTTTTGTGTTCGAAAACTTTAGAGGTGAAAACCAACACTGTTATATTTTTTATACAGACTACAAAGCAGAATGATGACTTTCAATGATCTTAAATAACCATTTACGATAATTTTTTTTCTAACGTTTGACACGCTTAGGAACTGGATGGACGACCGCACGTCACGTTGTCATTAGACGTCTGCGGCAACTACTCAGCTACGATAACTTGAGACAGCAGCTGAAGACATACTTGTTCTGCCAGTGACAAACCACAGTTGACAGTTGACTTTGTTTGCGCTGCGTACTTAATGACTAACTAACTTAAAATCGCGGTGGATGGATTGGCATCAGCGGTCTCGTGGTCAAGAAGTGACAGTTGTACGACGGTCAACTGCAGATTTTCGACCGAAGGTGCTGAAAATGTTATGTTTTTCCCAAAATATCCCTAGAGTGTGGACTTTTAACCCCACGTTTTGTATTTTTGGAAGAAAATTTCTAGACAGATTAAAATTTAGGGGAAATGGTGGGGTGGGCTGTCCGCCTGGTCTGTGTTCCGGTTGGCTTACCTGTTGTCTCTGACGTAGTGCGATGGCTGAGGATGACGCCGACGTCGACGGTGTTGTATTCGCTGTCCTAACCGTACTGCTGCTGGTCGTGTATCTGCCGTCTGTCATCATGACCGTGGACGCCTCCAGACCGATAGACACGCCCGGGTTGGAGCCAAGCATGCCCGGCCTCAGGGTGTGCGGCGTCCAACGCAGACGGGCGACGATCAGTATATTGAGGACGAGAATGATGACGAACGGCAGCAGACAGTAAGTAATAAACTTGAGATAGATGAACCACGAAAACATGAACTTCTTGTAGCGCATGTCGACTCGGCAGCCGTTAGCTCTCTCGTTGATTTTCGTTGTCCAGAAGAAGTGAAGACTGAGCAAAGCACAGCAACAGCAGACAAAAATGCAAACGTCATTCGCACGGGGCAGATCAAAACAGTGAAAAACTTGACTGTTTTTGAGCGTTGATAACTTAGCAACTGTTAGTAGTAGGAAGGATGTGACAAAATCGAAAGTTTTGAAATTTTGTCTAGAACAGGTGCAAAACTGGCATACCAGTGCAATTAAACAATGTTTAATTTAGGCCTACATAAATTGTTATCAAACTTGACATTGTGCTAAATTTGACAGTAACACATGGCTTTATCTCATTTTCACTTTATCACAAAGCCCCCCTTAGTGAAATAACAATCTTTTATATCAAAAATGGTGCAGAAAAAGATTGGCTGCAAAACATTAGTTAATTTTAACGCCGTAGTTAAATATTAGTCGCAGACACAACAGCTAAGGAGCTTCATTTTTACGCGCGACAGCATGTAATGCTTCGCGCGTCTTAGCCATCGTCTGTATGTCCGTCCGTCACACTGCTGTATTGTGTCAAAACGGTGCAAAATCTTTACCGTGAACTACCCCAATGACTCTAGTTTATCATAACAAAATTTCGTGCCCGTGCGTGACAAGGTTCCCCTTGAATGAAAACGTCAAAAAGGGATACGCCTCTAAAAACATTATTTTGCCGCTATTGGCTCTTATAGCCTGAAAACGGTTGCAGATAGACACAGACTTGCGGCAGATCATAACAAGCACCGGTGACGAGCTTTTTAGATTTATCAACATCAATGACCTTGAACGACCTTGAACCCCAAAAGAAAGGTTGTGGTAAATTTTCTTCGCATTTTTTGGCCGTAGTGCACATTTCAACAGTGAATTGCGACGAAATGGCTGGAGATAGACTAAGACAACTTGCATATAAAATTATCAGCATTGAACGTAGATTTTAGTAGTTCAAGTCCCGACCTTTCAGGTTTAAGAATGCCTGCGTAGGCAAGCGTCAACGATAGCTACCCCTCTAAAAAGTGGTTATTTTACCCCTATTGGCTCGTGTAGCGTGAAAAGGGTTGCAGATAGGCACAGACATGCTGCTTATCACAACAAGCAATAGTGACAAGTTTTTTAGTAATGTCAACATCGATGACCTCAAATGACCCTAAACCCCCAAAATAGGGGGGTTAGTGGTTTCTTTGCAATTTGTGGCGGCGGCGCAGATTTCAAGAGTGAGTTGGATATAGACAAACCAAGACAAACTGCGAACAGTAACTGCTAGGCTGTCGCGCGTCTCATGAGCTTTGCTCAAATCACTTGTAAATTTTTGTTTTTATTTGCCTGCGCTTAAAAAAGCCCGAAACTCTAAAACTGGTCACCAAGCAGTGCGGATCTAAATCCCGTGGATTACTCGGTGTCGAAACATCGGAGGTTTTGCTAAAGATGGTATATCGTCACAAAATTTCAAATATTGGCCAGCTGAAACGCGCGTTCCCGGAGCGAAGTCTCAGCTGAGCCAAAACGTGTTAAATCAAGCAATCGATCAGTTGTCAAAAAGACTGAAGACGGTTATCGAAGTAATGGGCACCTACGGTGAAATGAATTTCATCTACACAAAGCACGTGTAAGTGCATGTAGCCTAACTATTGTGATTTCACAGTACACCGTGAGCCACAAAAAAACATGGCACTTTTCTTTTGTCAATATCTTTGCCGATTATTGACCAATTTTCAAAATTCTTTTACTGGCGCACTATGCAGACAATTTGCAATAATGCGGTTATTATATATCTTACCACACGGTAAATGCGTTTTTACACTACCTTGTGAAATATAAATGTAAGCAAAAACTAACGATATAAATAAATATGTAATAAACATGCCTTTAATAAAACCACTTCAGACCAACATTGCGAAGAATGATCTGTATGCCATTAATGAACAAAAATTGAGTTAAATGCATTCGTTACCGTCAAATTCTGCATAATTGCAACGGTTGGACGATATGTGATAATTAAGCATAAATATCCAAACGCAAATGTGTGAAAATTCTAGTGGAAATTCTACATTCTAAACAAAAACAAACGCATTATTTAACACGCCAGATAATTCAAAACAATGGCTCTAACACCGTGTAGCGTCGTACAGATTATTCACTGCGATCTTAGTCTGAAGTGTCTTGTTCATTTACCAATGTGATTGTTGCCTATTGCTAGTTTTTTACATATATATATATATATATATTTTACAAGGTAGTGTACCGACACAGCTAAAGTGTGTCAAGATATTCAGCAATTACTTTATTGCCAATTGTTGAGAAATTGTGTTAGTAAAAAACTTTTAAAATCGATTAATATTTCGTAAAGATATAGAAATGATAATGTGTGACGTTTTTGAGATACATAGTAGCTTGAAAAATATCTAATATTTCGCTTGTTCCGTTTTTCTCTGCTAGTGAAAAAACATGTGTTGGATGAAATAAGAACTTAAACGGTCATATATCGGCTAGTTGTGTCAGGAATATCGAAAGGTATTAAAATGTGGTTCATTTTTCTTCAAGTTACAAGCAGTAATGTCGGAGATCCTTTTCTTGAAACAGAGTGTAGGGGCCTATGTGAAAAAATAGCGAGAGACCTGTAGGAAGCAAAGAGAAAAGCGCAGATGGCGGTAGTGATGCTGGCCCTGGTGACGTTACACCACGAAGACGCTTTCAGAGGAAACCAGACGGCGACGAAGCGATCGACAGTGACGAGCACGACGATCCATGCGGACATGTGTTGAAAGAAGAGAACGAGGAAGTTGACGCTTTTGCACGAAAAGTCGTTGACGTTCATCAGTTCGAAGCCGGTGACGACTCTGATCCAAGTCTTGAAGCCGCTGACGTAGAGGACGGCCGTGTCGGCGACGGCTAGCAGCAGCAGAAACAGGTAGACCGACTTGCCGCGCATGCGAGGACGTAGCAGGACCATTATCGACATCACATTGCCAACCGTACCTACAGTAGAGGAAATTATATACACTCTATGTAAGATTTTTCTTTTTGCTTTTTAAAAATGTGCTGACATTGACGTCCCTCTGGCACTGTTAATGTTGATACTTCTTACGGCAACCTGTTATTTAAAAATTTGAGAATTATGTTAATCATTAATTTTTGTTTTACTTTATTAAAATTCATTCAAATTTGACATATGTGCTGCGACGGCCAATTAGCAGCCTGCCATTTTATCATACAAGCAATTTATTACAAAATTGTATAGCGTCTTCTACACAATCCTGAACGAAAGCCATTAACAGTTATCCCCCCTATTAAAACAGGCCTAAACAGTGATGATAATAGTCTTCATTAAAGCAAACAACAGACACACTGCCGTAGACACAATGCAAAACATACTGACATGCTAAAAAACTAAAAACAGTCTCTGTACAATGCGCGGTACATAAAATTGCATTCATCAATATTATTTATTTTATAGGGAAGTTCGTAGTTATGCGGTCGCGACGTGTGCAATATGGTGTACTGCACTCGGGTGGTAAGAGTGGTCGAAAAGGATGAGTAGGTATGTATATCACATAACAGTAAAATTTAAAAAGCCATACGAAATATAAAATTTTAATGTAAATAACCATAAAAACAGTGAATAAAGATGTTTAAAACTATGTTTTAAATCGAGTGTGTGGAAATGTATAATCTTGATAATTAATCGTTTGTCCAAAACTTCAACAACATGCGCTTTTGTTGACGTCTACACGTTCTTCATGGCGAACTCCTATAAGAGCGTTGCCGTACTGACGACTTGACGCCAAGTATCCCTGTCGGGCCTTTCTCCAGGCAGTGTGTACTCCAAAGTTCTGGGCCAAACGTCCTCGTCAACTGCTCTTAACCAGATCTGGTGATTCTCGGACGTTCGGCCGGTCTCCTGCAATCGGCCGGTCGTCGAAGTGCAGCGGTTATAACACGGTGATGGTTTCCCTCTGAGGCTTTTTGAGCCAGGTGTCCGAAGAACCTCAAACGGTGGAACTTGACCCTTTCAGAAACTTGTAAGCAGCCAGTAATGCCTCGAATTGTCTCGTCTGTGATATTTGTTTTGTTGGCGATGTTTAACGAATAGACAAATTACGTCCATGTATAGAATCAACGTTAAATTCTTTTAAGCTTTATTGTCCGAAAAACTTTATTCATACATCTGCTAAGCTGTATGCAAGAAAACAAGATAGGCCTATCGTTTCTAAAACCCAGAATAGACCTTTAAAACACTTTTAAAAAGTTTAAACGTCGGTCTTGTTAAATCACTCACCGCCGGAAGAACGTTACGTGCATTTCTTTTAGACCTAAATGCAACAGCGAAAAGCCCTAAGGAAATATTTCTAACACTCATTTCTAGTTTTTAAGCCTCAATTGAAGGAGATGTCCGTTGACCTTACAGCTGGAGCTTCGCAGGTCTACAGATCGCATATGTGTTCTGTGTCTGTGGGGACCTGACCACTGCAGGGAAAAGGAGTCGACTGTCTAACAACTTGGACATGTGCACACTCCCATAATGAGTAGTCGCTTTTACAGCGATTATTTGTAAATTTCTGTTGCAACGAACAAAAACGTCATCAGTAGTTCAAAACTTGTGTTGCGCCGTTGACTATTTTATTACCACGGCCTGGCTACAGCATGAAGTACCAAACCGTGCGATCAGTAGTCAGCAGTCTACCTATCACCAAAGCTTTACGATTTGAGGTTAAATGGCGCTAAAGTTTATGTGAATTCAGCGCGTGGTAAAGGCAAAGTTGCAATGAAAAGAACCCGAACAGATATCTAATATAAGTAAACCGCCAGTTTGCCCGACACTAGCCTAAAGGTACCCAAACGTGTGGTAGTGCAAAATATTATTAAGCAAAAACGCTTAACAATTAACATGTTTTGTTGCATATTTCGTCAGTCTGTACAAACAATTGTTGACTCGTTTTTAATACTGGGTGTGTCAATAAGTAGCAGACTGTCTTTTAAAGCTGTTGTATACCGTCTGAAGTGACGCACTAAAAACAAAAAAAAACATTACGACGATGTAGTATGATACAACAATGAAAAATTTTTGAAATTTCAGCGTTTTAATCATTTAAGCGACAAAGATGCGTGAGGTGCGTGATACACCTTAGCGAGGAGCTGACTATAAGATTGAAGCCTAATCTGTCAGGAATTAATTGACAGAGCAGTTACCAATAGTGACCGAAAAAAATATAAGATAAGCCAAACGAACTTTAGGAAGATTATACTGACTACAAATTGAACTAAAGCTGACATGTTCTAAGGCATAAAGACGCATCAGCTGCTGCTGTGGAAAAAGGAATCTTTGTCGTCACGTTAGCATCATTCTATTGTCTTAAAACGCCGTTTTGCTGCATTTTTGTCAAAAAGTAATTGACATCAATAACTTTAAGCAGTTGCTATTCCAAAATAATTTTAATACCTAGAGCTAAAGTTATTCAATAGCAATCGTTTTTACTGGGGTACAATATATAATATAATACTGATATTAGTTAAGTTGCACTGAAATTACTAGAAATAAACTAGAACTACCAGCATATAAAATTTTTAGCAGAAAACGCAAATTTTACTGTCGGAATTTTTGTCTTCTTTTAAGAGTACTTCGTACGGAAGCTTCAAATTTGGGCATCTTTATTATTTTATTGCACGTTGTACTTGTATACATGTACATTGATTTTCCAAGTGGCAATATGTTTGGGAAAAAATTACTAAAACATTATGAATGCGATTTAATGAAATTTTGGGTGAAGTTGGGCATAGCTGCATCGAAAAATGTTTATAGCCAGATTTTATTTGTGAAATTACCAGAAAATGGTATTTTAGTTTTTTTTCATTTGATTTTGCATATTTTATGTTCGCTGAAACACCTTAATAAAAGTTGGTGTGAATCGATTCAATTTGACAGCGAAGTAGAATGGTGTTACCGATCAAGATGACGACAGGAAGAACATAGCGGACGATCGCTTGTTCCACGAGCTTCGCAAACAACTCCTGTCCGTCCTCGCGTGACGTCACGTTGTTTGGTGACGTCATGTTATATACGTCCAATGACGCCACGTTATCCATTTCCGTTTCCGGTGCCGCCGTGGTCATGGTTACGTCATCGACCCGTGCAGCCTGCAAACAGCCAGCGACACCCGCCACTAAGCATATCGATCGAAGCTCAGAGACGACTTGTATTCGATGAGGGTCATTATTTTCACGACTCCGACTCAATGGACCCAATGGACTCCGATTCAGTGCGCTGTGTGACTTGAAAATTACTGCGCCGTGCTGATTTTTGTCAATGGGTGAGTACAGACCTTCGTGGAAACTCCGTCTCAAGAGCTACGGAGCACCGCCTGCCATATGAAATTCCACAGTGTTACCTGCCACCCGACACAAGTGAACGCACCTTGCCTCAGTCCCAACCAGGCAGGCCTTTACTCAATACTTACTCGGAAAACTAAAAACTGAAATGACTTGAATAAGTAACTAAATGTAACTTAACTACATGCAACGAAATGTTTGGTAAACTTACCATCAGCGGATAAATTTTAGTCAATTTTTAGCGCAGTTAGCTTACTCTAGTTACACATGCTCAGATCGTGAATACCAGAATTTACGGACATTCTGTATCGTCTCATTAAACTTGGACTCGGATCAAGTGGACTTAGATTACCGTCGATCGACAGCTAACGTATCTACCTACGGGGAGTCTAGCACATCCCTGAAGGATTTCGATTTGAGTCCCGCTGATGGAGCTGCGGAAACTCCTAGGCCTGGCTACTTTACTAGGGTCGACGTGCGAACACGCGGACATTTGCGCAGTCAAGCGTGACTTCGAGATCGACTAATAGCTCTGTGAACCTAAGCCCGATTTCCACTTGCTTCGATTTGTTGTAGATTTATTGTACGTTATGCGCGTGAGGATATACAACAAATCCGCAGCAAAAAAAATCCATCCAAGTTCCGAACTTTGTTAATAGGAACACGTATACTTTCGGTCTACTTTCAGACACCAGCGAAAACGTGTTTAATTTTTGCACATCGAGCGCATTTGCAATTTAACTCTAAGCAACGTGAAGCAAACTTATATTACACAATTATTTTTTAGAGCTAGCTGACTTTCGACGGGCTGAAGAGCACCAATGTATGTAACCAGCACGTGTGGTTGCTAACAGTATCTGAATTTGCAATTATTGCGTTATACACCGTGTCTCAGAAAAAAACAGTCAAAATTGTTTTTGTCATAACTTTGTCAAATTTTTTACTAACTTTAATAATTTTTGGCGTGTTAATGGCTTAGATGACGAAATTATGTAAGGTGCACTTATTTTTTATTTCACCTAATTTATGTCAATGCATTACCATGTGAAACATAAATGTTCCAAATTGTTGCATAATGCTAAGTTGTTGTCTCAAGTAAACGCTGTAACGAGTTAATTAAGCACTAAATACACTAAAATGTCAACTATTTAACAGAACTATAAGTTTGTATAACAACTCGCTTGCAAATTAGAATTAATGCCAAAGTATGCTCGGCTTAGATGCAACGCCAATGACTGATAGCAGAATCAACGATCGACTGATCAAATGCATTCACTCATTGATTAAACGTGTTTTAAACTCATCAGCCAGCTAGTTTGTTGTCTGCTGTTTTTAGCATAAAATATTTAATACTTCAAAATTATTCAACCACGTCGCACCCTGTGTCGAATTGATGATGCAAAGGTGAGCCATCTGATACAAATAATCGCCGCGTAATGTAACAATTTGCAGCATCTGTGTTTCACACGGTAGTGCGTTGACATAAATTAGGTAAGGTGGTAAATGAGTGCACCGTACATAATAATATCGTTCCCGCCATTTTTGTGCCAAAAATTACTAAAGTTGGTGGAAATTTGACAAAGTTATGCAAAAACAATTTTGACTGTTTTTGAGACAAGGTGTATAGATTACTTACTTAAAACAAGCAGCGAGTCGTACAGCAAGTTGGACAAGTTGTACAAAAAGTCCACAACGAATCAAAAAAAAATGGAGTTCGCATTTTAATACCACCAATGTGTCTCGCCACCTGAGCTTACATGATATTTTCTGGCCCAGTAAATGCCTAAGCATATTACCCGGCAACGGACAGACAATACAATTGAAAATGCTCCTAACGTTTACCGTTCTTAATGCTATGCGCTTCCTGGGCATTAAAATAAATAACACAAGTCATAACTGGTGGCCTTCAAAATCAGTTTCTAATGAGTGATACCACTGTGATAACAGTTCAATGTGTTAATTTGCGTTTTGTTAGATGTTGTCGGTGGTCATTGTTTATAAACGCAGTAATGAAGCCGCAAAAATCACCTTCTTACACGGTAGGGCTCATAAGTAAACATATTGCAACATCAAAACAGATATTTACGGTTGTGCAGTATCAAAACCTGTCTCAAACCAAAAATCGCAAAAATCGCAATTCGCAGAGCGAAGCAAACTTATTTTGCGCAATTAATTATTTTTTCAGAGGGTAGCTGACTTTGTTGACGGGCTGAAGCGCACCAATGTCTGTAACCATCAAGTGTGGGTGCTGACAGTATCTGTTCGTAATCAATAATTAATTGGCCTCGTTTTCGAGAAAATAATGCGACCACCGAAACAACATTAGTACGGATCAACAGCGCCTATGTGCTATCTACAGACGTTTCGCTGCTTTGCTACAACATGAAACGCGTGCAATACATTGAACTCAGCGCGGAAACAGCAATTTGTTACAATTTGTACC
>Ga0209671_1006321_pt1 | contig 12134 bp, 8 predicted proteins | sample WorMetHERISLAND2_2_FD_187401 | JGI IMG/M metagenome (GOLD analysis project Ga0209671, IMG submission 187401) | Marine gutless worms symbiont microbial communities from Max Planck institute for Marine Microbiology, Germany - Olavius geniculatus... | ecosystem: Host-associated > Annelida >...
GACCAAAACAGTACAAAAATACACCCGTAATATAAGGACTGCCATGGAGATTGACTTGCACGTGACAAAGAGCGTTACTCAAGGGTGTCTATCCCTCTAAGTCCTTGGTCTCGCAGTGTAAAAACTGGTGTCTGGCTGAGGGCCTTAGGAAACGGAGATCAGCGCCGCCCTGTGGGCCGTAAGGCTCGGGAAGGACTTTACGTTTTTTTAGTGTTGCGGCAGCATTTCGGCCACAAATTTTAGCATTGGCCGTAACTTAGCCGTAAATTTCAGTTTTCGATAAAATCTGGCTAATCCGAATATCAGGCGTATTTTTGGCTCAGGTGGATTTATTTTTTAAAAATTCTGCTACGAAGTCTAGTATACACAGCTACAATAAACAGTAAACACAATAATACCTATTTTCTATCGCTCGGTGGCTGTCATCCAAATCCAAAGATAGAACAAAAAAAAAACATGATTGAAATGCATGAAGTTTTGCCAGTGAGCAACTTCATGCACACGGCTAAAGTCACTCTGAACTGAACTTTGTACAGTACACTAAAGGCAAAATGCCAAAGACGAACAGAGACAGGGCGACAAACACCAACCGATGAGTTCTCTTTCGCGGAGAAGTCCGAACACTCCATTCACACAGACAGACAGACAGAAACGGGGATACAGACAGACAGACTGTGAGACATGACAAGCACTAACCAATAGGTTCGCCCTCGCGAACAAGCTTGTATGTATCGTAGTCGGAACATTCCATCCAAACATTGAATCCGTACTGCGTCAGATCCTGGATCGGCGGAGTGACTGCACGGTAGTTTTCACGAACTACTTTCACGTCCGGGATGTAGTAGCCCGACTACGCACGACATCACATGTATCTATGTGACTTAATGCACGTATATGTGTAAACAAGCATGGCGGAGTGACAGCTCGGTAGTTTTTACGAACTAATTTCATGTGCGGGATTAGGGAATGCAAACCCGGGAACGGGGTATATTTTTCAAACCAGGTTTAGGTGTTTGACGGCCTTCAAACCCGGGTAGACCTGCGAGTCGCCGAGGTACAGAAACTTGACCCGACTTGAGGCTAAAATGACCCCAAGTCGACGGCAGTCAACTTGAGCACATTCGACTTGACTCGACTTGATTTGACAGTGCCATGTCGACTTGAGTCGACTTCAAACGACTTGAGACGTTCAGAAGTTGTGATGAACTTGCGTGAACACTGTACATACAGGGTGGGCTAAAAATGGCATTATTTTTGTACGTCTCATAACTTCACCAAATATTAACCGATTTTCAAACTTCTTTCACTGTTAAAATCAGGAGACAATTTGCAATAAAGCTATTACTATAGATCCCACCACAACCAAAGTGTGTCGCTACACTACCTTGGGAAATGTCAGTGTCTTAAGAATAACAATTAAAAAAAAAGATGACTTTTGTTGCAACATATTTTAAGAAATTAACAGCAGAAACAACGTGTTTGTTGTCTCAGTTATTGTCTAAAATCACATCTTTTCAGTTTTCACATCAAATTTCCAATGCGTCCGCCTTGCTGCTGGACGACGCATCGAAACTGGCGACGTCACTGACCAATGGCGCGATCAACTAAACGCTGCGGCACTTTGCCCCACTCAGTAACAATGGTTTTTTAGCTAATTGACTATCGTAAATCGTCAACATTGATAGGCCCTCTGTTGAAGGGCGTCCCGAACAGCATAATCAACTGAATTTAAGTCTGGGTTGTTTGGGGGCCACATGCCAGGCTCGATCAACGTTGATCACGCAACCGGTCGGTGGCATTGCAGGCTTGAGTGCGTCATCTGATATTTCACGAGGTAGTATAGTGACACACTTGAGATATGGTGGGATCAACAGCGACAGTTTCATTACAAATTGTCTCCTGATTCTGACAGTGAAAGAAATTTTGAAATTGGTTAATATTTGGTGAAGTTATGAGGCGTGTATACCATAGGCTATTCATAGTGTTTTATTCCTTTGGCAGATGTCTCCGTTATTGTCATTTCTTAAGAAAAATTTACACAATCAGTTGAAAACTGTGTATAATGTGACTACTTTTGACGTGCTACAGCTATGCTGCACAGCATCTTTGGCATCGTTGTCGTCCATCCGTCTGTTGTCTGGCTGTCTGTGCGTCTGTAACAAATGTAGGCCTATTGTGGCTAACCGTTAGGGCTGATGGAAAGAAACCTTAGCACTAATAATTAGCCCTGTGTCTTAAACCTAGGCATGCAGAATTTCAGCGATCTAGTGCAAAGGGTACAACTACATGGAAATTACGTCATTCACAGTTCCGCTTACCTTAATCAGTATATCTTTATTCTATATACGGCTACTAAAATACGTTACAAATGGCCTTATTTGCCTGAACTCATTGATAGCCGCGTTTGAGATAACCTAGGTGCAAGACTACTGGTTAAGTCGACTTCTCAAGTCGACTTGAAACGACTTGTAATGAAACCAACGGCGCCAGAAAATTTTGACGGTGATGTTGCTACAGACCGACTTGACCCAACTTGGAAGGCCCAAGTCGACTTGATCGACCCGATTTGCAGGACCCGGGTACCCAAGTTTGGAGACCAACAGGGTTCATAGGGTCCTTGAAAAGTCCTTGTGGCGCCGCCATCCACGCTCGAAGAACCGTGTTGCGGTGTTTTGCTGCATTATGGCAACTACGTCTCCTACGTCGATACGACGTCACCAATGACCGCTTTCGTTCTCTCGTGGTCTCACTCATCCACTCCAGGCTTGACTATGGCAACTTCGTATTCATCGGGCTTCACTCTAAATTTTGATGTAGCACGAGTATGATATGTCTTTTTATCGATACTTTTGGTATTGGTAATTGAAAACTGCCATTTTAGGTCTTTGAATTTTGTCCTTTTAGTCTGCTATGAACCCCGGACCAAGTATGCGGTAGGCGGCTGGTAGTTACTGTAGTGTAGGCCTACAGTTAGTGGTCAAATGTCAGAGGCAAACTAACGAGTTGAAAGCCGTTGACTGTAAGCAGCGTTAGATGTATCAAAATGAGTTAGAACAATGCGATTTCTACGCATACTGCCACTATAAGTTATAGTATAGTCGCTATGAGACTATGAGCCTAGGTACCTTCCAATGAAAATATGAGATATGGGCAGTTTTCCATTGAAAAATGCACACTTTTCATACCTACCTCCATTCAAGCTCAAACTTGAAAATGTCCCCCTTACACTGTATCGCCAAAATTTCGCAAGCCTTAGTTACTTTTGACAGGGCTAATTATTCATGTAAAAAGCTTTCGTCTAGGGGCCTAATACCTACCGTTTAGCCACAATTCATCTGTTACAAATCTGTTACCGGGGTACCCGAGTTGCATTCGCTATCCGGGATGTAGTGGCCAGACTACACACAACAACACATGAATCTATGTAACTTAACCTGCAATCTATGTAAACAAACACACAGCGAAGTGACAGTATAGTAGTACAGCATGAAGGATGAATAAACTTTATCGTGGCGTTAAGTCCTAAGACTACAAGGACATGTAACAATAAGCCTAATCAGTGAAGTCACGTATTAGTAGTCAGCGCAATGAGACGTTCTTATAGTGCAGTAGTTCTTGTGGAGTACTTCTACATGTTTACATGTCGGCACACGTATTGTACAATGTTCATGTTAGGGAAGTAGTGTCCAAACTGAACAGATACACAGATATGGGTAAACATTCGCTGCAGATAGTTAGACCAACATTACACCTATCTATACAAACAAACACACGGCAAAGTGATAGCACACCATGACTCAACAAACCATCTCAAAGCTATGCAACAATGATGGATCACACACAGGAATCACCCAGTTCTATCTGCCACCTTAACCCCAGCCAGACAGGCCGATACTCGATTTACCTACCCCGGAGGGATGGAAGGCTAAGTTGACCTTCATCATCATCATCATCAACAACCGTGGGCTCAACACCCGTTGGTGTCTGACCTTGTTGACCTTGGGGATGGTTATATCGTCAGTGTAAAATATGGCTTCAACTTGGCATTGAAGATCGCTTGCTACAGCCTTTAAGTGCCAGACCTCGAACCCATCCCTGCTCAGAACTCATTGCAAAAGTTGCTTTACAAACGTACGTATTGACTGATTGATTAAACAGGGCTAAACCAGGAAAAGACAAGAGACAGAAACCTTGAGTTTGAGCATCATGTCCCAGAAGTTGCGAGGAGGCTTCACCAGAGTTCTATTGAGAGGCATTATGAAACAGACAGCCTGTTCCTTGTCCACGACAGCTGTCACATTCTGAACATATCAAATACAGCCATAGATACAAAGACAGACAGACAGAGTGAGTAGGGTTTAATGTTCCACCCGACACAGTATAGGTCATTTTGGGGACAGCCTTTTCAGGAAGAATGCACACAAGCACATACCAGTAATTACGGAACAGTAAATTTCACCTTCACAATAAAGAAACAGAGAGGTTAAACTTTATAGAAACACGAAACACAACCTTAAACGTAAAATTGTAAGAACTCCATTATACGTGTGCATATGTAATTAACAATAATGGTAGTTCTAATAATCTTCCCTGTAATCCTTCCGACAGTCATTAATTTGAGAATGATGTCTATTGGAGAAAAGGGAAGGGGGGGCACAAAGACAGACGGACACATGTAGACAAACAGACAAACAACCCATGGCAACAAAAATTTGAGAGTGACAACATGAAACATACAGACACAGACCCAGACAGACAAACACAGCAACAGTGAGACAGATGGACAGTGTTTAACTTCCATATATGGATTATGGTCGACTTGTTTCACGAACAGCGACTAGCGTCCGTTGACTTGTCCATCAAACAATGTTCGTCGGTTAGCTTAAACAGCTTTCCAAAATCACACATGTTTGTGCAATCGTAAACATGTTTGACCTACCGATATCTAGGGACCAACCAAATTCACGGGAAAAAATGCATGATTTCACGGCAGAATTTTTAAAATGAGTCAAATTTCAGGGAAAATTCACGGAAAGAGTTTCGGAAATTCACGGGCCACACAGACGTTATTTCGAGGTGCTGCGCTAATGCAAATGAAGAAATTTCAGAACAACAAATATTTACTACACTAAGTCAAGACTCAAGACAGTCAATGTCAACTACTTAGTGCTGAAGTGCGACACGTAGCTAACAGCAACATCCGTACAAAAGCTGCTGATAACACTCTGGAATTGTCATAAATTAAACTAAAAGCGCTAAAATTCACGAAAAATCATGGATTTCACGGAAATCAGCGTTTTTCACGGCGAAAAATGTCACGGCCGTGAAATCATGAATTAAGTTGGTCCCTACCGATATCCCGCCCTACATACAGACAGACAGACACAGCCACGATGAGACAGTGAGAAACACGCAAACAGACAGACAGACAAACGCTGTGCTGTCGTACCCGGTTGAAGTCGTGGAGCACGGTGGCACGACGCGTGTCCCCGATGCTTGGTACATCAATCCTCTCATGGAAGAAGTCTTCGATGGTCACCTGCTGTTCATACTCACCCGTCTCCGGAGCTCCACCGTGAGACATCTCCAGCGGCTGCACTGTGGTGTCATAGAAACGCACTCCGCATCGACCTCGGAACAACTGTATACAAACTACACTAAAACAATACCATACACCTAACTCTGACAATGATGGACCGGGATCGCTAGAGGTTCCTATTATGACAGCCGCTGCTTTGACGCCTGCAGTTATGGGAATAATGTTACAGTTTTAGTCAACAGAGCCAAATATACAATTTATCCATATATCTAACCCTAACACTAACTAGCACTAACCCTATCTAGTAGGAACCATCAGAATACAAACTGCCCTTTCACCCTTTCCCAGCAGCATGCTGGTCTCCCAAGTCATTAAACATCACCGGCCATAAAAATCATAAAAAGGTGATATCACTCACCATCACATTGTCTAACTGTCAATGTGTGTCAAGGTGATATTATTCAACAGCACACTGACAGTTAGATGATGTGATGGTGAGCGATATCACCTTTTTATGATTTTTAGCTGTTTTCGATGTGTCACTCATTGCATGTCGCCGTTAACAAGTGTATAAACTGATGTTTTGTACATTTATATACAGGCAGACCTGTCTCGTTCTTAATGCCGCATATGAAAAGGATTTCTCCGGCATGTCCTCCGTAAGTTTTTTTCCTTATGAAGTTTGACAGAATAATTAATGCAATTTCCGCAACAGCTTTCCTTTTTCGTAAAGTGCCTCATATTGGTGCTGTAATGTTTGCAATGCTTAGCGCGGGAAATTTCCAAGCGCAGCATGCTGCCATTGGTCCAGTGTGAGTCACTCAGTGTTGTTAACAAGGACTTGACCCTCAAGGCCAAGGCCAAGGCCAAGAACTTAACCTCACGGACAAGTTCAAGGACTGCTTTCGATAGTCACTCCAGTTGAGTTGAGATGAGTGGAGTTTTTCGTGTGTTCGTAGTGACAAACTCAACTGAACTCAACTCAACTGAGTCTGAACTGCTCAGAATGTCGAAAACTCACAAAAACTGAGCTTTTCCAGCTGAGTTGAGTTGAGTTTTTTGCCTGTTCATAGCGATAAACTCGCTATGAACACTTTGGCCAGTTAAGTTGGGTTGAGTTGAGTTGAGTTTGTTGCTATGAACACGGCTTTAGTGAGCTCCTAAGTCTCTCCTCCACTGTGTCAGCAGTGCTTCTTCCCCCGCCAGCCCACCCATAGAGTTTGCGTCTAGCAGGCATTCAGCCGTGAGCAGCAAAGCACCCGGCGGTCAGGCGTCATCATTGGACGTCTGCACCCGTGGGTTTTGGTGCTGGTCAGAAAAAAGAACTGTACAGAACTGAAACTGTGGTTTGGCCACCGCAATTCTGTCCGTCCGTCCGTCCATCACATGGGTGGATCAGTCAAAAAAACAGTGCAATCTAGTATCAACAAATTTTCACCATCGGTTGCCTGGAAGACTCTAGTTTCAAAAACAGTAAAGCTTTTCCATAAATTTGAAAGGGGTCACCCAGAGCGAGAGCGCTAAATGAGAAGAGGTGGGGAAAATTTGCAATCTCCAGCCGATACAGCGTTGGCAGAGCAAGACGAGTCACGGCCTCTGGTGAGTACAAGTAAAACACTATAGATAATTAGCGACCGGTTGTCTGGCGCCCTCTGGCGACTGTAAAAGAAACACTTGCGATTTTCAGCCAATATCAGAATTCATGCACTGGATATGGTGCTAGGCATCATCTGCCATCAAGTCTAAATGAAACATCGTTGTGAGCTTAGATTTCGTTCGCACCGGGCCTTCACACATGCATCGCTGTCACGTGTTCAACTTTGCGTTAGCTGGCCTTTTCTTGTTCCTCGCAGCTGAACCGAAACCGACCGACCTCGGCCAGTATGAAACAGTAACAAGACTACTTTTACCATGTAATGGGGCAAATTGGCAAATTTTTAATATGATACAATATGATATGTACATACCTCCGGGTGCCTGGCCTTGTGATAGATGGTGATGCCGACAAACACCAGGACCAGGACAAGAACAAGAACCAATAGCACTGCACATAGCTTGAGTAATAGATAACAGCGGCCGAATGGAGACACCGGTGGCTGACGTCTCACTGCCACTAGCCCCACGCCCTTCCCATCATTCACCAGCAACTACACACACAAGCCCACCCACTACACACCTGAGGCATGTTTCGCACTTTTTTCTCTGAAAATCTCAGAGAATCTCAGAAATTCTAACTTAGAATTCGCGTTTCACACTTCCTTTTCTCTGAGCTTCTCTGAGAAATTGTAAGCAAGATTTTCTTTTGCTACGTTATGCTAGCTCCGTCCACTTGCTTGTGTGTTGGCTAGCGTAGAATTCTATGTTAGAATTCTCGTAGAATTCTTACTTGCGCGTTTCGCACTTTTCGTGAGAACTAGTGAGAACTACTGAGCCGTAGAAGTGAGATTCTCAGAGAAAAAAAATGTGAAACGCATCTCAGCCAATCAGCAGCACAAGTGGCACCATCAGTTAAAGAAGTACGGCAGTCAAAACAGAAACACGCGCGATCAATTTCACGGAAAATGTCGCAGCCATGAAATCGTGAATTAAGTTGGTCCATAGACATCGTGTAAGCGGAGAGCTGCATGGCCACGATGCTGCTGTTAATTAGTTATGAGCAGAAAACTCTAGCTCTAAAAATATTTGATGCTCTTTCGGCTAGAGCAATTTTGACCAGTTAAGTATTCATTCTCATTCACATATTCAGTTTCAAATCATGTCAATCTTTACTAGAAAAAACCTGCTGTCCAAAAGGTGTCCATCCTTAGATGACGTAATAATCACCCAAGATGTCATACAACCCCCCCCAAAAGTTCAGACCGTGCGCAGACACAGAAATTATCCACAGCTTCAACAGATAGACCATGCGAGCTCGCACGGCAAATAACATTTTCTGCGCAACATTGCACTGTGTATGCACACGGTCGGTAACACCATGGTTGATTACGGGCATTCAAAACTGATCGTTTGCCTTTATATTTGGCACGGTGATACGTTCGGATCAGCGATCTGATAATTTTGTCAAAAATTGATATGCTCAGATCGCCGATCTGAGAATGCAGCATATATTGATAAATTTAGATCGTGACACGCAACTGTCACTGCATAGACAACATTTACTGTACTTCACCACATGTCAACTCGGCATGCTACTAGCTCTATATGCCCATGTGTCATTGTTGAGTTGTGCTTGGATGTACAGATTTTTTTTGGTTTTTCAGTAGTTTATAAATAGCGTAATATTTCATACCAGAAAACTTACCAGGTGCAGCCGCAACTGCACTGAAAACTGATGAAACCATCAAGTTTGGCGAACCACCGGGTCCATATTGAAACCCATCCTTGATTGACGAATCATTTGCAAAGAACTCTTGAATGAAATGACCGAATTTTCTTGACTACTTCAAAAGTAAAGCTAAAAACTCAAAAAAAAGAAAACTCCGTAATGTTGGAAGCTAACTTCCGCTTGTTTTTTACTACACACTATTTCTGACTACAATGCATTCTTTTTAAATTTTTTTCTGCAAGCAAAATGTGTCCAATTCAGATTCAAACAGTTAACCAGCACAACAGCAAAAGTGCTATAATTTCACACATCTGCATGTACTGGGTAATTAGAATTCAACACATGCTTTATGGAGTGCTGAATTGCACTACATTACACAATATATAAAACTGAAGGTTAACATAAACTTTCATGTCTTGCACCACAATCTAAAAATATCAACATGAACGGCTGCCGCAGGTCGGTGATCGCCAATCTGACGGTATCAATTTCCGACGACTTCTATTAGATCACCGATCTGAACACATAATTATCCTTATATTTACAGCCTTATATTTACCCAGAATGGGGATTTCTAACCCAATATTTTGCACTGTTAGATAGAAATTTTCTGACAAGCACATGAACAGTTTTCCGAGAGACAAAAACAAAGGTGGGCAATTATCAGCCAATAAATCAATCAATCAGTGAGCTAGCCCCGCCCACTTCCCATCATCCAATCAACCAATCAACCAGTTACACTCAACTAAAAAAACTACAAGACTACACAACAGTCAGGACGTGTCCTGTAAAAACAAGACACGTCCTGACTGCTGCGTTACTACATCAGTGTAGATTTAATACAGCATTGTTCCACCAGCGAAGTCAATACACTAGAGGACATAATGAGTCACTGATAGTGTGACACAGCTGCGAGAGTTGATTCAATTGTGACGATCGGAGTGGATCTGGATTACGGAGTTTTTACGGTTGCACCAGTGCTGGATGATAGTGAATAGACATTTGGGACATATAGCTGTCAACGTAGAAACCACGACAACTATACATTGTTATTAATAACTTCATCAATGTACAGATAGCGTCAAAATCTTCAAACTGGCAACGCAAACTCAAACTCTCACTAGAAAGAAATGCAAGCATTCGCAGTTCGTTTAGCAACGGCGCACTTCCTCAGATTACGGGGTCCAAAGGTTTGAAAGGGTTTATTTTAGCCCACCCGTAATTTCATACGATGGCAAACACACACCTTAACCTCTTTGGCTACTTCAGGAGGCGCACCGTTCGAATCTTCTTTCTTGTCAGCGACTTTATTCACGAATATCGTCATATTTGCGTAAAATACAGCACCCAAGATCCTCTCAAAATGTCTGACGCGAAACAAAAAAAAAAAACAACCATCAATAGTGATGGATCAGAATTATTTAAATACATTTTTGGAAGTTTGAACGCGTTTTCGGAACTGCGACTAACATTAGAATGGCGCCGGTTGAAATTTGAAACAGATTGCAGTAAGTTTTTTTCATTATAATAATAAATACACAAAAACTAGTTACGCCGAGTAAGTACTCGTGTGATCAAAATTACACTAACGGCGCAGCCCTCAAACAGGGATAAACACAGAATTAAAACGAGTCCACTTCAGAGTAGTGTTGGGAACGGGTACCCGGATACCCTGGTACCCGAATCATTACCCGTTACCCGGGTACCCGATCAGAACGTGACTGGGCCTGCTGTGCTGGACGCTCGTAACACTGACTGGAGCCGACACTCGCCGTCTGGCTATAGGACGAGTCGTACACGCGTGCGATCCGTTGGATGCATGCGGAGTTATTGTTCGTTTGTTTTAGGCTGCCGTCTGAGGCTTAAGTGGACTGGACAGCAGTTGTCGCTCAATGTCAGGGCTACGTTATAGCGAGAACCTGGAGGGACTCTAGTTCAACTCTGCCAACAAAAAGCCCAGCTATCGCTAGGATAGCCGACCGTACTGGGTGTCACTGCAGTGACCTTCAATGTCATCCAATGTCGATGGTTTTCATGTAATCTGAAAGGGCATATACCTTTTCCTATTTGTAATTGAACTTTGACCCTACTTCTTACCATTTCCGAGAGCACAGAAAGTCACTTATAAAAATAGCTTGAAACTTTTCATTAAAAATGCGGCCAAACCGCTGCAGATCGAGACATGGTTACAAGTCGCCACCGTCCTATCCAATGGTACCATCGCCGACCCCCGACCCACCTACGACTTACCATCTAGCCACAATACATCCGTGACAGGCAATGACGACAGGCAGACAGACAAAAGGAACAGATACATTTTTAGTGGTATATCTAGTATCTGTATCTAAGATACATTTGTGGCAATGTATCAGTATCTGTATACATTTCAAAAGTATCTTACCCAGCACTGGGCCTAAGCAAACAAAATAACTAGAGACGCTGGTTTATAGCGAAGAATTTTCTTAAAATACGCGGAACTTTTTGAGGCAAAATATGCGGGAAAATATGCCGAATTTGGCGAAATATGCCCCGCATCTATGCGGCATATAATATGCTGCATATGCCGCATGTATGCGGCATATTTTTCCGCATAGGCCTATTTCCAGCATATGCAACTTTGAGTGACGGAGAATCATAATCATGATCATTAATAGGCCTATTCTGCACAGTTTTGACATTTTGGACCTTATTTATTCAACATCTAATTGTAAATACCGGTAATCGTTTACCGCCAAAAATATTTAACGGTCTTAAAACAACATTAAACAAGAAAAATTCTGAAAAAAAATGCGATCACATATGCGGAAATGTGCAAATATACGCGAATTTTTGGATATGCGGCATAATTTTCGCATAGACTATGCGATTTCGAAAATGTCATTAGAGCCTATAGGCCTAAACGGGAAAATGTGGGATATGCGGGTTTTGACAAAATATGCGATCGCATATAACCAGCATTCCTAAATAACCCTTTTAACTAAAGTAAGATTGGAAAAGATTTGGAAGTTTGGGTAACTTTTAGAATTAGTGCTTCAGTCTTTCAAGATTTTCAGATGGTCCATTTATGCAAAGCAATGCAAAGGATTGTTAAATGTGTTACAGGCTATACAGACTTCACAAGATCTGGAAAGATCATATCAGCTCTTAAGCTGAGAAACTATTTAACTGGCTCACTAACAACAAGTACAAGTAAGTAAGTACGTAATTTTTAAATAACTGCAACAATTTTGGTGACACGGTGCACATTGGTCACACTTAAAGTGTTGAGAG
>Ga0209671_1006323_pt1 | contig 12134 bp, 9 predicted proteins | sample WorMetHERISLAND2_2_FD_187401 | JGI IMG/M metagenome (GOLD analysis project Ga0209671, IMG submission 187401) | Marine gutless worms symbiont microbial communities from Max Planck institute for Marine Microbiology, Germany - Olavius geniculatus... | ecosystem: Host-associated > Annelida >...
CAGTTTATCGTAAAATATTTGACTTTAGATCATGGGAATCAGTTAGAGAATTGATCTGTTGCTTGGAGAGGATGAATTTTGAACATTTGTATTATCAGAAGAAACTGTGCTTTGTGCATAATATGCTGTGTTCAGACAATAGCATTATAGTCACTGTGATGAGATTGTTTATGCAGTCCAATGAATATGTCAAACTGTGTCAATTTGCTGATGTTACTCCACATAGTAATATTTCATCATGTCAACCTGAAATTTATTTCAGCTTGTGTGTAGGCCTAACTGCATGTACTGTATGATGTGTGTTTTTACTGTTTTTAACTGTCTGCATTTTTGCGAAATAAACTCATATATAGCCCTTAATGGGATGCCCATCTCAAAGCTATGGAGCGTCACCTGCCGTATGGGATCACACAGTGTTACCTGCCACCCGACACAGTTGAACGCGCCCCGCATTAACCCCAGCCAGATAAGCCAATACTCGAATTACCTACCCCGGAGGGATGGAAGGTTGAGTTGATCTAGGCAGCTGGTTACATACCGAGATGGTTCACCTGCCCACAGGCAGTCACCCATCGCAGTACTAACTGGGCCCGGCGTACAGTAACTTCGTTGATCGGATCAAATGCGTTACCACTACACTTACTTTCATCTCTCCTGGGTAAGTAAATCAAATAGGCCTACCAACCTGTCTGGCTGCAGTGAAGGCAAGACGCGTTCACTTGTGTCAGGTGGCAGCTAACACTGCGTGATCCCATATGGCAGGTGACGCTCCGTAGCTTTGTGATGAATTTCTTATTAAGAGCTATGCAACTCTTTTACATTTGCCTTTATGAACATCATTTATTAACTCAGCCTGGCCATCCTTCTGTGAATGTGGGCGCAACCGCGCAATGAATACCAGTGAAAGCTCAGGCGTAAAACAGCACACCGAGCTACGCTCTAGCCCCATATCCATGGTCTGGTCTCGCAGTGTAGACCGGTGTCTAGCTGACAGCTAAAGCTAGATCGGCGCCACCGTAACTCAAAGGTCTGCTCTAGCAAAAGTAGAAAGTAGCCTAACAAATAACCATTCAAGTAAAAGCAGAAAGTAATAACTTTTGCTCAGGACAAGTAAAGTAACGAAACAGAACTACTTAGTTACTATAATCAACAGCACTAAAATGCTACTCAGATGAAAACAGTGATAGAATCGGCAATGACTACGGAGACGTGAGGAACATTTTTCACATGCGAGCTCAATACAATCGTTTATGTTTATTAATATTTGTCGATATTTGCCGGCGGTGAATTACCTTCTTGTCCCACTTCGAGATTCTGCCTCCTTTTTCCAGCTAAAAATACAAAAAAGCAACTATCACGTAACTTATGCAGCATACATATATCGTGCCCCTCTCCACTAGCAGCCTAATCAGTTACTCAAAATAAATAGTCCCAAAATGCACCAAAACACTTTATTTTTAGTTTTAAAAAATCTTTAAAACTTCCTTCCAGCCCCAATTCTCCGGTAGGGAGAGGACACCCTTTCCCACGTCTTAAATGTCCACTCCCCTGCATTAGATCCTGGCTATACGCCACTAGACAAGTAAGTATAACGTCACAGTGGGTATGCAAAACGTTACGCGACCGACCTGTTGGACTGTGGAGCGTCGTCCGTCCTCGGTATCGACTCCTGCACTGACCCTGCTTGCCCTACTACGGGATTCCCTACTGGTCCTGCCAACACTGCCCCTACCTGGAGCTGCTGCATCTTCAGGCCCCTCGTCGAACACCTCCTACCAACACATAAGCACATGCAAGTTAGTAAGTAAGTAAGAAAACGTGAATTTGTACAGCGCATAACGTTAAAATTAACCTCTGGTGCGCTGGTCACACTAGTAAAAGCCAAACAACGAACTGTTGTAAAGAACTGTTTAAAGCTGTCAGCATCACACGCCGGTGATATCGGAGTTCATCTGGCAGTGAGTTCCAGACCGTCGGACCAGCGACTGGAAAAGCCCGACGGCCGTACGTGTTGAGTCGACAACGGGGTACGATTAGCCGGTGTCGGTTGGCAGAACGCAGTCAATGCCGAGATGCAACTTCGATGGCTGGGTGATGTGCTCGGTGAGATACCAAGGTGCTTGTCCATGCAGACAACGGTACGTCATGAGGCCGAGCGTGAAGATGACCCCCTCAGGCACATCCATCCAGTGCAGTTTGTCATGCAGGAGTGTCAGACGCTAAGTAATGATAAAGATTAAAGATGGTGTATACCTCTCTATGGGAACCCATGACAGAACTACAGAGCGTCACTTGCCATATGGAAGTGTACAGTGTTACCTGCCACCCAATACAGATGGTCTGCCGGTCTGCAGACACTCACCCATCCAAGTAGTGAGTGACCACTGACCACTTGATAGCAATCTGACCGGGAGTCGAACCCACGACCTCACGATTGTCAGTTCGACACTCTGCCACGTGACCTTGACCTTTGACCTATGACCATGATATTCAGCTATGTGCAGCAGTTCACGAGCTATGGTGTTGACAATTTTTCACCCTATCTAGCACTGCTAAAAAATCTGAAAATCCAGACGTGTGACTTTTGATCTATGACCTTTAGATTCAACAGTGTTCTAAGGAATGACTTGAGGCATGTTTGCACAAACTTTCATCAAGCTACGTGCAGCGGTACATGAGTTATCGTCTTAGCAAAAACACAAAAAAACTTACGACTATAGCGACGATGCTGAGACCAATAAAACAACACTGTCATCGCCACCGCAGACAGTAATAAAGGGAAAAAAGTACATTAAGCCAATAAAACACACAAGCATACAAGTTACTTTAAATAAAGTAATTTATCTACGGCTGCATAATAATTCATTGTTGTGCCTCTTACATCGTGACTTTGGGTGACATTGTCTTTATTTTATCACTTAGGTTTAGTTCAGTTTAGCTAAGTGTTAACTGCCATTATTACGGCGAAATAAAGATGTATATATATCAATGTTGTGTAAGCTCCACTGACGTACATCGTCGGGGTCCGGTACTTCTGGAATCTCGTCCAGGACTGAGGTCCAACCCCGAATGACGGCGGTGGGCGGCGTCAGCATCAGCTGGGCAGTGAACGCCGTCAACAGAGCACTGATTGAATTCACCGCTAGCATGTGCATCATATTGACGATCAGATAGTCCGCCAGACGTATAAAACTACAACAGATAACAACAGTTAAACGTAATAAGGTGTACAGTTCTTCATGGGGACCCATCTTAGAGCTATACATGGAGCGTCACCTGCCATATGAAATCACAGAGGTGCACGCATCCCGCCTTAACCATAACCAAGCAGATCGGTATTCGATGCACCTACCTAGGAGAAATGAAAAGCTTAGTTAAACTTGGTGATTGGTTATATATCGAGATGATTTACCTGTCCAAAGAGAGTCACCCATCCAGGTAGTAATCATCTGATAGCGACGCGACCGGGAGTCGAACCCAGGACCTTTTGATGGTAAGTCTGACACCCAACTGTCAACCACCAAGCCACCTGTGTCGGGTGGCAACAAACACTGTGTGATCCCATATGGCAGGTGACGCTCCATAGCTTTGTAATGGGTTTACCATTAAGCTGGCAAAAAAAACAAATTTGCCAACAATTGCACGACGCTTCATATTATGCTTAATGGGTTATAATTCGTTTAATTCGCAGCCTGGTTTAACCAAAAAGTGACTGACAACATATGTAGACAAGTACAGAAATGCTGCACCACAGCTTGTTATCTAGATGAAAACTAAGCAAAAAGTAACCAAATAAGTCAGTAAGCAAATAAGCAAATTTACAAAGAAGCGCAGATGTTTGCATAAAACCAAATCTTGGGTGCAAAGATTGGGTGCAGCAACATGAAGACCGGAAAGCTAAGCTATAGAAAAACGTTAAGGTGCATACAGAGCGTTGTAAATGAACTGAAATAAACGAAAAATGACATGGTTCTGTTTTCAACGAACTGCAAGCAGTAATGCATTACAGTAGTCACTGGTGACTATGCGACTATACGCACGTACGCGCTTTCTTGCCTATTGGTCAGTTCGTCAGAAACTAAACCGTGTCTGTTCAGTTCAGTCCAGTTTAGTTAAGTCGCTCTGTGTGCACCTATTTTTTGAGTCAATGTTTAGTATAGAAGTTAAGATCTAAAACACTTAGGAGCAGAGTGCAATTATACCAGGTGAGTCGTTTGCATTTGGTGCGTTTGTTGGCTTGCTCTGTGTAGGTCAGTTTGTCAGCCTGACCTTGACCTTGACCTTGGGCAGGTGCCCCTTCTAAACACGCATGCACAAAGGCATTAAATGATTTTACTTTCTGACTCAGACTTTCGCTGAGACCAAGCCCATCTTTAAGGTGGTGACAAAGTGGCAGTGTGCCAAGGGGTCCCGCGCTATGGCAGTGATCGCCGCAACGGACGATGAATCGATGATCAGTCTAAACAATTTTCATCACCTTAGAGATGAATTATTATCACAACTTAAACTCAATTAAAAAATCAAGATTTTTTGCAGGGGGGAGCAGCTAAAATCTAGGGTCCAATTTTTTCGCTCGCTCCGCTCGCGAGATTGAAGGCCTAAAATCACACAAGATACAGGCCTACTTACAGACAGAGGCCTATCCTACAGTTTGTGGTCTAGTGTGGTCACAGTTATTAGGGGTATTAGGTAATGTGGTATTAGGGGTCCCACGGGTAGTTTAGTGCCAAGAGCCCCGCGCTGGCAAAAGGCCGAGACAATTCGCTGAATGAAATCTAAAGCTGAACGCTAAAGTCAATAGTTTTTGTACTAACCGTTCACTCGTATACCCAAAGTTCAACTAAATTTCGTCCGTATGTTATAAGTTTGACCACGATCCGAAGTGGGTAAGAGAGTACGCAATACGAACTTATACCACTCCAGACAGTGGTCTAACCTACTTAGACTGCGATCGAATCGCATAAACCACATCGCAGTTTGCTTTATAACGCACGACTGTGGCCGTACGTTATGAAAACAGCACCAGTGCGAGCTGATAATGAGTGAGTAGGGTTTAACATCCCACCCGACACCGTATAAGTCATTTTAGGGACGGTCTTTGCAGGCGAAATTGCGCACACACATAATAACGAAACAAAAAATTTAACCTTTAAAGAAAGTTTAACCTTTATAAAACACAAAAAAAACACAAAAAAACGTGAAGCTAAAATTGTAAGAACTGCTGATTACAAAGTGCATATATATCGATAATGGCAGTTCTAATAATCTTACGTGTTATCCTCCAGACAGTCATCAATCTCATAATGCTGTCTATTGGAGGACAAGGGAATCTGAAACATAGACTTTTGCTGACCTTTTCGCTGAGTGGAAACTTTGGACTTAAACCGAACTTTAGCTCAGCAAATTGGTTTAGTAAAAGTTCAACCCAAAAAAGTGACGTCACCAACTGAGAGACATCTGACCTTGTTCAAGCAATAAATACAATCTTACTTAGTCACTTCAATAGGGACATAGTGTAGTTTGTAACACGAAAGTCTTGAACAAAAAAGCTACTCTATACTAGGCCAGGTGGTTATCGGGATTAATGACTGTCTGTAGGCGCTAGGCAGGTAAACCATGATCTCAGTACATAGCCTAACCGGCACCGCACCGGCGGTGGTCTTGCAATGTAAACTGGTGTCTGGCTAAGAGCCTTAACTTAAGAGTTAAGAAAACGGAGATCAGCACCAACGTATGAGTCTTACGGCTTGAGAAGTATTTTTACCTTTATTTCATGTATTAATTTAGCAGTAGTAGTGATATGCATTCGATACCTGGTGCCTACAGAAAATTCTACGAATACCATGGACCAGGCACAATACAAACAAGACAGTTCGAGACGTTTTAACTTACTGCTTGTTCACCAGTCCCTGAAGTGGTCAGGTCCCATCGCGTAAGATTCTTTGGTCACCTAGCTCATACAGCCCTAGCGGAAGATCACCACCGCGTCATAGTTGCCGCGTTTCGTCCACCCGCTGACTAAAGGAGACCGACCGGACGTCCAAGAACAACTTGGCTCAGAACAGTTGATGAAGACGTCCAACTCCAGAACTTTGGAGTTCACACTGCCTGAAAGAAAGCTAAAGGTAGGGAAACTAGGCGTCAAGTCATCAGTACGGCAACGCTCTGACAAGAGTTCGTCATCAAATAAAGCAGTAGCAGCAGTAGTAGTAATAGTAGCTAGTAGTTGTAGTACCCTGAGCATGAGTGTCCATGGTTTCGTAGTAGTAGTCGTCCGGTGTGAACCCGGCCTCGAGCAGATTGGTCCGACAAGCACTGCGAACGACCTCCCGAACCAGTTCGCGAAATTCCACCAGACGAACTGACACCTACGTCCAAAAAACAACAACTAGTTAAACTACAAACAAATAAAACGGCTTAAACCTCATCGTTACCTAATACATTTGCCAGCAATCTTGTCCATATCGTTGCCAATTATTGAGCAATTTTCAAAACGGCATCCAAATCAGACAAACGGTTTCAGCAAGGTGCACAAATGTGACAGACGACAGACCACGCTGTAAAAAAATGGGTAGCTATTCGGCCTAAAAACGAGCACAAGCGACTGCAGCATATTGTCGTTCGTTTTCACCTCCTTGATTTTGTCGATCTGAGCGGCCTTGAAGTCGGCCAGCGTATAGGTGATCTTGTTGATATTGTACAGTCCCATGTCCGAGAATCGCCAGCACATGTCACGCACGTTCAACAGTGCCGGACACAGCGACTGCATACACACCATTAAACGTTCACACAACTAATATCTCAGTAATAAGGTAAATAAATAACAAAAAGCCTAGCTATCGCTAGGAAAAGCCAACCGTACCGCTTACGTCCGTAGCCCAGCGTACGACTTCCAGTTACAGAGAGAAAGCAATTTGTCAAGGTGACGCACGCTATGTTAACGGAACGCTGCTGTCGAAAGTTACAATTAACGCTAGCATAATACCCCGTTTACACGATGAAGCAAACATGAAGCAAAAGTATTCAAAATGCACGTGCAAAACGTGTGCTCTAAGTTTGCTACATGTTTGCTTCATCGTGTAAACAAGGTATAACACACGTCGTGCATGGTGACGTTCGGTCGTCTCGCCAGGCGATATAAACAGCTACATTCGCAAATGACACCAGAAATATCGAACGCGGGTTTTGCCATTTTTTTTCACAATAGAGAAAACGTGGTACAGCCTATACAGTTCGTGTTGCAGTACTGTGCTTCAAGATCATCCAAGGTAAATGATTTCTATCTCATCTAAAGGGGCGTATGCAACTTCCTATTAGTGATTAATAATAACCTAGGCCCTATCTCAGCGCTTTTGAGATATGGCCAGTTGTCCATTAAATTTCCTATCTCTTGTCCATTCAACTCCCAATTTAAAAATGTTTTTCTTGCACTACATGACTAAAATTTTGCATTCCCGAGTTTCACACAAATAGCTAATGATTCGTACAAAAAGTTTTCCCCTACATGCTAAAGCTTAGCCATCATACATCCGTCACAAACAAACAGACAGACAGACGGACAGATGGACAGATAACAATCATGCCATTTGATGGCAAGTTGTGTCCAAAATATTTGTACTAAAATTTACAAAATCTGATAATTTGTTTTTAAGTTACAGTGTCGGAAATATCAGCGATGCTTTTTGAGATACAGTGTAAAACGTAAATTTATATAAACCTAGCACTTTAACGAAAGCAATTTTTGGGGTAGGCCTATGTTGTGATATGAAGTGTTCAGATAAACCTGTCCTTAAAGACCTCAGCAAACTTCAGTCAACCACATGTGATATTTTCACTGGTACTGACGGGACAGAGAAAGAAAAGGTTTTCCTCGAGAGCTCTTTTCGCATTCTGAACTTTCTTCGCTCGAACATTGTCCTTCCAGACTTTGAACGCTTTCCATTTGCGAAACGCGTAGAACACCGGCATCTACACAGCAGGTTCACACGACGAAAACTGACACAGTCAGCCGCCAAACATTCGTCAGGGGTCACTATTTATTACTTAGGCTTACGAGCAGGCACATAGCGAAGAAAAATTTGATTTATAAGTTTCAACACGTTCTACAGTGAATTATGCGAACGTTACGATGCATAATACACAGTAAAACGTACTCGTTACACGGCCGTGATCGACGGCGTGTTCTGCCTGGATGCACGAGATGCTATATCAGTCATCTAGCTTAAGTGGAGTGAGATTATAGACATTTACAGCACTCCAGACATTATAGTGAATAACAGAAGAACCAAGTAGGTCAGGAAATAAGGGTCCGATCAACACCAAAAACCAGGAAACCAAAAAACAGTCAGAAAAAATAACAAAATAAGCTTATGTCACCCAAGCGCAAAGTGCACAGAATAGGCTACGTTTGCCATGATAAACGCGATCGCCAGCATGGAATAAGTTATTAGGCCTATAAAAACATTGCCGTTAACAGCAAACGATAAAATATTAACAACAAACGTTGTCTGACGTCAGCTTTGGTTATGGTTATGGGTGTGGCTCTTCATGAAAACCCATGTCAGAGCTACGAAGCGTCACCTGCCATATGGGATCATACAGTTTTACCTGCCACTCGACAGTCAGCCATAAAATGTATGGTTGCCGGGTGAATGTGCCCTGCGGTAAGCCCAGCCAGACAGGCTGGTACTCGATTTACTTGCACCAGAGAAATAAAACGCTCAGTTGACCTTGGTGACTGGTTATATGCCGAGATGGTTTAACTGTCAGCAAACAGTCACCCATCCAAGTAGCAATTAACCACTTGATAGCGACCCGACCGGGATTCAAACCAACGAACTCCTGCTCACAAATTCAAAGTACTAACTATTACACCACGAAGAGGAAGAGTGAATATTACTTTGATGAGAGTATGGAAGAAGGTCAGCTCCTGTTCCCAGTCGCTGAGTTTGATGCACTCTGTGTCGTCATCGGAACGAAAGCGTGAAATACCTCGCATGCTAAGTGTGCAATAGTCCTGCTTGTTAGCACGCTCGTACTCACAGACCCTACGATCAAACCAGGTAGATTTAGGCATATTCAGCCAAACAAGGGTCTCCACAAAAGCGGACCTAACAGCCCAGAAAGTGTCAAACAGCAGCGCGATCTTTCCTGGCTCATGAGGGCCTCTTTTTGTATGTTGTGAACTTGAGATATTTCAAAAGTTCACTTGATACAGCACGACATAAGGGGCTTTGTAGGTCGTATTGCAAAATCCGAACATTACGACGTTACTTAGTTACGAACAGAATTTGTATGTGAGGGCCCTTACATTCTTTTACCGAACAGAGCCTAATCTGGCAGCGTCAATCAATAAGTCAATATATACATCAATCAATCGTATTTTATTAGATTTACAGCAACGCAGCTTAAAATAATCCGCTATACATTTACACTAAAATTAAAAACGGCAACTGCATTAAAATATTAACGGTTAGCAGTTCCGTTCGGTTCAGTTCGTTCACTTTGTACAGTCCATGCAATGCAACTGAACTGGCATTTTATTTTAGCTCATTTCTGCCGCTTCGTACTGTGCATGTCTTAAATTTTGTCACAGATGGTAAATTGTTCTAACTTGAGGTTGTAGTAGTGGTATCGAACGCTGGACTTGTGTACGGCTGGAGTCAAGTAGAGACAACCGAGATGCTTGTGCTCTTTGATCACCACGATCACTTTGAACATGTTTGTCATACCAAAGAACTGAGCCGCCTCTGAAACAACGACGACAAATCGCAACCAAACTCACTATCATAACAACTAAAACTAAGCAACTACTACAACAACTAATACAACAACTACATTGTACCGAGAATGCTAAAAATTGCATGCGCAGATTGTCTTGGTCTATCTGCAGCCATGTTGGTGCAATTCACATTTGGAATATGCATCACAGACCAAAATCACGAAAAATTTACACAAAACCCCTTCATTTTGGGGTTCAAGGTCGTTTGGGGTAATCGATGTTGGTACTGCTGTAAAGCAGCAGTAGTAGCAGCAGTAATAACTTACCAATGACAATTCTGGTGGCGGGTAGATTGGGTCCGTCGGTGTGCTGGAAGCCACGCAAAGCACGTTTCCCTGGTGCTGACGTAGACTTGCGCGACAACTGCTGCTGTAACCAACAATGTTCACAACGCTACAGACAACTAAACTAAAGGTGCGACCCAAGCGACGCAACTGAACTGAACTAACATGGTTAAGTTTTTGATGAACTGGCTAATGGGCAACCAGTAATGCATTACAGTAGGCACCGTCTAACGGCGTCAGTGGCTATACGTGACTTTTATGACTTTTATGCATATGCGTCAACCAATGACTAGTGGGCTCACCCTGCTTGCCCATTGGTCAGTTCGTCCAAAACTAAACTACGTCAGTTACTTTGCACTTTACAAGCCTTAACTAGTTTTTGGCATTTCATTCTGACTGTTAATTTTACTAAATTTTTTAAACGCACATGTTTACTTCAAACTGTAGTGCGGTTGTATAAATTGTGTGTTCTTGTTAGTTTCTGTTAGGCTGTAGTTAATGCTTTATCAAGCCTGGCATGCCTTGCTCATGCAAACGTTTTTCTGCAAACTTATATTGGTTGATGTGTTTTGCAGCAAACAAATGACTGATTGACTGAATGATTATACTCTGTGTTGCAAAAAATGATTCAGTTTGCCTAGAGCTGCAATAATTAACTATTCATCACTAAACATTCTAATAACTAGCAAAATTGAAATAGTTAAAATTTCAATGAAAGTCACACCAATGTGAAGTACCACCAGATACAATGACGTTATCTAAAATACTCTCAGTTGTCTGCTTTTCAAAAAAAGTCAACATTCTTGTCTGTCACATGCATTGGGCAGCTTTGCCCACTGCAAACTAGTCGTAGCACAGTAGTACAGTAAATGAGTATGTATAACTATGAGGATGGCCACATACACGTCAGCACAAAATGTAACAATTACATATTGACCAACTATGGTAGAAAGAGCTGACCAATCACGAAGCACCTGTTTTTGTTTGAGGTCATCGGGAAGTTCTGGCAGCTTGGACGTGGGTTTTTCCAGCGGAGTGATCTCCGTCGAGCGACGCCTCTTCAGCTCTGGTTGATCTGATACAAGTCCAACGTCAGCTTCAAGATGCTCCAGCGACTGCTTCTTGATGAACGCCAACTTCTGCTCCTGATGGCGCTTCAGTGTCGGCTACAAACACCACACACAGTAGTAGTAGTAATAGTAGTTGTTGTTGTTGTTGTAGGCGTAGTAGTACTTAGTAGTTGTTGTAGTGTAGTTGTAGTTGCAGGTGTAGCAGTAGTTGTAGGTGTAGTTGTATTTGTAGGTGTAGTAGTTGTAGTTATACAGTGGTATAGCCAGAAATGTTCAACTACTTTATATGATAAATACAGATTTTGCATCTTACAGAGAGATGATCCACAAAGTTATAACTCTGTATGAATATTCAAACACATACATGCATAAACAAAAATTGGTTTATTAGTGAACAGGTCAACAGATAGGTGATATGAACGTTTTATAAGTAAAGTGTACACATGTGAACTCATGCATATTCAATCATTCATACATACAGGTTGGGCCAAAAAAATCGGACCTGTTTGAGCGTTGATAACTCAGAGATGGTTAATGGTAAAAAGACGTGTGATACGTCAAAAGTTTCAGAATGCTGTAGTGAATAAACGACATATTTGCATAATAAAGCATTTAAATATTCTTTGCCTTGTTTGCATAAATATTTGTCACCCCCGAAATTCTGCCAAATCTGACTGTAACACATGGATTTAACATGGATATTTGAGCTTTTATAACTTAGCGATGTTTATTGATGAAAAGGCGCGTAATACGCCAAAAGTTTCGAAATTTTGCACAGAAAAAGAGTACAACTTGCATGTCTCAGCATTTTATCATTCTTTGCCTTATTTACACAAATCTGCCCCACCCCTAAAATCATGCTAAAATGGCAGTAACACATGAATTTAAGTTGATTGTCATTCAGCATACAGTGAAATATCAACAATCATTAACACATACGTTGAGTTTAGATGAAATTCGACATAGGCAGTTGCCCAGCTTTTGCATTCATAACCGTCA
>Ga0209671_1006324_pt1 | contig 12133 bp, 5 predicted proteins | sample WorMetHERISLAND2_2_FD_187401 | JGI IMG/M metagenome (GOLD analysis project Ga0209671, IMG submission 187401) | Marine gutless worms symbiont microbial communities from Max Planck institute for Marine Microbiology, Germany - Olavius geniculatus... | ecosystem: Host-associated > Annelida >...
CCCATGGAGAAGAGAAGTCGCCGTTAACACAGGGCTTGAACTACCGTTCAGCCTGTGATAACAACGGTAATAATAATCTGTTTGTTTTGTTGTCTTTATTGAACTGATGTATAGGCTATTCGATATGGTTGTCAGATGGCGACGGCGTGGCACTGGGTCACAGGAACCATCAGTCGACAGTCAGTCAGCTGCGGACGCTGGCAGAGTGCGATGCACGGGCAATGGAGTCTGCGGCCAGAGCGATGCAGGAAGCAATGGTCAAACGCATCGAGGAAGCATCGTCGCGCGTTGCTGCTGCCGCTGCCGCCGCCGCTAATTCTCAGGTACGATAACGACTGCTGTCGGTATAGACGTGTAGACTTCTTTGTGAGACGGAATAATAACAATTGAACAGTTTTATACGACACAAACCCGCAAATTGCGACGCAGTTCGGCAGTACGCTTATAGGCCTACTGCAGTGCACCTTGTAGCGACCAAAAACGAACAGACCTTCAAGTACGTCAAAAATCACGTGATTATGGAACATTATTCTGTCTGAAAGGTCGAGCTGGAACCATTTCTCTGGGTGCAGCTATTGGCCAAAAAATTCAGGAATAATAGCAGGAACGTTTTTTATCTGCCACCGAACCAAATACGTCCCAGGACAGCTAGTTGTTTATAGAACCAAGTCCGTGAAATAATAATAGGATGCTGATATGATACAGGCCAAGTTGACAACGGCAGCGACGTCAGCGCCTCTGAAGGTGGAAGACGCGACGGCGGTGTCAACCAAGAGGTCGAGGCCGAGCGCAGCTGAAGCTGACCAAGTACCAAGCAGCAGCAGCAGCAGCAGCAGCAGCAGCAGCAGTGGTAGTTTTGTACAGGCTCAGACAGGACCGGCGCCGCCGCAGCCACCACCCCCGGCACATCTACTCCTGACCGCCGGCCGACCAGGCGCTGGCGTCGGCGCCGCTCACATCAAACTCACTAGTCGCAGTCAGTATTGCTACTAACTAATTACTGAGTCGAGTTTTAAGGAAAGAATAGTGCTGATTACATGAGTCAGACCCGTGACCAGAATGATGCCATGACATATTATGCGGCTATCGATTGTTCGCACGGCGCCAGCGAACAATATTTGACCCGCGGTGCAGCCAGCAGATCCAATCGGCCGCACCAAGCCCGGTGAACCTCGTAGCTTTTCAAAATATCGTACATAGTTTAAAAATTTACAGTCCTGTGTGCTCGAGATAGTTATGTGGTGTTTTTGTCATCATTTTTCGAGTTATAATACAATTTGTTGGAGAACTAGATCGATCTTGATCTTACTTATTTACTTAAGTAAGTAAGTAAGTAAGTAAGTGCACATTTGCGCACGTCGTTCATATCTGTTATTTTCCATGGTTTTTGACGTTTGGTGACCCTTATTTTTTAATTCTTTTGAGCTGAAATTGACACACTGGTTAATCATGCACAGTGGAAAGTTTACACTCTGTTGGTTTTTCTACGTTTTTTTGTTTTTTTTTCAGACAGACGCACAAAGGGACGGGCAACATTAGTAATGCGCCTATTAGGACGGCCGCATAATAACAACGACAAGCTATAAATGGACATCACTTTTCGAGGCGCCCGGTATACTGTAATAATCATGTTATCAACTGAAGCGATTAACATTTAGGCTGCGAATACATGTAAGAGAGGGAACATAATAAATTATTTTGTAAAGCATCGTTGGAAATGGTTGTTTGCAGACGACGGTCGTTCGGAGTTTGACACGTCGATCGTAGCCAGCATGGAGGTGAATGGCATCGTCTACCAGGGCGTGCTGTTTGCACAGCCACCCAACGTCGTCACAGCCAGAATATGAGTCGAAATATTCGATGATACCAGCCTTAAAACCGTCTAAGCCCAAACTGTACTTTTTTCGATGTGTTGTCGATTTGTTCTACAGCATTCTGTCCAACGAGTCATGCAACAAATTGAAAATCTACAGCAAATCTTACAATAAATATGCGTTAAACATAGAAAACCCACAACAAGTCTACAACATTCTGACACGTCAAGGTTTTGTACAGCTTACTGTGCAATTTGTTGTCTAACAAATTCACAACAAATCGGAATAGTGGAGTGCAGGCTTAACTGCTCACTGGGCACGCAAAATGTCCGCAGTCAGCCACCATTATAATTATGGCATCCACTGAGGCAAATGTGCTCCCGCCAATCCGTTCTGCTGCATCATTTTTTCCCTCTTTATCGGGTCATGTAGCCATAATGTTTGGCTGACGCTAGAGCCGTAGCGAGCGGGCGTGGCGAGCGAGAAAAATTCCCCCTTCTCTGCTTTTTCTTTTCTGTGGGTTAACGGGCGCTCGTGAGAAATTGTTGCACCACGTGAGTGGCCATTTTATGTAGGCCTATCTGATTACTTGTTTCTATTGCTATTCATAAAAACGTGGAAACAATAATTTCCACTGTGGACTAATAGTTGCACACTTTTAGTAACTATATTTTACTGGCACATAATACTGGTTCACTTGCATGAAACACTTTCATGCAAAGCTACGCTAACCCCGTGACGGTGGCGTTTGTACATTTGGCACAGCAGAGAAACAACTGCAGAGAAGTGGTATAGCTCCAGCGACTAAGTCAGTTTACCAATCACAGTGCCTGATAATGCACCGTTGTTGCGGCCATTTTTATATCTTTTAAAGGCAGAGAAACACATGAGGTTGCTGTTTATATTTCTGTTGCTGCGAGTGAGTACATATATTATTTGGCGTGTTCCTGTAGTCATAATTATATTGATGGCAATCGCAGTAGGCCTACTTTCTTACTCATACATAGGAGGACACTATAACTGTAGACAGATGACGACACTTTTAACTGACAATATGACGTTTTAAATAAACGTGAAATAATAGCGAGTGTTCATTGGCTTTTCACAAGAAACGAATAAATAATATAAAATAAATAACTAAACGAATGGAACCAAATAGTAAAGAGACAAATTAAAATGTGTGCGATTGGACGTAATAACATCACTGATACTATACTATACTATACTAATTAATTTTATATAGCGCCATATGTGGAGCTACAGAGAGCATCTTATAACTAGGCCTATATGTTGACTGACTGTGTCACAGTACTGCTGTTGGGACGCCTGCTGAATTAAAGCCTCCGTGAAAAACTTTGATCGTCAAAGTTTAGTAGCATGAACTGAAAAAAGAATGCAGAACATGCAGAACAGAGTCAAAAATTCTAAATTTTTTGGTGTCGTACCTCTCTACGCCCCAACCAAAAAACCGGTGAAATTCTCAGTGCTGGTCTGGCGTGACAGATTTTGTCTGCGTCAAGTTTCTTTACGTTAACTAGAAATTATTAACTCTGCTTTAGGCATTTTCTACACGACTGTGCGGTTGATGTGTGTTCTTGTGTTTTAACTGAACGTGTCTGAGTCTTGCAATTTGCTGTGTTCAAGACATTGTGCTTTTATATTTTTGTGCATTATTTCAGATTTCAGTGACTATTACGTTACTTACATGTCGAGGAGATATAAGCATAATTTAACCTGATGTCGAAACCAATATACACTGTGTCTCCAAAAACGTCCCACTTTGTGGTTGTCTATATTTTGCCAAATATTAACCGATTTTCAAATTTTTTTACTGGTGCATTTTGCAGACAATTAGCAGTAAAGTTATTATTAAATATTCCGTCACACGTTAATTGTGTCGCTACACTACCTTGTGAAATATAAATGCAAGAAAAACTAACAATAATAGACATCAAGCGTGTTGGTAAACGAAATACACTTCCGACCAAAAATGCAGTGAATGATCTGTACGATGCTACACTTTGTTAGATCCGTTTCTTTGGATATCTGGCGTATTAAACGATATGTTTGTTTCTGGCCTTTGTGGTTTAGCAAGCCTACCCTTTGATTCACAGTGGTCACGTTATCTTCAGTACGTGTATGTTTCAGTCTGCCGGTCTCACACCTTTAGTCGGTGCTGCATGTTTCCCAAATCTCTGTTGGTAACATTCCCAATTTTCCTGTTGCAGTTTTCTTCACATGGTAGTGTAGCGACACAATTAAAGTGTGGTGGGATATTCAACAACTACTTTATTGCTAATTGTCTACAGTATGTGCTATTGAAATATTTTTTAAATCGGTCAATATTTGGCGAAGATATGAAAAATAACAAAGAGGGACGTTTTTTGAGACACAGTGTAGTTCAAAATTTACTATACCACTTTGCAATAAAGAAAGCATGCTTCTCAGTATATTTGCGGTTTATTTGCTTGCGCCACGGCAGTGACGGCAGCTTTGAAAACATTGACAGTAAGTTGTCGTGTTTTTTTGGTCTGATGTTTTTGAATCGTTATGTGCTATATATCGATGACGCGCAGTGAAGTATTTGTGTGCAGATAGACTAAACGTTGCAATTTGTTGTGTTCGAGACAATGGCTGTGTTTTCTTTGGCGTAATAATAGTTTCCTTTGAGATTGCTGCATCTAGGCTTGCTTACCGCTTAACTGCTTCGTAGTATCCACTATGGACCAGCAATAGTTTTGTTAATTTTATAGGTTTATTCGTGCATTGCATTCTTTGCTGTGGATTTCGTAATGTAGTGCGTATAAAATAAACAAAACGATATCGTTATTCAGGTAAACTGACTGTATTTCTTTATCATTTCGTGGACCGTCGTTTATAAAAAAAGTCTTCTGTGAATTAGTTTACAGGGACAGAAGTAAAACTAACTACAGAGGAACAATAAGAAGACTAAACAACTGTGCAAAATTGTTGCGTAAAAAGAGCGACGCCGACTAGAGATTACAATGTCTTATAATCTACGTATAATGACAAACTTAGCTGGCTACCCGACAGTTTTTCATCACATTGTCTCAAAGCAAATGCAAAGGTTTTTAGGCACAGGAGTATAATTTACACATTTTGCGAGAGCATTCGCTAGATGGCGCAACCGTAAGCCTATGAAGTGATTCTGTCGCTACAGTCTGAAACAGTATGACAGTTAGTAATGGACAATGGCTTGATGTTTTTGAGTCGTTAGAAGACATCTGAAGACATCTGTCAATATATATTTTATCAATTTGTATAGGCTATTTACTTTAGAGTCAAAGTATAGGCCTAGTTCTAGCTTTAAACTTTAGGCCCTAGAATATATTGACATGCTTGAAGAGGCCGGCGATTTACAATGTGAGGCTGCCTAGTGAGGTCTGAGTCCTAGGCCTATGCTAATCTTAGTGCAAAGTTAACCTAGGCCTAAAGTTACAGCAACAGAACTCAACACTTGATAATAAAACAAATATACGATTTAATGAAGCAAACTATGTACAGCGGTGCATACATTTACGTGCAATGCAAATATCAGAAAAGAATAAGCACACGGCTCTCAGTTCATTAGCTAAGCAGTCACAGCTGCCAATCAACAGTTCAGTCAATTTCTCAGACAGTACTGTTCATCAAGTGATACAATACAATCACATCAGCTAGCGAAATCAAATATAACTCAATGAATACACGCTTAATAGATATTCAATCAATGAAACAAACACAAGCAATATCTCATCTACTAAGCCACAAAACAAGGGCTTTATATCAAACAGTTACAAGTTTAACTGTACATCCAGGAGCCTTCTACCCCTTATTCTCCGTTTCCAGGGTCTATGCGAGCACTCCTATTCGAATCGCTATCCTGGGGGTCCTCAACGGCCTCCCATCCAAACACTTTTACACCTAGGGGCTACACAAGCATCCTATCGTTAATAACAAGCCGAATAAAGGCTGTACAACCTTGGCAAAACATATGCCACAAAATGCGTATGACCACCGGTCTGCGTTCAGATCAACATCTCACATCCAACTGACCTCAAAACAACTAATTCGCGCCTGTCAACTCACGATGACCTAAATACTGCTAGGACTATCCAATGGTAGCCAGCGATTTCAATCAGTGTCCTACATACAAAGGCGCCAATCCTACGATTGAATAACATCCAGAGTCTATTATAATAACACCGTCACGTAACGTAGAAGTCGCCTTACCACCACAAGCTTACTTACAAGTACAGGTACAATCAGCCATACATTCACAGTAATATCTACACATAGCATTAGACACACATTTACGATGCCAGGGCGGAGGTGCTACAAACACGACTGACGACTAAATCAACAAGAAAGTGTAACGCACACGACGAGAAATACTACGGTAAGCTTAATCAGACGCGAAAAATAAATCGACAGCACGATTTTCTACAAGCGTCATACACACATCTCGGCCACATCTTACTAAGACACAACGCAGCTCGACATACAACTTATGGTTTACAGGAGGCGATCGTCACTGCATTAGTTTACTGAAGTTCAGTTATCCCGACAGCTACTAAGGACACGTGTAGCTAGGCCATGTAACGGCGACAGACTTAATTCGCGACTAGCGGACACCCAGACATAGGCTTAAATGAAGACATACGTCTCGTTCATTTCACTATTTGCTTCGGACATGGTCGACTGATGACTATTGCAGATGCATTTGCTCGTAAAACTTTATCAGCTGCTCGCAATTCGCCACTTTCTGTCGTCTGACAGCAGTATTAGAGATAGGTTTAAACATGCTATTAACGTCGCAGACTTACTGAATGCCACAGCATATATCTTCAGGTTTTACGAGAAAAAGTAGATCTGAAGTTATTGACATATTGCGTTGTAATGAAATGCTATCGTAACTGATATATAAAGGCAGGTTAACAAGACAATTAAGAGCAATTTCTGTCCAAAACTGGTAGTTGGACAGACACGTTAAACGTTTTTTTCCAGTGACACGTCAACCAGATACTTGTGACGAACGGAACGAAACGGAACCATAAATTTAAAATTATCGAAACACGGTAATTTTACATTATCAAATCTGTTATATTTTTACTGTAGCATTACGTCATGTAGTAGTTATTTGTTTTCGTATTTTATAGTTGGGCTTGCAAATTTTTACCAGTGAGGTCTGGTGCCACAGTTTTGAATTTCGTATTCTTAACTACCAGGATGGCCCTTGATGTGCATCTGTCATAAAATTAATTGCAGCAATAATAATTTTAGCTGCATTCTAAAGCGGAGACATAACTATCTTCGACGGCCGTGTTACCAAATAACTACTCGGGTTCAGTCACAAAAGTATTTTTAATTTTTGCAAGGCACATTATTGTCTTGAACGTTTATTTAATGCGTATTGCATTAGCTAAGTTCACACAGTTCACATACTATTTGTTTTTTCAATTGTTTTAAACTGCAACTAAACATATGAGGGTCTTTGACTCTCCAAATAGGGATCCCTAATAGAACGCAGGCGCAGAGACTGTAGCCTCTTATTGCACAGCGAAGATCAAGAGAACATTGTTGTTATGAACGGCCAAGCATCGATCATGCGATGTTGTATAGGCTACGCCGTTGTAGCCATAGTTCAAATCTCAGGTCAATCGCTTGCCTCTGAAACATCAGTTAGTTATGATCGTCTTTGAGTATCAAAAGCTATACGCCGAACTACTGATCTGTGTGAATACATCACTGAGCAGTCGAGGTCGTCCAAGGTTCCATGTCTTCAACGGTAACAATGTAGAAGACACTAAGTTGTTGTTATATCGTAGTTTAATGCCAGCTTTATTATAACACATTGCCAAACAATATAGCGTATTGCACAACGTTAGGAGATGGTAGCCTGCGCAACAATAACGTCAGTATAAACAATAATTAATGCGCTTATTAAACGGCGACTAAAGTAAAGTCAGCGAACTGTTTCCCTTATTTTCGGAAACAGGGCACTGCAACACTGTAACTGTTCGCATTCTTTATTTTAGAAATTAACTTGATCCATTAAGCTGTTTCCACACAGCGCTCGAATATGACGTAAATGCGCTAAATCTGTTCGAAGTGCTTGTTTTCCTCTTTTACGCATTTGAGTTCTCAGAATTCTAATTATATTCTCTTTACTGCCAATCTTTTGTTCAAAGTTAAAATAAACTTCAGTCAAGGTTAAAATATTTAGTTGATGGCGTGGCGTTTGTTTCGTCGTTCACGCTTGCAGAATAGTCTCATTTGACATCTAACATTCAACATTTTATGACGATATGCTTCTGCAAACAATGTCTTGTTGCTTTTATCACTCTAAACCTCCCATGATGTCGTCGGAGATGGCAAAAGGCTCTGAGAGCGTAGCCGTGACTGATTAGAACGTGTACACACACGCAGACGCACGTGAGCATGAGTCGAAGGTATAGGAATGAATTAGCAGCTCACGTGTCGTCATCAATAGTCTGCGACTCTGTGCTGATACTGCTGCTGCGCTCTCTCTCATCGCAGTAGCATTGCAGCACATTTCGACTGCGACAAAACGATCGAGTGAACGTTCCTCTGCGCAAGATACGTGTCGATAACGACGTGCTCACGCGCGGTCGTCCGTTTTCACTTTTATAACCTTGACTTTGACCTTCACGGCCGACTGTGACATCATCATCAGTCGTCGTCTGATCAGAGCGATGAGACAGAATTTCAGTCGCGCTGTGTCGTGCCGGATCGTTTTGTCTTGCTGAGCCCGCGGCGAACACGACTCTTCCCGCGAAACCGCGCCGCGAAGCTTGCGCTGCATGAGCACTGGCGTTGAGCAAGACACGGAGCAAGACATTCAGACGGCTGCGGAGACAAACAAACGCGGGCACCACCACCAGCAGCAGCATGCGACGGCGGCTGCAGCGGCAGGTGCGTCGCGTCGCTGAAGTAAACTCGTTAGCGTCGCAGCTGAAGCACAGACTCGGTGCAGATGACATCCGATGGATGGATGACTGCTGAGCTGAGCGCGATCCGTCCGTCGGGATCAGTCAGCCAGATCGCGCGTCAATAGTCTGTCTGCAGATACTGTCGGTAAGTTGATTCATATCTTGAGTCCAGCTGCTGCGACGTCTTCGACAGACAGCTCGATCGTGATATATCAGTCCGTCGATGTATTATAGGACCACGTGACCAGACCAAGACGGAAACGGTCAGCAGGCGACCGATGAAATGCGGTTACAGAACGCGGGCGAGCCGATGCCGCGCCGACGAAGTTAGCAAGTTGTATGTTGGCGGCGGCGCCGGCAGTAAGAGGTTTAGACGACAGACGCGATGTGGTGAACGAATGCGACTGATAGTGAGGAAGAACCATGATATCAGCGTGGTGCGCATCGGCATCATCGTGCAGCTGCTGTAGCAAGTGAACGTGTCAAGTCAGCGTGCATATCGTGACGATGATGATGATGCTGAACAATCGCAAGCAGGGCAATGATTAGTGAAGATACCGTGACATTGTCCTTGTGCTGGATGACATTACGACAAACGGATTATGACGTTGACTCGCTCGGGCAGTCTGTGAATTAGCCGAGTATCTATGCAGCAGTAACGTATTGCTGCTCGTATACGCGATCTACTTCACAGGATTATCCCGCATGTAACGCGCCCAAGTGACGCCAGCGTGACTCCATAGCAGGTTATCGATTGTCAGACGTCATACAGGGTCTACGCTCGTGATATATCGACTGCGACAAGTCTTTCGCCGCAGGTCGGCCACACACTATACTTTTCTTGATTTATAGATTCGCTGCAGAATGCAGACACATCTAATGATTTGCTTTCTCTTTCTACTTTTCTCACACCGTTCTTACCAGGAAACATTAGCTTTTAACAAATACTAATTAATCAACAAATTTAGTGTTTTAATTGCACGCAAATCCGAATGTCTTTCTTGCTGCAGTTATGTCGAGTGAAATATTCTGAAGGTATTTACGGATGTGAAGACAAATTGTGTTATGGAACAATATTAAAAATAGCCGTATTTGCACCAGGCATTGTCTAAGTCGGCGCTTCAATTATTCAACCAATTCTAATCTAAGTGGTTGATAAAAACTCATTTGGGTTATAGGTTTTGCTCTATAGGAGTCGACGGAAACAAAATATCAAAGTAAGGAAACGGAGAAAACAAGGACGAAAGAAGCTATGTAGATAGACATTCACTGACAAGATTCTTATATTTTCCCTCATGCACTGAGTACTACAGTAAATGGTGACGTCACAACATCACATGTCGCGATTACGCGATAGTAAACGTGATTAATTAGTGCTTGCTTGATTGATTAGTTTTATTAACTGATTAATATATACGCCTAGCTCGATAAATCACAGATTGCTTTTTCTCCGAACGTGTATTCTCTGTCAGCCAACGTTTGGTCACAGTATAGAGTGTTAATAACTGTACAGGAGGATGAGAAAAGATGTAGGAACAAAGGTGTTGAAAATGGCACAAGTGTTTGTTTTGTGTTAAAATCGCGTTTACATATGCTGTGGCAAGTAGCAGTTTCAACACAGCAACATACAAGCTTTTATTTCAACACAATAACATAATTTTATTTCAATAACGCGTTTTTTTCTTTTATCTCAACTTTGCATCTCTACTTTTTCTACACAAGTTGCTGACCTCTGTCAGCAGAACATAGTAAAAGTAAATTACAGGCTACAGTGGGAGGATCGACGGCGATGTAGAATAATTTAATGTATGATGTCGAAAGCCATGGTAATGAATAAAGTTTAAATACAAAAAAAAACTACCGTTTATTGAAACGTTTAGCCAGTTGGAATAATCGTAAAAGATGAAAGGTGAAAGTTACATTGGTAGAAAGTCCAATTAGCATGCTCCGTACTGGAACATTGCTGTTTCCGTCGGTAACGCCCGCACAAGCATCGGCGACGTTGTCCTCGTTAACAGGCAGTGTGTGAGTCGTTGCTAGCCGGTGCAGTCCGGTGTCGTGGGAAATTTGTCGCACCTGGAAAATTCTTCCCACCTCTATATTGTCATAATGTAACTAACGCTAACCTTAACCCTAACCTCAACCCTAGCCCTAATCCTAACCCTAATCTTAACCCTACTCCTAACCCTAACCCTAAATTTAACCCTATCCTTAATCTTAACCCTAACCCGTACTGCTGCATGTGGGAATAATTTTCCGGTGCGACAAATTTTCCACTACACCGGGCTCAAGTCTGTCGTCGTTGCCTTATTGGACACAGTTTCTGGATCGATGCATGCAGAAAACATAATTTTGTAATAGACTATAGTAATCGTATGAAGTCGTACTAAACTAACTTTTGTAGTGTTTAAGTTTTCCAAAGGGCAACTATTAGTGCAGTGCAGTGTACTGACTTGTTGTCTTGCCATTAGGCCTACTGCTTACTTTGTGTGTTGCTTTGTCTTACTTCTTGGCAAATATAATGATGATGATGATGATAATGATGATGAACTCGTATCACATTCGCGTCGTCATCATAATCACGACTTTATCAACTGAAAAAGAAACATGACTACACAGAATCTCTACGAAACTAGCTACACTAGTAAATAATACTTAATTTTTTGCGACCGTAAAGTCTTGTAATTATGGTATATTCAATCACATCACTGCGGAATTTCTATATTTGTAATACATAGAAGCATTGCACAATGGCATTACGTCAGTCACAAGGTGACATTAGACTCGCTGTTATACGGCCGGCGTCATCTGAGCGGATGCTGGTGCTATAGAAGACGGATCGATTTGATGCTGCCCTTTGAGGCACGGTGGCGATGCGCTACGAAATACAATGACGCTACAGTGTGGCACATAAAAACTAGAAATGCATGCTTTACGTACAGCATGCGGCAACAAATACAGGGTGCGGCAAAAAAGTAGCCCCCTAAAGTTTTTCGCTGTTTTCTAACCGTTTGGAATTTTTATTTGAAATTTTTTTACAGCTTTATCAGCTACAACTTTATACGTGTAACTGTCAAGTACAATGTCCGTCCTGCTGGAAAATAAACCCGATTGGCAGCCGGCGATTGCTTTAAAAGAACGATAATTAAATGATAATTTATAAACAAAGTAACTTACTGTTTAGCAAAACGTCACTGTGACGTCATCGGCAGTAACGTGGTAACCGGTTTTTGAAAATTAAATAGCATTTTTAGCTCAAACATTTTTAATGCTGAAAAATCGGTAGACGGTTATGTTAAAAAGTCTATAACTTTGTCGTTTTTCAACAGAATCACATTTTGCTTGGCAGTTAGATGTCGAAGGTTT
>Ga0209671_1006325_pt1 | contig 12133 bp, 4 predicted proteins | sample WorMetHERISLAND2_2_FD_187401 | JGI IMG/M metagenome (GOLD analysis project Ga0209671, IMG submission 187401) | Marine gutless worms symbiont microbial communities from Max Planck institute for Marine Microbiology, Germany - Olavius geniculatus... | ecosystem: Host-associated > Annelida >...
TTGCACTACCTAGGGAAAGCAGATCAAGCGAAATATGTGTTGAAATAAACAGAAAACCTGAAAAAACATCCCCGACATTATTGATCGTAACTTAAAGAAAGATTAACAGATTTTAATAATTTTTGGCAGAAAAATTTGACACAACCGGCTATTATATAAGTGTTTTAGTTTCCACCTCACCCAACGTCTGCTTTTGGACTACCTGGGAAAAGGAGACCAAGCATAATACGTGTTAAAATGAATGAAAAAACGTTCATAAATTCCGTCTGTCCTAATCTGTGTGCCCCAACAGTCATTCTATTACAAGGTTTGACTGTTATGCAGCAGTGTGACAACAAGATGAAGTTTTGAAATGTTTGTGAAGTCAAGAAGCGACTGGTACGGCCTGGATTGGTCTGGAGCAGAATTTTATCGATACTGCTATCAATGAATGGAGAAACAGTCACCTTGCCTGTGTTCGCATAGTGGGCAACCACTTCAAGCAATTTGACTAGTCAGTTGAAAAATGTACAATTGGATGAATTGTCAGCCAAAGTGTCAGAAATGTGAACAAAATGTGTTTTTAAGCGTTATGTTAATTAAGCAATGATATCGCATTGGATAAAAAAAGTGATATTTAGCTGGTTGGGTTTTCCCCAAGTAGTGCAGAAACAAACGTTGGGAGAGGTGGGAAACTGAATGGTCATTTGATGGCAAGTTGTGTCAGGAATATTCGTATCAAAAATTATCAAAATCTGATAATTGGTTTTAAAGTTATAGTCGAAAACGTCGGGGATGTTTTTTTTTGGGACACGGTGTAGTACAGTATGACACGCACTCATGCAAAGTGTGAACATGACATCAGACTGTCATTCACTCAACAACAGTTGATAGTAAACACTCTGCCATGGACGGATGAAAGGAGGAGTTGAGCTTGGTGATGGCGTGGCACAGCGCTGACGTTTCATCCGATCAACGAAGCTACTCTAAGCCAGGCCGAGTTAGTCCTTCGATGGGTGACTTTCTGCGGGCAGGTAAACCATCTCGGTATGTAACCAGCCATCTAGGTCAACTCAGCCTTCCATCCCTCCAGGGTAGGTAAATCGAGCACCGGCCTATCTGGCTGGGGTTAAGGCGGGGCGTGTTCACCTGTGTCGGGTGGCAGGTAACACTGTGGGATCCCATATGGCAGGTGATGCTGTGTAGCTCTGAGATGGGCTTCCCATAAAGAGCTATATCATCACCTTTAGTCTTCACCCTTTATACATTGGCACGGTTTACCTGTCTGCAGACAGTCACCAATCCAAGCAGTAACCTTTTGACAGTGACCTGACCAGGAGTTGAACACACAACCTCACAATCACAAGTCCAGCATGCTAACCATAACACCACCTAGCCATGTATAACATGCACTCCTGTGAGGTGTGAACAGGACATTAGCCTCTCATTCACTGAGCTGTAGCAAGCTGATATTTTACACTGAGTGTTGATATGTAGAATGTATTCAGCTGCAGCTGACAATGCAATACAGCATGGCCACGGAGGGACGGCTAGGCTGAGTTCAGTGAGTAAGCGTTGATAAGAGTAGCTCGTCTCATCACAGACGTCCACCTGTCATGTCAAATGCATCATGTGTTCTCAAAGTTTACATGCAGTTTCTTGATATGTTATCTTTTACATTACAACTGTTCTTCTACTTCACTTTTCTTATTTCATTTCCATCTAAAACACTGCAGTTTTGTTAGTTTACATACACTCACTGCTTGGCACTTTTGGCAGGGCCAAGTGCTTTTGGACATCTACTTGGAACCCCTTGAACTGCAATTCCAGAATCTTGAATCACGGGATCTCAGCCGTTTTGCCGATCCCAAATCACGTAATCAGCAGCATCCCAATCCCCCCCCCCGTATTTTGGGATTGCAAAAAATGATTAAATAATGCTTATTCGACTGCTGCAGATGACAAAATAACAATTCTAGCCATCTGGTGAAATATTTTAAGAGTCTTTGTTGTAAAAATCGTTGTCAAATTTTACAATTGACAGTATGAACATACGAAAAAGATGTGGTATGCATTTGTGCTAGTTTCAAATTTCCTGAAGTATAATCCTGCCAAAAATTAGCAAAATGAAACAAAATTTGAGAAAGATATTACAAAAATAAGTAAACTTTTTTGAGACAGAGTGTAGTACAGCACTCCAAGACCGCCAGCTGGATTTAAGGATACAGACTATTAAGAAGAGAAAAAAAGAAAAAAAGCAGCAAGAGGAAAGGAAAAAAAGAAGAGGAAAATTCAACACTGTATGTCCATCCAACCACACAAAGAGATCGACAAATATGAAAATAAGCAAAAAAAAGCAGACTGTGAAAATGAGAACATTCTATGGTTTACCGATCAGAGGACTGGCTGTTCTCAGCACGAAAGAACATTGTTGGAACGCCAGGGTGACGAAGCTCAAAGACGACATTTGAATCTATGCCTGGGAAACTCTACATATCACCAGCATAAAGACAGAACCCTGTCAAATCAAACGATATATGACAGTGAAAATAAAAACGTAACTTAAGGCCAATAGGGCAGCACTGACCTCCATTTCGTTAGCCCTCAGTCAGATAACAGTTTACACGGCCAGCCAGAAATTAGGAGATTAGCGCTACTGCATCGTGTGGTGTGCCTGTTTAGCTAGTACTCCTCTGTGCACCTATTCATGGAGGGATGGCCAGGCTGAGTTGACCTGGGTGGCTGGTTACATACAGAGATGGCTTACCGGCCTGCTGACGATCACCCATCCAATTACTAACCACGCCCTGCGTTGAATAACTTTGCTGAAGAGACCAACGACGTTACCCACTAAAAACCGCTGTAAGAATAAGAACAGATTTAAATCAACCCACATAAAACTGGACAGCAAGACAAAGACTGCAAAGTACAGAGCTCTTTAACTAACAGCAATGCTTACCACACTACTTCATGGCTTTTATACAAGTATTGCTGGTTGTTTTCAGCGGATGAATATTAAACGAACCCGTGAAAATCTGCTGCTAACATGGAAAGAAATAGGACAATAATGTTAAGCACCACAGACTCTACCACAAATACGAAACATCACTGAATATAATATTAACACACACTTTTACTACTGCAACAAAAGATAACGCGTATGTTTTCCGAGTAGAAAGCAAGCGTGTTGCTGATGGCAAAAGCCTTTCTAAACAGGCACGGACAGTGTACTAGTTGTATTCACTCACAGTTTGGCCAGGGCTGATGACTTGGTATCCTGGCAACGGCATACTGTCCTCTGCAGCTGCATCCTACAAAAAGACACAACGCAATGCAAGCTAATGATACCACTTTAACATGGCTCCAAGGCGTAATGGTTAATATGCTGGACATGTGATCATGAGGTCGCGGGTTCAAATCCTGGTCAGATTGCTATTGAGTGGTTGCTGTTTGGATGGATGACTAACTGCAGACAAATAAACAATTCAGGTGTATAACCAACACCAAAAACAAACTCAGCCTTCCATCCCTCTGGGGTAGGTAAATCGAGTACCAGTCTGTTTGCTGGGGGTAAGGCAGGCTGCACTCACCTGTGTCAGGTGGCAGGTAACACTGTGTTATCTCATATGGCAGGTGACGCTCTGTAGCTCGGAAATGCGTTTCCAATGAAAAGCTATACCCTGTAGACCTTTTCAAAATTCACTTCAACACGATTTCCACTCCATGCAGCATTCAGCATTCGCCTCTGAAGTCAATAGACGTACTTCGTCTATACAAATTCATTTATTGTGAGCAAAAACCAAAATGCAAGTGACCGTATATAAAATTCTTACACTGTGGATGTTGGTCTGACTTGCTGAATTTTTCTAACCGACCACAGACAGACAGACAGACTGACAGACAGGCTGACAATCAGAATGTCGCAGTTACAAAAGTTCTGCCAAAATTCTCACGATTTACTTCAACGATTGATTCTGAGCAAAATAAACCAACCAAAAAACATACACTGTTAAAGACCTGTGTCAACTCAGATGTGCAACGAAATGAGACCGGCAACATTACTGCAATCAGCAATCATGGTTTTATGACGACTGAAGAAGACACAAAACCATTAGCTCATCATTAAGACAACTGACTGCAGTCAGACATATGACCAGAGTCTGTCATCATTGTTGCAGTGTGGTGAAGCATACCTCTTTGGCTTTGTCCTTCGTGAAAAAAAACATATATAAGTGACAACGATAAATATATGTAACTTTCATCACGCAAATGACACGTGTCACTGTGGTGGAGCATACATTACGAACCTCGCTGGCTTTGAATGTGTACAGCACGTTGTCCTTGACAACAAACCACAGTCTCTTCCACGCACGATGCTTCCATTGACGCAAATATCCACTCATGTCAGCGTTGTCAGCGCTTGCACTCACCTACGACAGACAACAACCAATGACAACATCAGTAGAAATAGCAATAGTCAGAGCAGCAGAAGCAAGAACAGTAACAGGACAGTAGTAAGATACAAGCATCTTGCCACAGATCACTTTAAGAACGACATTTCGATCTTCCGACCAATCACATTGCTGTCTCAATTAAACATGCTCGATTTGATATGAATTAATGTTAATAGCTGCTATAGACAGTGGGACAGTGGCTAACAGCTGGTTCAGAGCATGTCACTAAGCAGTATAGGATGGCTCAGTCTTCCATCCCTCTGGGGTTGGCAAATCGAGTACCAGCCTATGTAGCTGGGGTTATGGCACAGCATATTCACCCGCGTCGGGCGACTTGGTTTCTGAGCAGAACATTTCAGAGACAGATTCATGGACAGATTCGATGCTACTGATGATACCTTTTTTGAGCAGACTGCAAGCAACAGTCATGACATTATGAGACCACCAATACCTTAACGTCGTTTGTCTAATGGATACAATCTTCGTAGCAGGCATCACGATTACGTGGTTCTTGACAAAGCTAACCTTCCAAAGGACAATGGTTTTTGTTATTTGTATGCTGTATAAGGCGTTATTAAAAAATAAAGGTAAAGTCCAACACTTGCTATAGCACTTCTTACATGAGACAAACTCGTGGACAGAAGCGTTTTACAATCTCGGAAGTGGCAGCTGATTAGCATGAACTAATGATACCACAGCGCAGTATGTGGCCATCCACTGCCCAACTAAGCAAACAATTGGACCTGCAGTTTACAGCTAGCAGACATACCACCCCCAATCAGCCACACTAAGCCTTCACCCCATAGCACGTAAGCTACTACTCATTTCCCATCAAACGAAGGAAGGGTAGGAGGCTAAGTTGGTCTGATCACACAGTAGGTTAGCAACCTGCACAAGGTTGCTTGCAAATGACGGCAGTGAGAATCGAACCGCAACCTGAAAGTTACGAGTTGACACCAACCACTAGACACTTGCACCTACAAAGGCAGGTAGGTGTGAACAACTTGCCTAAGGCTGTTACTAAGTAGTGCATTGGCTGAGCACTGAACCGTGGACCTTTCGGTCTCGTATCCAACGCCCTAACCACTGAGCCACCAAGCCACTTAGACTCTAAGGGCGCGTTGCACCAACGTCGTTCATGATCTTGGTTCAGCTGAACCTAGATCAAAAGTTGAACCAAGTTCACGCTGAATTACGTTGCACCAAGATGAACTCAGATCAGCTGATCCCGTTCAGTTGAACGACCGTGGTTATACCGTGGACGACGCTGATTGGTCAACCATGCTCGGCCTACGGGCCAACTACAGTGACGTCACAGTTACACGCAATGCTTACGAAACAGTCCAGTACAGGTTGACCGTAATTTGTTCGAATTTAAAGTTTCCCTGAAGTTACTACACAATTTTCGCATCAACAGTTGCATTGATAAAGTTCCGAAAATATGCACTTTGTGTTCCAATAGATATTGGTTAATTATTCTACGTCCATTGTCAAGATAATATGTTTACCGTAGGTACGGCATAGCAAGGGCGCATCAGCACTCTAAAATGCCTATTATTTATCCATAAGTTAATTTATCCAGCAAAAAGACCACAGAAAACAGATATAGCACAAATGTAACATATGTAGATCACAAGTATAATTGAATTTAACATCTTATAAATCGATATAAATGAGTTTTTGTTGCTGTGGTTAGGGTTCGATCATATGTTTACTGTAGCAGCAAGACATCGCCACCGAAAAATGCTATTTATTCATCTATTTGTTAATTTATCGAGCACAAAGAGAACATAAAACGAATATAGTAGTAATCTAACATATCCAGATCATCAATATAATTGCATTAAAAGTCTTACAATTTGACACGAGAAAGTTTTTTTGGTCAGGATAAGATTCGAATCCGAAAATTTTTGGCAGCAACAGTATGATGGAAAATATTTATTGCCTAGTGCGCATGCGTAATCACGAGTTGAACCGAGATCAAAATTTGATCGGTGGTCAGATGGCAGTTCAGAATTGAACGGAGATCAACGCTTGAACCGCTTTGGTGCAACGCAATTTGCGGCTGAACTAGGTTCAAATTCAGATTTGACCCAGGTTTAAAGTTGAACGACATTGGTGCAACGCGCCCTAACTCTGTCGCCGCAATATAGTTTTGGCTGTGTATTAACTGTTCTGCTTTGCAGACTGTCAAAGTTTTCATTAAATGCATATTTGATTTGACTGATTTGATTTGAGGTAACACTCTGTGATCCCATATGGCAGGTGATGCTCCATAGCTCTGAGATGGGTTTCCTATGAAGAGCTATACACTTAAACCATTTACTCATAAATCATTAAGTCTACACTGCGAGGCATAAAAACACACACAAAATTTTTTTTCACCATAACTTGAAGAAGGGTTATTTAATTTAATATAATTTTTGGTACACATATTCACGACACAACTGACCATCAAATGGCCGTTCAGGTTCCTACCTCACCCAACATCTGCTTCTGCACTACCTGGGGAAAACAAAACAAGCAAAATATTACATCTTTATTCATTGTAATATCATTATTTAATTAAAATAATGCACATTTGGCACATTTTTTCCAAATTTCTAGCACTTGGTTGAGAGGTTATCGAATTGTTTAGTTGTGCAACTGCTGAGAGTAAATATTTGAAATATCGGCCAGTTGTGTAAACACAGGCAGGAAGATGCATTCTCCATTCGTTGATAGCAGTATTGATAATGTTCCACTTCAGACTTCAACCAGTCGTTTTTTGATTTTATTTATATTTTTAAACAGCGTCCCATAAACTTGCTGCTGCATATCCCTGCAAATGCTGTCGAATAGACTGTAATCAGAGCTGTTACATATCTGTAATGATTAAATTTACTGATGCTTTTTTCTTTTTTATCTCATGTTGCACTTGTTCTGTTTCCCCAGGTAATGCAGCAACATACATTAGGTTTGAAAATTTGAACGGCCATTTATTGGCCAGTTATGTCAGAAACGTTTATACCAAAAACTATGAAAATCTTCTATTCTTCTCCAAGTTCCTATCAGTAATGTCACGAATGGTTTTTGACGTTTTTTGTTCACTTTAACGCTGATTTCATGTGTTTTGATTTCCCCAGTTAGTGCAGAAGCATATGTTGGTGAGGTGAAAACTTGAATAACTGTTTGATGGCAAGTTGTGTCTAGAATAGTTGCACCAAAAATTATTAAAATCCGATAATCCGCCTTTATGTTATGATCGATAAATTTTTTGTGTGCTTTTTATGGCTCACAGTGTACGTGAGAGTGAGAGACTGGGAGACTGACTTCTGCTAGGACGGCTCTCTTCATCTTGGACTTGGCTCCACGCCGCGGTGAGTCTCGAAACATTGACCTCAACTCCGCCTTACCAGTCCCCTGGTCTTCCGCCATCCTTTCCACCGCTGAGACAGACAAACAGAGACAGCAGGCACAAAACTTTGTAAAGTCAACAAAGAAATATTGCATATGCAATATGCATATGCAATATGCATATGCATATCTACCAGGTACCTCTGACACCTTTGTCCCAGGGAAGGAAATCCCCTCAGCCAGCGGCACAAAACTTTGTCACAAAAACTACAGATTCTGCTATCATGTGGTAAAAACCAGTAGTGCCTTTCACCTGGTCTTGGTTTGGTGAAAGTTGTGACTGACAGACAGGATTACAATAGCTAATACATGCTTAACATTGTAGTCATGCATAAAAATCTAGTACTAGGTCGTAGAGCACTAATGTGGCATACCATGCTCTAGTGTCTGGAAGCACTCTGAACACACTCTGTCTGGTCGATAGCGCAGGTACTTGAGTGGAGCTCTGTAGTCTGAACACTCAGCACAGACCACCTGCAAACAATACGTCAATAGCCAATAGTTCTCTTTCACGATGTCTATCATAAACAATTGAGAGCGAAGTGGTAACGCGTTGCGTCCGATCAACAAAGTTGCTCTGTGGCGAGTCTGGTAAACATTTGGATGGGTGACTGTCAGTGGACAGTATATAACAAACACTAAGATCGACTCAGCCTTCCATCCCTCCAGGGTAGCTAAATTGAGTCTAGCAGTCTAGTTTGGGTTAAAGTGGGGCACGTTCTTCTGTGTCAAATGGCAGGTAACACTGTGTGATCCCATATGGCAGGTGATGTTTTGCAGCTCTGAAATGGTTTTCTTATCAACAGCTATACTATTTAAACATTTCAACCATTAACCACTGTCAATCAGTCAATCAGTGACAATGACAAAAAACAAGTCGGAACTCCTAATGTTAAGGTTAGAGTGAATTCAGGTAACATCATTACAGATAACATTCAAGCTGTCTAAACTGCTAGTGTTAAAGTTACGGTTAATTCAAGTTACAATCGTTAGTCAATCAATGAAACTGATACCTTGCCACAGCCGCGGCAGTGATGACGACGAAAGACAAGTCTGAATTCCTCCTGACAGAGCATGCACATTGAGACTCTGTCATCAGGGATCCACACCGGAGCACTAGCACCCACCTCTATCTCACGCAGATCCATCTCTATCTACACAAACCACACACAGAGCCCAGCTCAACTCAGCCTCCTACCCTCAGTGGGACAGAGCATGCACATTCAGACTCTGTCATCTGGCATCCACATTGAACTAGTGATCGTGAGGTCACTGGTTTAATTCTCGGCCTGTGCACCGCCAGCTAACAACCCTGGGCAAATTGTTTGCACACACGTGCCTCTGTCACCAAGCAGCAAAATTACTGACCTAACTGCCAGAAAGGTTAACGGCAGCATATGGCAGCTATAGTCCTCTGCTCAAATAATCTGAGCTGTGTTTGGAGAAAGGAAGGGTAGAAAGTTGGGAATTGTGGTCAATGGTAAAGAACTAGAGTCAGTCACACAGTTCTGTTATCTTGGAAGTATAAGGTCGTGACCCAATTATCTTCGAGGCACCATATCTCGATAACAGTGCAAGATACATGGTCACAGTGGACAATTTATAGTAAAGCGCTGGTGACGAATCGAATGGTCACGTGAGTGACAACGTTAATTGTTAAGTTATAGTAACAGTGAAACATGACAATAACACTGTTGCTGTACAATTTGAAATTAAACATTTAGATTTTTTTCTACTAGTCTAAGCAGTCACTTATCACATTTACACGAACATATACTGTAAACCATCGAAATGCATGCATGGACACACTCTGTGTTCATATGAACATTATTTTGTTCACTATTATTATCACAAATATCGCTGTTAGTCTATGAGCAGTTCAAAAGCCCAGGCAATACAAACGTAACAATACGTAATGTAACATTTTGTGTCAGTCAGTCAGACAAGTTGTCAATGGTCAAGTGAACTAGAAACAATGTGAAAGAAAGACTGCCTGACGTTGATTGTTTGTGCAGTGCGCAGACTATCAGCTGTGAAGCTGGAACATCGCTTGAGCGAGTCAGAGATTGTTTGCTCAAGCACTTGCAGCCACTCCAGCTTCTCCTGCTCAGTCCTATAAATGTGATATAATCACCTTACAAACATAGGCAAAGTCACGCAATATTGTTCCCCAGGCAAAGGCCTATGAAGCGACGCTGACCTCTGTTTCCGTAGCCTCAGCCAGACACCTGCTTACACTGCCAGACCACTGATGTAAGGCTAGTGCATCGCGTGTTGTGCCTGTTTATGCCCCAGCTTATGCTGGCACTCATTGCGCCTACTCATGGAAGGATGGCCAGGCTGAGTTGACCTGGGTGGCTGGTTACATACAGAGATGGTTTACCCGCCTGCTGATGGTCACCCATCTAAGTACTAACCGGGCCCGGCGTTGATTAACTTTGTTGATGCAACCAACGACGTTACCAACTAAGACAAACCTCCAGCAACGTCCTAAACATTACACCACTGTCTATGACGTCATACTCAACCTGATCAACCAATCAGATTCGTCAGCCTTTGCCATCATGAGATTTTTGAAAGAGTATGAATTTGATAATTTCTGACAGAGTTAATTAACACAATAAAAACTTGGTGCAAAAGTGTTGCCAGCTAAAACCTGTTTTTGTCACTCAATACGTTTAAAGGAGTTTGAATGGCAAAAACCTGTTTCTACCACACTCGTTTGAAGCAGTTTAAGTCACGGTTTAAACCACTTTTGGCAAAAGCCTACCAACCACGTGCGAAAGAGTCATACTTAGCTGAAATGGTGAAAGAACGCTGCGTTGTTATGATGCTAAATTCATTCTGAAAATCTTCCTTTGTTGGCACCGACACCTAACAGCACCAACAGCAAGGACGTCTGCAACAACTGGACTGAATTTATTGAAGCATCTAGATGTAATTGTAATCACAACATAAACTAAAAAAAGAAAAGTAAAAGATCAGACTTTGATCTACTGCACAAAGAAAAACTTAAAATAAAACTCAAAAATGCAAGGATAAAGTCAAAGACAGCTCGAGGACAAAAAATTGTGGCCTTGACCTGAAAAAGATCGGGCCCCGGCTTTGAAAACGCTGGCCTCAAACGCATCCCTGCATTGTTGAAACATACCCGCATGAAGAATTAAGACGAGTATTGAGTTACAAAGTCAAACATCTTGAGTAGTGACTGTGTTTAATTGTACCCTCATGACAACGACAGGGAGAATATTAGGGTTAACTAGGCTACGACTGATTTTCTATCCCGCTGACGGTAGAAGGCTAAGTTGACAGAGCACACTGCAGGTTAGCCAAAGTGACTGCATTTAATCATACTTGCATGCTAGTTAGTGTTAGGGTTAACAGTCAAATTTCGTTTAATCATACCCTCATGCCTGTGAGTGTAAGAGTTAACAGTAGTGACTATGACTGTTGAGTCATACCCTCATGCCAGCGAGTGGCAGAATATTGTTGAGTTTGTAGCCGGTAGCAACGGGCGTTGTATACAGCAACACATCACTGAACTGTGACCATAGATACACAAATCACAAATCACATCATTCTAGGCTATTAGATCTCTTGTAACAGCAGTCCTTTGATGCACACAGCCACTAGGGTGGCGACGGGTGCAGCACTAAGGTATATATGTAGCAACGGGCATTGACACACGTCACTAAACGGAGTCCATAAGCCATTTGTAGACCGATGGAAAATGGTAATTGGATTGTTTAATCATGCTCTGTGTTGTTTCTGTGTTTGTGTAATTAGGCCCAAGCAGTGTATCTCAGTTATAGCTGTGCTCCATGTTGTATGCTTGTAGTTTCTAGTCCGCCTGAAAACGATAGTTTTCGGAAGGACTTCTGTTTTGCTGTGGTTTCTTTCTTTTTTTTTCTCTCGCCGTGTAATCTCCGAGCTCCGTCGGCCGATCGGCGCGAAATTTTGCACGATGCTCCTAAGTATGTTCGATTTTATAATCCCGGGTTGAAATTTTGGGTGAGCCTCCCCAAAAAAATTTTAAAGGCCGAAAACATGCAAAATTTTGCCCGATTTTGGTCGAATTCAAAGTCTGGCGGCCAATTTCTCCGGAACGGATAAAGGTATTCAAAATCGGTGAGTTACTTGTTCGACATCGATTCCTCCTGCGTTAGGCGAAACAAGTCCGGTGAAGTTTGGTCCAGTGACCTTGGAGATCTAGATGTGGAATTAAACCCACCGAAAGCGCATTTTTCGGAAGAACATATTTCGGCCCCCAGGGGGTGCTGCACCCCCAAATTTTTACACGCGCT
>Ga0209671_1006326_pt1 | contig 12132 bp, 10 predicted proteins | sample WorMetHERISLAND2_2_FD_187401 | JGI IMG/M metagenome (GOLD analysis project Ga0209671, IMG submission 187401) | Marine gutless worms symbiont microbial communities from Max Planck institute for Marine Microbiology, Germany - Olavius geniculatus... | ecosystem: Host-associated > Annelida >...
TACGACGAAATGGATGGAGATAGACTACGATTACCTGCGAACAGGAACTGCTATAGGCTTTCGCGCGTCTCGTGAGCTTTGCTCAAATTACTTGTTTAGAACTCGGCATATATGACTCTGTTCGATATGCGCCAGTCTGATGATACCAGCAAAAAGCCCAGCTGTCACAGAGAGAACGCGCGATGCTTTTACATCGTGAATTTTGTCACATTCTTACTCGTTTTCCAAATTTTGGCCTACTGTGCACTGCGTATATACAAGAAACTTTTTTTGTTTCTTTTCTCGACCGTTCTAATAAACTGCGTTTGCGCCTTGTCCGTTTGTCCGTTGTTTGTCTGTCCTGCATGGATTACTAACCCTAAACGAAAAGGCGTATAAAACCAAATCTGGCATCTGTTCCAGAGCAGGAGTAGTCGGTGTGCCAATTTTCAGCTCAGGGGGTCAGTCTGGGTTAGAGTTGGGGTTGCGTAGGTCTAGCCCGACGGCCGCATACTATGTCAGCACCTGGCCGACATATTTTTCCTGTTCATTTTGACTTTGAATGACCTTGAATTGACGTCCACTACTGGTGTAATGTCGTACAGGAATTCTATGACTTGACGATGGTAGACGAGGACGGTGAGCGGGCGGGGTGGACGACGGCACTGCAGACGGCTGTTACATCAATTGTCCTGCTGTGGAGCATGCGAGCCGGTCGCAATATCACCGCCATACCGTTCGCCGTATCCATGGACACCGATTCCGAAGGATGGTTCAGCGCTCCGACACTTTACCAAGTCTCGGTACAAATAGCTAGACTGAGTGCACTGTCTAAACTCCACTGCTTTTATTGGTTGTGGACTTGTTGAACAACAAGTCGTACGACCAGATATATACTTAGGCATACAGCATCTTGATTCCCGGTATTATCAAAAAATGTTTACAAGTTTTGCGGAGTTGTTGTAGCTGCCTACAATTTGTTTTGGATTACTTTTCTGTTGGCTTTCCATTTGTAGTGGTATGAACTTGCACTGGATAAATGATATTAATAATACTGATGATGTCTGCTGGAGAAGCAGCTGAATTGATGAATGATTCCACGTGACTTGCGTGTGTTGCTGTCAGCCAATCAACAGCGTGTCGCACCTGCTCGATGTCATGGTAACGGTTGGCGTCGTCTGGACGCTCGGCCCGCTGCACTGGGTCTCTCTGGGATACGTCTTCGACGCTTTGATCTTCCCTAGCAACTACAACGCCGCCATGATGACGTCGTGTGTGGTCGGCTACGCGGCCGTGGGCGGCTTCACACTGATGCAGGGCGCCGCCAAGCGAGCGTCACTCAGATACGAACAACAACAAAGGTCAGGGTTGACAGATTCATTGATGGGTTGATTGATTTTGCAGCAGCGGCGTGGTTCATTATATGTTGAGGTGATGATGACACGTGACTGTTTTTGTCACATACAGTGACGCAGGGCCTAATACTCGAGTGGACTCAAACATCTGGGACAATATCTCACTATTAAATCTCCACAACTTTTCTCTGGGCTGTATCAGTTTACTGAACTTCGTCCGTAGGCTAGCAGATCATGTGCAGTTGCATTGCTATAGTTTTACAAAGTTTACTTTGCATCATATTAGTAAAATAATCTGATATATGATGATAAGAAAAACAATAGTGACCAATACAGAACCAAACTGAAAAACTAGAAAAGAAGCTGACGAGCCTGAAAAATATCCAGCGATTTCAGAAATTCCAGTGAGTGTGGCGAAAATCCAGACTCCAGATCGAACCGCGCACTCATCAGTGATAAATAATTCAAATTGATCAGTGGACTGATTGAAGCACGTGGGCCAAAGTCCGCCATTCTATTGGTGCGCTAATAGTCTAATACTCGATTTTTGCAAAGGTCTCAAAACTTATTTGTTTCCGCACTCTTGAGTTTACCTGCAGACATATAATATAGTCCCCGCTGTCTGTCTTCGTTGATGCAGATGGGCCACTATAGCATTTACGGTTATTATGATAGGGATTTTGATTTGACGCAGGTTCGCACTGAAGACAATCGTCGAGGACTTGTACATATTCGGCGCGACGGCAGCGGTCATTCTGACGTGGAAAGGTGTTGGCATGGCGGTCGATTCGCTGGCCCAGCAGTTCCCGGTGCGCTGCGGCGAGTCTGACATCACCGGCCTGTGCGCCCAGGTCGTGTCTTTCATGCTGCTGTCACTGTGCTACGTCACCGGGTCGCTGGTTGGCAAGGGAGCTGAGATGGACGGCGCGTCCAGCGGCGGCGTCGGCGTAGAGTTCTCCACGGCGTACTTCAGCCAGTTCTTCGAGGACTTCATCGCCGACAGAGATCGACAACAAACCACCACCACGCCAATCAGCGGCGGTGCTGAACCCAAGAAGACGCGATAACCTGGCTTGCTAGTGTAACGGCAAGACGTTAGACTTGCGATCGCGAGGTCGTGGGTTCGACTCCCAGTCGGGTCAGTATCAGGTGGTTACTACTTGGATGGGTGACTGTCTGCGGAAAGACAGGTAAACCATCTCGGTACATAACCAGCCACCAAGGTCAACTCAGCCTTACATCCGTTTGGGATCGATAAATCGAGCCTGTATGGCTGGGGTTGAGACGAGGCGCGTTCACATGTACTGGGTGGCAGGTAACTGTGTAATCGCATACGGCAGGTGACGCTCCGTAGCTGTTAGATGGGTTTCCAATGAAAAGCTATGCCCTTTAGGCGTAAACACTGTGCATGTTGGCGTCACTAGGGTTGGTGGTATTTGTGGGGGGGAAGAGAAGTACAAGCTAAAGTGTGCAATAGCAAATGAATGTCATGCTGGAGATAAGCTCAGATCATCGACACGCGTCACCCGTTTAAATGATTAAAATAATAATTTGCATCGCAACTGTTAACGACTGTACCGGGACGCATGATGTCTTTTATCATTCAGAGGAAAGACTTCGTGCAGTCAGTCACCTCATCACGATTGGAAGACTCGTCAGATCTACTTTACATGCAAATCTTGCGGCATGCCATCAGACGGTTGCAGACATCGTTAACGACATGCAGTCGCATACAGGTCATTCGACTTGAGGCGTGTTCCGTGTATATTGTACAAAGTGACAAAAATTAACTGAACTGAATTCGTCTAGTGCATTTCGGGGAATAAACTGAAACAAGAGAAACTTAACTGGCAGTTCGTTCGCTTATGTAAGTAGGCCTACGTACAGTCCAAGCGACGCATTCGTGACTGAAATGGAATGAACTGCACTAACATATCTATGTTCAGTTTAGTTTGTTCGCTTGTAGTACACTACTGTAGACGCAACTGAACTGAACTGAGATGTTAATTCAGTTCCGTTCGGTCGCTTTGTACGGCCTTTAGAAGTTTTTTTTGAAATCGCGCGTATCATTCACCGCTAGCTTGTTTGTCGTTAGTGGCCCAGTCTGGCTGAACGCAATTAGCACTAGACCTATTATCAGGGCCGGATTATTTAGGTTCTGGGCCTGTGGCAAAAACTAAAGCGGGGCATTGTTTCAGTTCACTGAAATAACAAAGTTCTCGCTATTTTTTTTCTTCGAAATAGCACACTAATTTCATGTAGGCCTACTTGTGAAACCCAGTATTGGTCCTGCAGCGTACCTCAACAGAAGAGTTTGACCGTGGCCATGGACTTAAGCTAATTTTCGGCCTACTGTTAACAGATGTACGCCTTACACTTCTAACAAATAACAAATACTGGGATAATAACAAACAGAAGAAAATGCTAATTTTGACACCGTGGGCTCCTACAGGAGTGGGGCATGTAACATTTGTTACTACATCCGGCCCTGAATTGTACACGCCACATTACTAATGAACATTGTGAATATAAGAAATGGTTCTCTGTAGCAGTACATTTAGTATCACAGTGCTAGGACATAATCACAAAGAGGCATATTAACTCACGCGGGCCTGTGGCTGAGAATTTCCAACGAACCTATCACAAATAGTATGTAGGTAGGGTACGGGGACGGGTGTCCCAATTTTGCCGTGGAAGGGTTTCCCCTCCCTAGATTTCTTAATAGAATTACTAAATCTAAAATGCGTATTTTTATGCATCCTAGGTCCTTCTGAGCGCTAAATTGTTTCTCAGCTGCAATATGTTAACTGTTCTGCTGACAAAAGGAAGCATAATTTTTCTGACGAACATCCTACAACAGATAAAATAAATAAGTAAAAAATTCAGTATTTTTATGCGCGAAAGCTGCTACTGCTTTCAGCGCGTCTTAGCCATCGCAATTCTGTCCGTCTGTCACACGGTGGATCAGTTAAAAACGGTGCAAGCTAGGATCACCAAATCTTCACCGTCAGCTGCCTTGAAGACTCTAGTTTCAAGAACCATAAAGCTTTTCCATAAATTCGAAGGGGGTCACCGCGAACGAGGGCGCTAAATGAGAGGAGGTGGGCAAAATTTGCGATTTTTAGCCAATAAGTCGCTGTATCTCAATAACGGTGCGAGATAGGGCCTAGATTACTATTAATCAGTCACTAATAGGAAGTCGTACACTGGCTCTCGATTGGCGCCGAATTCAATGACCTTGAACGCCAAAATAGGGGGTTTTATGGATTTTTTGGTGATTTCGGGCTGCGACGCAAGTCTGTATCATTCACAAGGTGGCGCCGCGCTACTATTCGAAAGGAATCACCGCGCTACTATTGTTATGTGATCCAGATAGAGAATTTGGTATTTGTATATTAACTTAGCATGAACACCCCAATTTTCAGCTAAACTACTGAACCAAAACTGCTATAGGCTTTTGCGCGTCTCGTGAGCATTAGCTCAAATTTCTTGTTACCTGAGCTGTGGGCCTGGGACTTCAGTCCCATCCGCCACATAGTTAGTTTATATGCCCCTGATAATATCACACTGCAATGTGCTAAGTACCTTGAACTCGAGTGATATAGCTACTCTAGGCACTCGACGTTTAGAAGCAAGTTTAACGTCTGCACAGAAAACGTCTCTAGAGTTAATCATCTACAGTAAGCTTACACCGACAATGACATTAAATAGATTTCAAAATCGATCTGCTTCCTAGTTAACACTATTACTGTTGTCATCAATAGTGGCACATTAAGGCCTATGGTGGCAGAACTAGTCAGTTTAAAATATGGCAAACGACAGTCTGCCACATCACAACAAACAGATCAGAAGCTCCCACAGTCTCTATTACTAATCATCATCATCATCATCGACGTCAACATCATGATCGAAATGCAAAATTACAAATTTGAAAGCACACCACTCAAAGCACTATAATTATCATTATGTTATAAGTGTACTATCTGCACTATTGCTCAATGAAATCACATTAAAAGATTAAAACTGTCTCTAGCTTCTAACGATAACCATTCACAGAGCACCCGTACCTGCCATACAGCATCACACACATGCCACCCGACACACATGAACATGCCCCACCTTAACCCCAGCCAAACAGGCTGGTAGTTGATCTACATACAAAAGAAGGATGAAAGGCTGAGTTGACCTTGGTTATATACAGACATGGTTTACCAGTCTGCAGACAGAACACCAGTAACCATTTGACAGCGACTCAACCAAGAGATAACTCATGACCTGTTGATTGTAAGTCTAACGTTCTAGTCATTACACTACCAAGCTGCCTATAAATGTGGCATACACAGAACATGAAGTAAATTACAGATGTTCAGAAATAAAACAATATCACACAACAGTGTCATTAAAAGTGACATAAAATAATCAGTACAAACCAAATAAGTATGTATATTAGCATAACTAACGTAGTACAGCATATGCATATTAAATCAAATTTTGTTGAATAAAACATGTCAGCAAAACAACATTCAGTTATGTGTATGATAAAATACATTGTACAATAGAGACTAAACTACTACTAACTAAAAACTGACAAATGAGTAACCAGTTTAGCACAGCACACAAAACCAAAGTAAAAACTGAATAACAAAAACAACTAAACGATAATTTAAAGCAAAATAACTGAAAAAAAATTGATAAACATGAAAATATGACTAAACATGAACTTAAAACTAACTTAGACAGCAGACATGCAAAAATGAAACTAGAACTGACAAAACCTTAGTAGCAGATATTTAACAATAATACAAATGATTAACTAAAAACGCTTAAAAAATAAACGGATATCTGGAATACCTGATTCAAGTTTAATTACAATCACATGTTATATGGTGATACATATTTTACATACCAGGTAGGACAAAACAGCAGCTTTGTTATATCAGGAAAACAGACGCTAACAAAGATAACAGTGCTAGTATACAGGGTGCGGCAAAAAAAGTGGACCCCTAAAGTTTTTTGCTGTTTTCTCAGCAACCGTTTGGAATTTTAAATTGAAATTTTACACGTTTATTTACTAAAGCCTTCTACATCTAACTGCCAAGTAAAATTTGATTCTGTTGAAAAACGATGAAGTTACAGATTTTTTAACATGACCGCCTACAGATTTTTCAGCATTCAAAAATGTTCCGGCTACAACACCAATTTAATAACATCGTTGAAACAACACGGCTAAATAATGATCAAATGCCAGAATTTCATTGTCACTGCGAATGTTCAAAGTGTTCACCACCATCTCCAAGCAACAACACCAGCCTCTAGTCACCTTATTTGAGAAATCTTTTACAGCCTTGTCGATCGATCCCTGTGGCAGCACTTCCTTAAGTTTGGCGCTTGTTTTCAGCTTTGTTATAAGCTTGCAGTAAGCCTTCAACATTGCACCCTATACATGATAGTCTATTGGGTTTATATTGACGAATTTGGAAGCCATTGGTCTTTTGTGATGATATCTGGACAGCTGGCCCGCAGCCAGTTTTGTGCGCTGCGCGGCGTTGCGTGCTGTGTGTGCTGATGCGCCCGGCGTGCCATCCTGCTGGAAGACGAATCCGGTGAGCAGCCTGCAATTGCTTTAAAGGAACGATAATTTAGTGATAATTTATAAACAATAAACATTGCTGTTTATCAAAACGTCACTGTGACATCATCGGCAGTAACATGTAACCAGTTTTTGAAAATTAAATAGCATTTTTAGCACGAACATTTTTGAATGCTGAAAAATCGGTAGGCGGTCATGTTAAAAAGTGTGTAACTTCGTCGTTTTTCAACAGAATCATATTTTACTTGGCAATTAGATGTAGAACGTTTCAGTAAATAAAGCTGTAAAATTTTTACTGCCGCACCCTGTAGTTATGCTGGTTTGGCTGCAATTTGCAATACAAATTATGACATCTAGTGCAACAATGAGATACATTGAAATATTTGAAGAATATTGCATTGAGTGACATTTTTGGATATAGTGAATTTTCTTGCACACCATGCGACGTGGCTGACCAATCATATCAGTTTATTAATTCTATCAATCAACATTGAGTTTCGTGCAGATGCCAACAAGGCTCTCATCTGTATCAGCTGTTTGTGTGCTGGAGATGTCATAAGGTAACTCCATCCCGTAATTCTCAAAGTCTTCAAAAACTTCTGTGTGTGACAACACTTCAGCCTTCCAGTTCTACAAACAAGGGACAAAGTCTTTAAATAAACTCACATGCTAAAAAGGTAACTGATAAGCTATACATATTCACCACATTACAACCTTTATTGACTAGTTAGTTGAAATTTCCGAAACAGCTGCTGCCTTCTTCGAAAGAACGAACCAACACGAGGAGTCCTACTAACTTCCTCAAATCTATGACAACTTGATAAATCACAGTGACATCTGGTGGCAAATAATCGTTGCAAAGAAGACAGCAGCACAGCAGTTGTCGACACGTCAACAAACAACTCACTTGTTTATTGTGGCTTTTAAAGTCATTCAGCACCAGGCAACATTGCTGTGAGTCACATGATGGTTTCACCACAACTTGCAATACAAATTATGACAAAAGGTTATGCCTCCAAAACTCACCTTCCTATGAAAGACCAGGGCCCCTGTCTACTTGAAGCCTCATGAGCTAACAACTTGAGCATGAAGCATAACTGTGACTGACAGAAATAATGGACACACAGAGTGACCGTGCCATGATAACGTCTATAGTAATAGCCAGCAATGTTAACAATGTCAGCAAAGGCGCATAAAAATCAACCAGTTATGCCAATGTAAACCTGATCAAAGACTAACATCTGTAAAATACAGTGTCTTGACACTGCAAGGCCTTAAGAAAAAAAGACCAAAAAACATGTTGTGAGTAAAGTAAAGTCAAGCCACCAATACTAACAAAAATATCACAAGAACGCATTACCTTGGCCAACTCATCACCATGGGGAAGTTTGCCTCCGAGTTCTTCTGGCAAGAGATCAGTCTCGAAGTACTCGTGCAATGACTCTAGAGATGATGAATGAAAATGCAGCTGAGCGTTTGCACTCACATGTAGCAAAATCACAAACTAACAGCAATAAACGTGAACAGCATGCAATCTTTCTGTTCCAAAGTCTTTTACAGTGCAAAATTTTCTAACAGCAATTTTACTTTGCTGATGTAACAAGAAATTTGAGCTAATGCTCACGGGACGTGTGAAAGCCTATAGCAGTTCCTACCCGCAGGCAGTCACCCATTGCAGTACTAACCAAGCCCGGCATAGAGTAACTTCCTTTCAGCTGAAACGCGCTACCAACTATGACACGCCACCAACGCCAGTACTGTGGCACCACCTTGTGAATGATATAGCCTTGTGTCGCAGCAAAAAATCCATAAAATCCCCTATTTTGGCGTTAAAGGTCATTCAAGGTCATTGAATTTGGCGCCAATAGAAAGCCAATATATGATTTCCTATTAGTGATTAATAGTAATCTAGGCCTTATCTCGCACCATTACTGAGATACAGCAAGTTATTGGCTGAAAATTTTGACCACCCCCCTCATTTAGGGCCCTCGTTCGGGGTGACCCCCTTCGAATTTATGAAAAAGTTTTACGGTTCCTGAAACTAGAGTCTTCCGGGCAGCCAGGCAGCCGACGGTGAAGATTTGGTGATCCTAGCTTGCACCGTTTTTGACTGATCCACCCATGTGACAGATGGACAGACAGACGGACGGACAGAATTGCGATGGCTAAGACACGCTGAAAGCAGTAGCTGCTTTCGCATGTAAAAACTACTTACTGGTCAAAACATGTATTACTGTAAGACATATGAGTAGAATGTAGATCTCATATTCGACCACTATCTGACACTGTGTACTATAAAGGATTTTACTTACTTACTTAACTTACTTACTTAAACTGTGCAATGATTCACTGCAAATGTCCTAAACACTACTGCTGCTGCTACTATAACTGCCATCGTCATTACTCATCAACCTTGCCAGCAAATTCATTCATCATTTTCACTCTTTACGGCAGCACCCATCAGACTCAGTTCTCATCAAGACACTAGCTAAGAGGTATGGCCGACTGCACAAGGTATATACTGTATAGAGTTATTATTACAGTGATCAGTAGTAACAATAAGATTCAAATGATACAAACCCTACTAACTGTCTTCTCTTTAAGGAAAGGTCTCATTATTGCAAATATCACACTGAAGATGGCTGGCTTGTTGATCACATGCAGGCCTTTGAGGCGCATTGGAAATGCTTCCTGTAAACACCAGTGATCATACAATCTTTGCTATTAGCCACATAAAAACATCATTTAAACCCAACAGATTCCAGACCTTTGTCCACATGCATTTGAGACAACTGAAACAAAGTACGGCACAAAAAAATAAAACTCCACTCATTAAAGAAACATTAGGATGTATGTAGCATCATAAGCTGCAGAAAACTAAAAATAAACAATTGCATTTCCTTTTACATTAACTAAATATTATATTGACAACATTCAAAATTGCTGTGTCATGTGATTTGACTGATTCTATGACATAATGTGTGAGGGTGAATTTTACCCAAAAAAATCTATGGCACTTCCGGCTTGCTGTTTCAAAAGACAATAGGGCCCTTATACCTTGTACAACTTCAAGCACAAACCTGAAGAGGCCATAAATTTATGTGTAAAAATAGGAACAAATTCAGAAACATGGGACATCATACCATTATGGCTACCTCAAGGCCCATAATTGCCGTTTTTAAGACGTCAATAAACTGATACTCATTCGGATTCCACTTTCCTATACAACACACATACATGCACATGCATAAGCACACAGCATATTAGCAACAATTTTCTATGCAATGCTAACCCAGCCAACTTTTCTATACAGTTACGCCAAAAAAAAGCCAAGCTAGAAAGACTTTCTTGCCTACGATCCTCAAACAAAGTTCACATGAGTGCCTCTGACACCAAAAAATGTCCAGGCTCTGCTACTATTTCTAAAACTGACAACATCAAACTATCTATGATCCTGTAGGACATCAAGTATCAACCTCAGCTGGATCTGTGAAGTTAATTTGACTGTCATGCACTGGCGCTATGACAGCACTCTTTGTTGCTGAGATGCTGCAGAGTCTGTTTGTTTGCCGGTTTTTGGTTTGTCCTCTGCAGTGTGCCATTTGCGTTTTGGCACGAAGGTGTGCCCTATTGGACGGACAGAATGCATGCTTGCAGTTTTTTTCATCGTGTGATCGCCGCCACTCGTCGCTTCAATCAACCTGTGCATGTGGACCAAAGATGATATAATCATCTCTGGCACTCAGCAGTGCACAGCTGCTGCTGCACGTCGCTCTGTCAGTCCTTCTGTCCGTAGTGAGTATAACATCAACACTGTCGGTCTGGTGGTGTCACATTAAATAGTTTCCCCATTACAAAGTCTCCCCTGCCATGACAGAGTATCCCCGGGCAATGAGCGCACTACGCAGCATGCACAAGTGGCATACAATAGCATGCAGTGACCCGGCGACAGGTGGCTTGTCGGGCAACTTTCATCAGCTGCCTCCACTGTGGTAATCCGCACGACTGTGTGACATTTTATGTCCCTCATTATGCGATCTTTAATGCCTGGGCTCAACCGGTTCTGGCTGATCCTCTACTGTAAAATGTTCATCAGCTAGCATGCTGCCTATACTTCTTCATTGTATACTAAGATGCATCTGTTATTTAAAACAGCAGACAGAGATAGGTTTACTTACTCAGTCTACACTCATTATCACAGAAAGCTGGTTTGATGATCCTTAACTGTGACTGCTTACTTGACAGCATTTACTGGTGCAATTTTTGCCAGTCCACATACCACAAGCAATGTCTTTGATGGCTGAAGATTCCCACATTAAAAATAAGATATTCTTTACCCATTATCATTACTAAATCAGACACAAATGTCCATAAAAATGCTGCAAACACACCAGGTCTGACATACATGATACTTCGGCCCTCTCTGTCTCTGTGGGGCAACAAAGATCCAATGCCAGTATCATAAATCGACTCTACACAGCTGGGAGTGATGTGACCAATCAAGTCCCTGTTGTTTGCTCGTATTGTGTAATAGTTCACCAGCAGCTTGTGGGCACGATCACGATCAAATTTACGAGCACGAAGAAACCTCAACAGAAATGCATCATCAGTCCGCGACTTCAAACCTGTGTTTGAAAACATCAAGCATAACATGTTGTTCAAATGACAACTAACATAAACAGCACATTACAATGAGTAACAAAATATACACAGATGCACATGAAAACTGTAAGTATAATTACTCTTTCAATTTCAACGTTTCATTGTTTGTTTAATATTATGGTACCAGAAGCATATTATCACAACAGCTTATAATAAGCTGTCTTGCACACTGGTAATCATACAGCATTTGACTTGATTGGACTGTCATTTCCCTGTACACCTGTGTCCAGGCATTTTCAGCAGCCTAGCATATCTCAGTCCAAACAGGCAGTAAAGTGCAAGATGACAGAAAAAATTAATGACAGTCTCTAACACATTTCATCATCGCTCGGGCCACAAAACTAAAATTAATCACTAAGGGCGCGTTGCACCAACGTCGTTCAACTTTGAACCCGGGTAAAATCTGAATTTGAACCTAGTTCAGGCGTAAATTGCATTGCACCAAAGCGGTTCAAGCGTTGATCTCCGTTCAATTCTGAACTGCCATCTGACCACCGATCAAATTTTGATCTCGGTTCAACTCGAGGTTACGCATGCACACTAGCC
>Ga0209671_1006327_pt1 | contig 12132 bp, 6 predicted proteins | sample WorMetHERISLAND2_2_FD_187401 | JGI IMG/M metagenome (GOLD analysis project Ga0209671, IMG submission 187401) | Marine gutless worms symbiont microbial communities from Max Planck institute for Marine Microbiology, Germany - Olavius geniculatus... | ecosystem: Host-associated > Annelida >...
ATAATCAACTACAATGGCAGGTTGCCAGAAAAGGCAAACGCCCATCAACGCTGGCCACCATTAACACAATAGACAACGATATAACAAAATAATGACAGACTATAGATAGACAGAAAAAAATGCAAACGAAAACAATTTAAAGTGCTGCATCTATTCCACGACTGCAATAACAACTTCTTCAACCAAAGTCTAAAAAAATGACATGATCTTATGGCTTTAATATCATCAGGTAAATTATTCCAGAGTTTACATCTTTTATATTTAATGCTCCTTTTACCAAATTCAGTCTGCACAAAATGGGTATGAAAATCATGTTTATGACGTATATTGTGATGATGAATAAACTGTTTTTTCTCAAAGTATGTAGAAAATATGACAGGCAGTTCATTTCGGTGATGCACATACCGATGCATAAAAATCAAAATCTGATAAGTATGTAACAACTGTAGTGGAAAACGTTTATGCTGAAAAAAAACGCAACAATGTATTACTAAGTACTAACAACTTAGACAAATGATTTGTTGTTGTATTATCATATATTTCAATGCCATATGACAGATGTGAATGTACAAAAGCAAAGTAAGTCAATCTGAGTATTTCAGATAGCAAGTTAAATCTTGATTTATTAAAAATACTAACAAATTCAAATTTAATGAATTTGTTGTATATATATTTAATATGAGCACACACCCACACAGCAGAGGAATTCTGCAATACTTATTGGTCAACGCTCTTAAGGTTCATGGCAGCCTCTAAGAGCTCTTTACGACCTTAAGGTCTGTCAAGGAAGTCCACTGGGTCATGCTGCGGCTTTTCGCCTGGTGGGTAAATGTAATAACTAGGCCTAGAAAGCAGTCAGAGCCCGCACACCTCCGCAAAGGCAATGTTGTTCACTAGGTGGCAGTACCATCTTCGGCTTTGCAGCGGTTTCCCATATGCCCAATTGAAAGCAATGGTAACGAAAATTTCAAAGTGATCCAGAATCCAGGATTCCTTCCGGATCACCCCCAAAATTGAAACACTGGTAGTTTGTGCCATGCCCGACATATTCTCAAAATTTCAGAAAGATCCGTTTATAACTTTTTGAGTTATCTTGCTAACAGACAGACAAACAGAGTCTGGCAAAAACATTACCTCCTTGGCGGAGGTAATAAAGGTAAGGCGAAATGACGCTGCAATCGTTTGCGCTGAAAAAGTGACTCGGCCCAAAACAGTAGCTGAGGCCGGAGCAAGCAGAAAAATCTCCAAGTACACTAAAATTCCAGACTCCAGTCACTAGCATTTACCTTCTTCCCTGGGATTCCCGGGTTTGACACTCACGGCTGGCGGCACGACAGAATTTGTGAACACCGTGGGTGGAAGATGAAACCGCGGTATCTGAAGGCCCGCTATAGAAGAGAGCATTTTTCACGGGCAACGTATATCTGTTTTGACGCAGCACTACAACTCTATCTTGATCGGCGAAACATTGGACGGATACTTACGAAGCACGAGACCTTTAGCCGCTCCAGACCATTTTTAGCTTTTGCTTTTAGTACTTTGATTCTTTACGCTATAAGTCAAACAATAATATTAATAACAACAGTAACAACAACAATATAAACGTGCGCGGTTTCTGTGCAACAGCCGTGCTTCTAGCCTTCTACGTATCCTACATCTGGCGTTCTGGATCTCTGGATATTGCATACAGGGCATATCAACTGTCCACTAATCCTACGTGATTACATTTACAGACGTACAGTTCTATAGGCCTATATACTACAGATGCTGCAATGGTGAAGATTGCCAGATGCGCGCACTATGTAACCTACAATAAAACTCAACTTCCAGGCCACTGATAGGGTGTTTACACGATCGAGCAAACATCGAGCAGCTAGCTCGACGTTCTGTGGTAATTAGCATGCTAATTAAGAGGGCGGGAGGATTGTAATTGGAAGGTTTATATAACACGTAATCAGCTGTGGGCTAAGAGTAGCCTAGCTAGGCCTACATTTGAGCCAAAGGGCGGGGTTCCAATAGGCCTGCTTAAGCCAGCTCGATGTTTGCTCGATGTTTGCTCAATCGTGTAAACACCCTATGACTGACAGTAGTACCCTATCGGCATGCACGAAAGTACAATATAGGCCTACGTGAAAATACACGAAACTGGAAAATTTGAAACCGAAATAAACGAGAAAAACACAACATGGTAAAATTAACGACGTCAAGCAAACGACCTCCATTCAGTAGCAAAGTCCTCAATCGCATGATACTTAGTAGGCTTATAAAATGTGCAAATATTTCACACATATCAATCACATTTCAATATAGTATTTTGCTAAATGACACAGATTTTTACTTATTCCACGTTGATTCTATAAAGATTCTTAAATGCTCAACGTTTGTTTATATGTGTGACGCGCATTTCTCAGTGTTTTATCCATCATTTTCTATGACTGTAATGTAATGATAATAAACTACGTGCGTCGTTATTTATTTTTTAGCAAATGATGCAAAACAAGAAACCCAGCTATCGCTAAGATAACCGACCATACTGGTTGTCGGTGACCTTCAGGGTCATCCAAGGTCAATGATTTTTATGTCATTTGAAAACCAACATGCCACTTCCTATTAATGATTAATAATAACCCTAACCGATATGTGCAGTTTTCCGTTAAAGCACGCACACTTTTCTATCCCTTGCATTCAATCCCAAATTTTAAAATGTTTTCTTTACAATAGATCGCTGAAGTTTTGTATGCCCAGGTTTAAGATAAAGTGGTAGTTATTCGTGTAAAAAAATTTCTTATGATCTACTGTTTAGCCACAATACATCTGTTACAAACGACGAGAAACAGACAGACAGATAGACGACAGACAACAACTCGTACGATAAGCTCGATCGTTACCTAAGTACGGTCGGTTATAAACGACAAAATCACACCCGTCAAAATGACAAAAACTTCGAAGAAGGCCGAAATTGGCCAGAAACCTAACAGAGGCAGTGACAAACTAACAACTTGATGAAAATCAGCATAACTGACGAGAAAAATACAGACAGCAAACCGTGTTCACTGGTGTCATTCACAGTTATCGGATAGAGAAGCAAAGATCTGTTATCTGGGACGAAAGATTTGTGCACGAAAAACAAAGTGCAGAGTGGATGTAGATAACGCACTGCGGAAAGAAGGCATTGCCGGGAAGACCTGCAGCCTACTGATCATATCGAAAAGGCGCAATAACAAGAATAAACGGCGCATCAATTTGCCTCTTATCTGGCTTGGTTTATGCTCTATTCGCCGCTTCTCGCATCACGCGAACCGGCGATCTTGCACCGCGAGTAAGACAACGAAACTCCTGTAAAGTTTATGGGAAAAGTGAATTGGAGTTGCCCGAGATCCGCCATTTATGGGACGAAGTATTATGGTGCTGAGTCACACGTTGTTTATTATCTCTTGACCATTTATGCTCGGTTGTTTGCTAGAAATACGTTGGATAAAATTTCAGGCTGCCTTCGAAAAAAAAACACTGTAAGTAAAAGATTTTTTAAAATACCTTATCGCTACAGATCACGTATCTTACTCTATCTGGACTCACTTGTTAATACTGAAACAAGATTACATCAAACTACTAGTAATTAAACTACTAGAAAAGCAGTCATAGCCCGCAGGTACCTCCGCCAAGGCAAAGCTATTCGCCAGGTGGCGTCACTATCTTCGCTTTGCCAGCGGTTCCCTTATGCGCCCTTTAACGCAATGGTAACGAAAATTTCAAAGTGATCCAGAATCCAGGATTCCTGCTTGATCACCCCCAAAATTTAAGCGCTGATAGTTAATGCCATGCCCGACATTCCCTCAAAATTTCAGAAAGATCCGTCCATAACTTTTTGAGTTATCTTGCTAACACACAGACAAACAGACAAGCAGACAAACAAACAAACAAAAACCGGCAGAAACATAACCTCCTTGGCGGAGGTAAAAATATGCAATATCACTCTTGAACAAAACTACGGAGAGATACGTTTATTGGTCTAATAAAGTAAGGCTGTAGTATTAACGAACACCAAAAAGCAACTGAACATTACGTGACGTGACAATGCCAACATAAGTAGGCTTAAAACAATTTAGGCCTGTAAGTGTTCAAATGACTTGACAAGTTGAATTTACCAACACATTGAGAGATAACATGTTTTACGTTGTAATATTGGTATTTTCCTGATTAAATGCGCACTGTGGTTATCGGCATAAGTGATACTAGATACGAGATAGGCTTAAGTGAAAAAATCTTTTCACAGAGATTGGCAACAATGCAACTTACATGCAAATTTGATACAATATTAAAAGCTGCTTCTCATCAGTGAATTAGCATACATTTGCTGAGAGCAGTAGCTGTTTGGCGTTGTTTAGTGGTGACATGGAAATCATGATCAGCGTTGCTAAAAGAAGCATTGCGCCGAGTCAACAAATCTCGCCACCACCAACTTCATCATTTTCATCATCATCAGCTGCTGCAGCAACAGCAACAGCAGCAGCTGCGGCTGCGGTTCATCTGCGACTAATCTATGCTTTCAGTCACAAGTCCCAGCCAATTATATCGGAACCGATGAACCATATGGCATTCGTTATAACGTGCCACCGGCTGCAGGCATGTGGACTGCTGTGTGCGTGCAAAGCTGCACTACAAATCCATCATCCCCTCACCTTCGCCTACACTCACCTGTCCTATTCTGCAATTCCCACTGGTCATAATCGACTGTTTGTTGAACCTAGTCCCGTATATCTGACACCAGCGTCGATGCCGGAAATAATCGTGGTCTTTGGTCGTTAATCCGACGGTGCAAGATAAAGGTCAATTTCCGTTTGGCCCGCGGCTACTTTTAATACTTTTTCAGCCACAGAGCGTCACAATCTTTTGGCTAATGTTGAATTATGTCGTATCGTAACGCGAGCACATGCGTGTGAACTTGAACAACTTGCATCGAGACAAAGTTGCAAGCCGGATAAGAAAAATACAAAACTAAAAAGGCAGTAAGAAACCGCAAACCTCTGCCAACGACATGTCACAGATTTAGAGCCAGATCCCTGCGTGACTTCCAACGGATCTATGTGTCTAGTGTCTATACGAGAAACCTTTGTTTTCTCTTATTTTCGGATTCAGAAGTTATATCAGCCAGAAAATGTCGTGCTACAACAGAATACGTGTAATAGATAGATGTAATAGATGCCAAAACATGTCATAAAGAGGACCTCACAAGACAGAAAATGCTCTGCTGCTGTCTAACATTATCTGGCATGTGGGTTGCCCCTTTTGCGGGGGCCGAAAACGCTGACCATGTCTGATGAAAACACAGTACCAAGAAAGCGTGCAGTTTATACTCGGCGGCGTCTGTCCTTTCGTTAGTGCACGTGCCATTTTTACTAGTGCTGTACCGAATATTCTATTCGTTTTTTACTCGGCCCGAATAGTAGGCCGAACAGTGTATTCGTATTCGGCCGAATAGTAGTGCAAAAATAGACCGAATACGAATGATAAGCATATGCTGTTGCCACTTGGTGCTCCTGCATATAGCCTCAAAGATAGCTGCTGGCAGCCGGCAGTCTCTGTAGCATAACGCCAACACATGACGCTTTTAGGCTTTCCCTAAGCAGTTTAGTATATAGCATGTTTCATTAGTGTCAGCAATCTTTGTTAGTATCATTTGTTTAACACGAACACAATTAAGATGACCGACTTGGATTTTTTCACAGTATGTGTGAGCGTTAAATCCAGAGCATTGTGCGTTGTGTTTGAACCTGCGTCAACTATTCGTATTCTATTCGTATTCGACCGAATAATAAAATGAATTATTCTTGATCGACCGAATAGTAAAATCTGCTATTCGATACAGCCCTAATTTTTACGACAAACGTTTGCTCCCCCGCTTCAGCGACGTCATGCGAAGACAGTCATACCCCCTTTACACGATCGAGCAAACATCGAACAAACGTCGAGCAAATGTATTCAAAATACACGTGCTAATTGCTCGACGTCTGCTCGATCGTGTAAACGGGACATCCAGCTAGCTCGACGAGCTATGGTAATTAGCATGCTAATTAGGAGGGCGGGCGGGTTGTTAGTGGAAGGCCTCCTATATAACACGTAATCATCTGTGGGCTAAGCCTAGGCCTACATTTGAGCTAGGGGCGGGGTTGCGCCAGGCTTGCTAAGCCCTGCTTGATGTTTGCTCGATGTTTGCTCGATCGTGTAAACGGGGTACCGCTGAAAACAAGGCTCGAACACAAAGCGAGTCGTCGCGCGGAGAATCGACAAGTTGATGTTTGCAGCCAGATCGACTTTCCGGGATCACGGCAGAACGACCGGCGAAAGACGTCGGACAGCCAGCCAGAGAGCGACTAATAATGAAGTATACGGTGATATTATAGGCTTCATTGATTTGCGACGACGTGGTGCGCTGCAGGTGGGCACTCGGCAGCAGCGCCCGTGCTCTGGCAAGCGTGAGAGGTGCAGGATATTTCTTGCTGTGATGGACGTCTTGTACCCAGCAGAGCTAGAAGTCTGCCCGAGCGTTAGATCTCGACCGTATGTGGACGATATGATTGCAACACGCTGTCGACGGATGTCTTCCTTTTGCCGATTTCCTGGGGGCGCTGAAAATGCAGGACTAGAAAATGAAGGACTTGAAAATGGCTTAATACTGTTTTGAAGACATAGCCTAGGTCTACTGCTAGAACTGCGTTGAACTATTTAGATGTGCGTGGCTTACTTCAGCATTTCCGGTGCATGAATTATGGCATTATTTTAATTTAAGTGAGCTGGACTGTGTGCGCGAGTGCTATAAACACGTTTAAATTATAAAGACGAAAACTAGCATATATTTTTGCCACAATGCTTGTGATATTGTGCATGAGCTAAGACGCTGTATTTTCAAGTTTGTGCTAAACTGTGTAGGCTAAACCTATTAAATTAAATGTATGTAAACCGAAGTTCACAACTGCGTCATGTAATTTTAACAATGTTCGTGATACTGTGCACTAACTACGACGTTGTTTTTATTTAACTGTCTTTCGAACCCTGACACGCATTGCCAGTCCATCAAATTCCAGCCCTGCACTTTCGTCCGACATTTTCCAGTCCTGCATTTTTAGGCGACCCGTTTCTTCTACCGATCGCGCCGCCGGCTGCTTTGGTCCGACCGAACGACTGCTGCTGCTGCTGCTGCTGCGATCTTTAAAATAATGTCGCTGCTGCCGCGGCTGGGAGGCAGCGCCCTCCCGCCTGGAAGCCATTTGATGTGTCGGCGCCACGGTCCGTACGTCAGACGCAAAGTCTTAGACGCCCGTGGCGTGGAAGCCAGCCCAGTCATTCGGGCGCACGACACGTCGTCGCTGTTGAGTCCTGATTGATGGAGTTACGTGGGGTTTTCTTTCGCACCGTGCCGGCGCGGTGTAGGCTTATACGTACGTTTATCGCGGTCGACGTCCGTCAAAACGTCACCTGGTTGAGATAACCTGCTGGGTAGCTGTGAAACGTTAGTAACTATGCTTTGTACTATAGTCTGAGACTGTACGCTTCCAGTACTCTTGATGTCCCCACTAACACAGAGACTTGTACTCACTTCACTGAGTACTTTAAATATTATATTTACAGAGTATTTACACATGATTGAAAGAGGGGTGCTGGCTGAGTCACAATAAACGCATAAAACTTTTGTTTCTAAAAACACACACTGTACTTTCTCGTCTTATCTTACGTATCGTCAGTAACCGTAGGCCTATAAGCAAACCATAATTTCGTTTCAGCAATTAATCTGGTCTTAAAGTGTACCGGTACTAAACGTATACAAAATGGCACAGAACAATATCAGGGCTGGAAAAGAAAATTCTAATATCAAAGAAGAACCTGTTTTACACGTATTTTTGTCTTTTTAAGCTTGTGTCGTGTTTTTCGCAGCCAGAACGCAGTACTGTTGCATTTGACAACGACTTTTGCCGTTTCCTGAACTTCTGAAAATTGTTTGGTTAAAAAAAGTCAGCTTTACGAATCAGCCACAAACTGCTAGAGCTAAGAGTGCAGAATGCGAGAATACGAAACCGCTGTTTGGGCACAATTTTTCATCCGGAAACGCACGTAGTTCCAGTTACACGGCTGCCAATCAATGTCAGTGTCTATTAGATCAGCAGCTGCATGTCGCTGGCCTCAGACGCTGGTAGCATATCTACACGAGATGATGCGGTAAGCTCGCCCGGCTCACTCTATCTGCAGAATCCAGTCGAGTATTGCTAGAATGAATTGGCAGAGACAGGTAACGAATCCAACATAAAGCTGTTCGGGCAAATCATCGACGTATTAACAGGTCACTGCGTCTGCGATAGAATGCAAACAGCAACAGTCATTAGCGACAAGCGTGCGTAAGCCTAAATCCCACTGCGCCGACTTTCACCGAAATAATTTTCGCAGACGCAGACCATGAAAGTCTGCGGACTGTGCCGGCGACAAAAACAGCGGACTTTGTCGCAAAGTCGGCGTAATAAAATTCGTGTTATAGAAGAAAATATGTCTTTGTCTATACACGGTGTTTCATAAAAGACGCCCTTTTCCTTTCTTTCGTAATTCACTCAAATGATGACCAATTTACACAAACTGTCCGGAAGCCGACATTTTCCCATCTCCGTCTACATTTTATTCGCTGAAAACCAAACAAACGGTAAACAGCCATACACCGTTTGTGCTCTAACAGCAGCCCACGGTAAAATTTTAATTGCAATTAATCTATTACAGAATAAAATGAAACAAACGCGATAAAAAGTGCATCATTTTTTATCTTTAAAATTCACCAAAATTTACGTGTTCGGGAGTAGGTTTAAACATAAAAATGACCAAAATCAACACTCTCACAATTTGGTATAGCTACAGTCGCAACGACACGTTTCCGGACTTCTATGAAATTACAGCACCGACGTAGAGTGTCGAATGTGTGGTCTGAAAGCACATGCTGTCAGAGTCAGCTATAATTAAAGCGTGGTTACCGACGTAAAGTGCACAATTTCGCACATCGGTGCAATACACCTTTGTTTGGTGTAGCCTTATGGGGTGTTTACACGATCCAGCAGACGTTCAGCAAACTTCCAGTGAATGTATTCAAAATACACGTGCTAATGCTGGACGTTTGCTAGATCGTGTAAACACCCTATTACTTTCCTGACACGCGGTCTTGCCCAGATGCTTCATAATACATCGTATTTGTTGGCCGTTATTATTACTAGGGGGTAGGGGCCTATCTGCTTCGTCAGCGCTTGGCCCTCGCAGTATCCGCGGTTATTATTGGAGGGCGCAGATTATGCAAGGGGTCTAGCTCAAACGAGCTGAACAGTACCAGAAATATGTTTGTGCGCGCACGAATAAAAAAATGCAAAGCAGTGCAGCAGAAAGAAGAGCAATATTGCGAGCGAGGACTGCAAAATCATTAGGAAAGTGCAAACTTTCACAAAGTGACTAAGCTTATTTACTCGGCATTCCCCAGTTTACATCGTTATCGATTTTGTCGTTTTAGGTTATTGTACTATTTTTTTGCACAATGTTTTCAATGCAAAGCGACACAAACGTACTCAGCACCACTAAGTATAAATTTTTGTTCCTGTCGTGCACAAAGCTGTAAACCTACGTATTCCGCAAACAAATCTATTCTCTGCCACCCTATAACGACTAAGCTTACACTTCAAATGTTACTCGGGTTATTATTAGTATTTGCAAACAAATATAAGCAAGTTGCTTATCGTGTGTATGCATGCTTAAGCTAACTCAGCCTCTCCCACCCTAAGCGGTAAAAAACATTCCGGAAATGAGTAGTAATTTACTTGCTATATTCGGGGCAAAGGCGTAGTGTGGCTGATTGAACGGCAATATGTCTGCACGATGTACCTCATATCCATTTGTTCGCTTGCGAGGCCAGCAGATAGCCACAAATTGCACCCTGGCATCATTAGCTAGGCCTAATGCAATTCATTTCCCGCGTTCGAAATTACAGAGCCCTTCTGGATATTAGCATGACTTAGTGGCCTATGCAAGCAGCGTTAGGCTATAAGCATAAAGCTAGGCCTACAAAGTTTGACGCTTGATAATGTGCGATATTTGTGATTTACAAAGTTTTAAGATACTCTGATCTCAGATATTCTTCTACGATTCGTTCATATTTAAAATAACTGGTCAATCAGATATATCGCCAAACTCTCAAACTAACACTTCTTCTCTCGCCGTTTTTTATCCCGCTCCCGACCCGTCTCTCTCTACTTGTCTGTATACAGTCGCTCGTATATAGTTCGCAGTTACTGCGTTATTTAGTCTTAAATTTTCCACGCGTCGGGGCATGAAAACTGTTGATGTATTTTAAAAAGTTGTGCCTCCTCGGTATCCGCCTGCAGCCATAATTGAGAAACATGTTTCTGGCGACAGTTTAGCTAAGTAGCGGCGAGCGGAGTAAATTGTGACGAAAAGCCTCAATCTATGTGACGTCCCCGCGAGGCTAGCATTATTCATTAGCGACTATATACAGACACGTCGAGAGAGACGGGTCGGGGCGGGATAAAAAGGGGGAGAGAAGAAGAGTGTTAGTCTGAGAAGGGTACAGCACTTGCCTGACTGCGAGCTCGCGGTGACGCCACAGATGACAGCCGCGAGGAAGACGAAAGCAGGCGTCGCCGTCGCCGTCGTAGCCCATACAATGCGCAGATCAATTCGGCGTCGTGCTACAGCAGTTGTCATCGTCGCCACTGTCCACACTGACGGCACGGAGCGTCCGCCGCTAATACCGTCAGAGGAGAGTGTCGCAGAGCACGGCGCACGGACCGTCCGACCGTCCGTTCTTTCGACGCAGCAGCTTTTCCGCGAGCGTGACGTCACGTCCAGACGCTTCCGCACGGACGATCTTCAGCTCCGACGCGCTGTTGATAAAGTGAGAAAAATATCCCTTCGAAAACGACGACGACGAAAACGATCTTCCAGGACGTCGACGGGCTTCAAACAAAGAGTCGATAGGTTCGCTGCCGCGCGGTGGAGTAAGTTAGTGACGACTCAAAACGCACGAAATCTGCGCGAAATAATGCAGTAAGCTCGCCGGTCTCACGGTATTCTGCAGAAACTATTCAGGTATTGCCAGAAAGGATTAGCAGAGACAGGTAGCGGATTAAACGTAAAGCTGTCCGGGCCGGCAAGTCATCGGCGTCTTAACTGATCAAAACGCGGTCGAACGCAAGCGGCCCAGAGTTGGTGTCGTGACGACGATCTGGCGTACGCATCCCAGCGGCAGCGACAGTAGCGCGCAGTCTGCACATGACACTCTCTGCTCCTGCTCACTAGTTCGCCCGGTCGCAGCTGCTCAGTGTGTGGAAGACGGAGAGTGTGGCGTGCGATACTGTGTTCACCGAGTGTAGTCTACTTGTGTGAGGGTGTGCGTGTGTGTGTGTGTGGGCGACCGGTGCGCGCGTCGGTCGGTCGCTAGCAGACATCACGCAAGGTCGTGCAGGATGTCACACGATTGTCACTGTCGCACCAGCAGCAGCAGCAGCAGCAGCAGCAGCAACAGAGCAACACGCTGCATCCAGCCAGCGCCGCCGCCGCCGCAATATTCCAATGCAGCCCAACCGCCGGCAAGTTTGATTTCACTTCAATCACCAGTACTTGTGCCGCTGCTGCTGCAGCTGCGTGTTACGCATAAACGTCGCATCCGTCACACGCGCGTAACCACCACGCTTACACGTTAACGCCCGTTTGCTTGCATCCACCAGGCTTTAGTCTAGTGCTACAGAAACTGCGATGCACACCGCAGACGAGGCGGATGCGTAAGCGCTAAGTATACCGGCGGGGCGCACAGGTAATCGTGAAAAAGCTACCAGCATGCAGCAGCCGCAGCCCCACCCGGTACTTCAAAGAGACCGCGCACGGGCCCACTAGTGGATTCTACGAGTGAGGCTCTAGGCTGCGGCAGGTGTGATACTACGATATAGCCGTCGGCGCCGCAGAAGGCATTGATTTGCGACGCGCTGCCGGGTGGCACCGTCTGTCCGTCGATCGTCGCCAATTGTGAGCGCCGACGACGACAGTGGCTTCTATCCCCCAAATCTGGAATCGAAATCGGGCGCAACTTCCCCCCCCCCCCAC
>Ga0209671_1006328_pt1 | contig 12131 bp, 6 predicted proteins | sample WorMetHERISLAND2_2_FD_187401 | JGI IMG/M metagenome (GOLD analysis project Ga0209671, IMG submission 187401) | Marine gutless worms symbiont microbial communities from Max Planck institute for Marine Microbiology, Germany - Olavius geniculatus... | ecosystem: Host-associated > Annelida >...
CTGCTGGACGACGCACTCAACCCGGCGACGCCTTACCAATGGCGCGATCAATGAAACGCCGCATTGTAGTGCTTTTATAAGACACAAGGCAGTGTAGCGACACACTTGAGGTGTGGTTAGATCGTTAGTAATACTGCTATTACATATTTTCTTTTGACTCTGGCAGTGAAAAAATTCTAAAAATCGGTTAATATTTGACAAAGTTAAGGCGTATAAAAATGGTGCCATTTTGGGGTCCACGCTTTATCTCTATAGCTGGTTAAAATTTTGACGAACAGGAAAATGTGTCTATTGTAACAGTGTTTAACCTTTTTCGTCTTAAAAATTGGTGAATCCGGTATGTAATGAGCCCCCTATATCTGACACCAGGTATTCGCCAATCAGCCTACGTATAGGGCTACCGCTGCACAGCGATGTCGGCTGCAGCTTACGCGGCCGGATGACCACGTACAGCGTCATCGGCTCTCCGCACCGACACAGATGTTGTCCAAAATCGTCCGCATACCGGCATATATTTAATTGTGAAACTGCATGAATCGCTTCTTGTCATCCGTTCTGCATTCACTGCAATGCTGGACAACATGTTACTTCTATTAGACCTATTCATCTTCGTAGGCTTATATTCATCAACGTTCTTCCCACCTGAGACAACAGTTTCATACAGTATTGCCGGATGACGGTGGAAAAAATAAGCTAACCAGTTTCACAACATTAACCATGTTTTCACACACTGCAGATTTTCAAAATTATTTTACTGCATTTACTCTGCATTTGCTATTAAAAACGTTTTGCTATGCTATAGGCCTATCACTACCACTGCGTGAAATAAACCCATACACTGTGTGCGGAAAATGCGACCCTAACAAAACGCTAAAGGGCTAGACCTACCACGCACAATATGCTATTTGACGCTCATTAAGCCACTGTGTGTAAAATTTCAATGAACTTTGTTTCTGTAGGCCTACTGTTATATTTTTTATCTGTCAAACTGAAAAGCAAATAAGCCCATGTCTGCAATGTTGAGATTTACGCTATTCAAGGCTGCGGCTTATTTGTATTAAACTACACAACAAACATATACACCAAACAAGGAATATAACTTCATAAACTCAACGCGCCAAGTCATCAAAATCAATCAAATCATGAGAAATGAAACGAGACTGAAACTACTGTGACTACCCTACAGAAAGCTGAACTAACGTATCGTAATAGGGTGTTTACACGATCGAGCAAACATCGAGCAGCTAGCTCGACGTTCTATGGTAATTAGCATGCTAATTAGGAGAGCGGGCGGGTTGCAATTGGAAGGTTTATATAACACGTGATCAGCTGTGGGCTAAGAGCTAAGCCTAGGCCTACATTTAAGCCAGGGGGCGGGGTTCCAATAGGCCTGCTTGAGCCAGCTCGACGTTTGCTCAATGTTCGCTCGATAGTGTAAACACCCTATAACGTAGCTGAACGAGACGACTAAACAATATATGCACAAATACTGAACGTTTGAGAATAACCCAATCGTATATCGACGACATCAAGAACAGATTGCCATGCTTATTTCTTGTTTTTGCCAATGACTGATGAAATGAATGCACATTTTAATTCCATTAGCTAGGCTCATGCCAATGCCGCAACAAAAGTTCCAAAAATTCAAATGTCAGATTGCGAGTTTGTAAAAATGGCAAGTAGGCTAAAATAAACATGATAAAAATAGTTTTAAGAGCCAAATTTGTGGACATCCTATAATTTCCACGAATAACTTCATGTAAATAAATTTGCAGTAGAAGCTTACACACAGACGCTAGTTTTGACTCAATTCGACGAGTGCATAAACTGCACACCAATACAAACCTGCCCAGGCGACACGTCTTCATGACACAAAGCCGGGTTAAGCAGATGCCGGAGTAGCAAAAAATACAAAGCGGGGCCCTGTTTTATACGCAGGTCAGCCGAAATCCCCAAGTCCAGTAACGAGCATGCAAAATGTTGTTATAGTAGATAACTTGGCAAACTTGGACAAGAGAAAAGTTAAATTTAACTTGGCAGTGCTGCATTACTGGCTCATCCGTTTATAGTTGAGAGCAATACTTCTAACAGAAATAACAAATAAACGGCTACGGCTAACATCTACGTAGTATAACAAATGTTACTACAAGACCAACCGGCGGGGTCGGCGGGCTCTATACAGACGCGACATATTTTGCTGCTTCTGCTAGTGCACCAATCCGACACATCTCTATCACAACAACGCGTCACTGGTTCTCAGTAGCATCTGCAGTTGTCATCGCGTCTGGAACGCCCGTGTCAAGAGAAATCTCTGCACAGAAACAATCCGCAGACTCAGTCCCAGGCTCGCTGGCGGCGGAAGCACCTGCTTTCGTGTTGGACGGAGATTTCTTAGTGGGAGGACAATTCTGTCGGCGTCTGGCAAGTCTGCCCAGCTTTGTGGCTGCAGCCGGCTGCGGCTGGACGCTGTTGCTGCTTGCAGTCTGGCGTCGAGCGCTTGACGAGCGCTCCTCGGGCAGTAGACTGCATGAAGACGCCGTGCTGCCAGCCGCGCCGTCAGCCACCGGCTTGAGCGCTGGTGCTGTACTGTACTCACTGTGACATTCCGCGTTTCTGAGCGGTGGCAATTTATTGTACTGAACCAACTCACAGTGACTCACGGTGTCCGTGTCGTCAGCCGGGTGGATCGGAGGAACTTTGCCGCGCTGACTGCGGCACGCCGTGCGGTCCGCGTCGTCAGCGGCATCAACCAATGGTAGGTCTACTTCACTCGGTTGATTTGGACGCCAGTCTGTACCCCCGCTGCCCTCGTAGTACCAGCGGCCGCGGCTCCTCAGCGCCGCTTCAGTGTCCCTTTCAATCATCTCACGACATCGTTTCTTGCGTCGCTCGTCGTCCTCTCGTCCGAGTCTGTCGACGTCTTCCTGTAGTCTTCTCTCACGTTCTTCCCGTGTCCTTTGCATCGCCTCCGCCAGACGGCGCCGCTGCTCGTCCGCTCGCTGGCTCTTCTCTCGTTCAATCTCTTCCATCTGCTCTGCTTCCTGCCTCATCCGTTCGCGCTCCTGGTGCTCCGCCAGCGCCCGCTCTGCCTCCAGCTGGCGCAGTCGTTCCGCCTCGTCTTCGTGACGTCGACGTCTCGCCTCCGCCAGACGCTTCCGCGCCAACTCTCTCTGCGTACAGAACAGCACGAGTAGTGTGACAAAGAGAGAGAAAAATAGAACGTTTTCCCCGCTGGTCTCCGTTGGAGTGCGATGAGGAGGCGAGTCAGCCCTAGGTTTCGTAAAAGTCCACTCTTACACCTTAAGCGTTAACACCGAAAGTTCTATCCCCCTCTCTTCTTCATTTACTACTAACACGGAAAATACAGACTGTTCTACAGCCATTGCTCAGAGATAACTAATTATTTTACTTTTCAGTAAACTCTATAATCGACAGTACGTTTGGCAAGACTTTACGCAGTAGTATAACTAGTAAGTAACCAAGTATAACGTGAATTTAATTTATAAAGCGCAGCAACGCCAGAAAAACCTCTAATGCGCTGAAAACTATGTTGGTGAAAAGTAGGGTCCCATAATATTATGCTGCTTATGTACATGTTCGTTATCAGCGTGTTAGACGTTATTTATAATTTTATTTACAAAACTAGCTAAAATAATGATGTCGCTAAAATTAAAGCTGCATCGAGTGCAGCCAATGCAAATCTGTTTCGAAGATAAACACGTTGATAGCAAACACGTGAGTTCCAACAAGAAAAGTTAATAATTGTTAATCAGACCTGCATCTGCTCATGCCAGCGTTCACGCCGAGATGCATCAAACTGTTTGATCTTCTGCTGGAAGGTGAGTGCAGTAGATCTGTGTTCGGGAGCCGACTGTGCTGACGACGACGCACTAACGCTATCGACATCGTTGTTGGTCCACAAGTTTACTCGGCCTTGAGCATGTCGCATTGCTTTCTGCGTGTAGATCAGCCCTTTAGCTAGCTCCCTATCTAACAGCTACACACGATGCAAAAAATTAACACCGTCAGATCGTAATGTATTGTGGGCAAATTCAAAATCTTTGTCGCTAAACAAAATTTAAACGTAAGAACGCAGCGGTAAATTAATCAGTAGATTTAAATGACGACAAAGATTTTTTGGTATATGTATTTGACACTCAACCACAACAAATTTGTAGCAAACAGTTTAATGCTTCACTCACGCTGCGCGCGTGAACATAGTGGCAAGTCACAAGGCCGAAACCAAGAACTGAAAGCATATGTCTAAGGCCATGTGATCTACTAAATCATCACTCAATTTTTATTTTTATAAACAACACAAGATGAAATGAAGTATTAAGCTATAGTTACAAAGCGACAAAATAAAATGAAAGCCGGAGCGCGCGATTTTTTTTTTCTTTTTAGTTCAGTTTACTTCATATCATTTCTGTCGCTCTGTACGCACGTTTGCAATTCGTATAAAAACCAAAAAACAAGTATTCTCACTTTATTCAGCAGACTTGGGGCAGACTTAGACTGAAAACAGAATTTTAAGTAAAATTAAAAACAAAACTGTTTCGTAAAATAAACTGTGTCTTATCACACCTTTATCTGGGACTGGAGCTGATCGGTATGTGCATAAAGTCGTTGCGTTTCTCGTTTCTTGTCTTTCTGCAGAAGTCGCTGTTGGTCGAGGGCGGCTGCGTGAGACGCTGTTAGACGCGCGATTTGATCACGAAGTTCCTGATAACGCACGCAATCCAGTCAGTCACAGTTCAGTTCAGTGCTCTTGCTACAATCGTCATACAACGCAAGTCAAATTCATTCTTAGCTGCATTTCACCAAAGTGACAAAAAATTCCAATGTCTCTAACAAATTACAAAGGTAAACCCCCAGGTCTAGAATTGTTATACTGCCAGGTTTTAATGCAAAAGTTTGTCTCATGAGAACCACACATTTCTTCTCCCGCAGACGCCAGGTGGCTGAGTTGACAAGGACAAACTGCATAGGTTAGCAGCGTGTTGACTGTTGGATGATAGGGGTCGAGAATAAAACTGCGACCCTTAGACACGAGTTCGATACGTTACTATCACGCCAATCAATGTGCGGCCAAAAAATGGTGCGCGTATTGCTGTCGGCACCAAAAAATTTAACGGCCAAAAAACGACAGCTCTGTTGCTAGCAAACAAAGCATTTGGCCGTTAAATTTCTTACTGTCGACAGCGCTATCGACGGCGCTGAGTAAATTAACGCGCAACTGATTAAGCCTACTAATAACAACACTTCTGAAGTCAAGATATTATTCTGCAATGAAACATGGCTTATTTTGTGCCGACTTTTCACCTGAATTAAGCTATCTTTGGCAGTAAGAGTGTTTGCAGCTCTCGCCATTCTGTTGTATAACTCGTCCTCTTGCGGAAGATCGTCGCCTTTGTCTAGGAGCTCTTTCGTCTTCTTCACTTCCTGGCTCACTTTATCCAACTTCGCTTCCTGCGAGACACAGCACGAGCATGTCGAAGCGCAATTAAAATATTAATAATTTACAGTAGTAATACACACCATACAAACGTATGACACTTTCAAACAAGCAATTTAAAAAATGCTCACGTGACGCGCGACAGCATTCGTGCTGCAACCTGGCCCCTGAGAACTAGTGTTCAACGTGCAGATAATAATGCGTTTAGAAAGGGTACCCAAATTTACGGAGGACTACTTGAGCCAGAAGGTCGAAACTCAGACAGTAAAAATTTACATTTTCTGCTAACAAGTCACAGACTTCATACCTTTTTCTTCAGCTTGCGTTCAGTGCTGCGTTCGCGTATCTTGACGGCGCGCATTTCTTCGTGCAGTCTGCGCACACAGTTCGCGTGTTTCCTCAGAGCTTTCGAGACGTCCGACGTGTCTTGACCGGAGTCCAGCGCGGCGGCTGAGCGCTCGGTCTGTGCACGCAGCAGTTCGTTCTCTCTCTGTGCTTCTGCCAGCAGGTCGGCCAGCTCACGACGTCGACTCAACAGATCGTGTACTTCGACGCGCTCTCCGGCCACCAGACGACGCAGTGACTGCCGCGGCTGTGACGTTCCGCCGTGTGGAGAACTCCCGCCATCGCTACTGCTGTTGACCGCCAGCAATGATGAAACTTGCGATGGCTCTTCATGCATCATTCACTACGCGCGGCAACACCCATACGGCAGAAACCAGTGGCGTAGCGAGAAATGTGAATTGGTGGAGCCCTCTCCTTTTCCCTCCCTTTTCCTCCCCCTTTCGTTCTGTCCCTTTACTTTCCCTCCTTTCCTTACCCCTTCCTTTGCCTCCCCCTTTCCCCTTTATCCCTCCTTTCTCTCTTTCAAGTAGAATCTCTGTAATCTAGCTAAAGGGGTCCGAGGGAACGCTGCGAGATCCCCCAGCGGGGTCTACCATGGGCGGAGTCCCAGCTGAAATCGAATTTGGTGGATATGAGATCTGGTGGCAACAATTTTAATTATTTTTTGAAAATAAACAGACCAAATTTGCAAATTTGGGGCAGTTTGAAGGTACACTTATGTCTCGTCTGGAGGACTGGGGGCCTGGACCCCCGGGCCCTTGCGTTCCTCTTGTTTACGCCACTGATAGAAACTACGTAGTCTCTTCGAGGCTGTACCACGGCAGTAACAGTGAATCAAACCAGACTGAAACCAGTGCCTACACAAGATCTTTAAACGTTCGTAGTTTTCTGATCGTCACAAGTTAACAATTAACAAATCGATCAGTAATAAACAGACGTATAAGAGTACAGCAAGATATAAAGCATACCCGCATAAAATGAAAAACTGTTATTCTGTGACAGGAATGTATACGTGATAATATTGACGCTAGAGAAACAGACAAGCTGGAGTGTGGACGAACAGTCTCAACACCAAACAACACACGACAAAATACAACGTTGAAAAAATATCAATCACAGTCAAAACAACAGATGATCAAAACTTTACCTTTAAACGTTGATTACGTAGTGTGACGTCACTAGTAAATAAGCCGTAGTCATGGCAGCACTATTGCTGCAGTAAGTATGTAAGTCATTAACGATCACTTCTGCAGTAAAGTGTACAGAACGGGACTACCGGTACACTTGTTCCTGTTACATGAGGCTGTGCTGCTAGCCTGTCACTACTAGCGCGTCTTAGTCATCCCAATTCTGTCTGCCTGACAGTGAACTTGGCTTACCGTACACACAATTTACTCTGTTTGCTGATACAATGCATAATGCAAAATTTATTATTGTACATAGGGGCCTAATACAGAATAAGTTCTATGAATGATTGTGCTTAAAATTAGCCCGTCACGCGGTCGCGAATGCAGGTCTGTGAAGGCAGTAAAGTCACGCATGCTTGCAGGCACAGCGCTATTCTGCATAGTCGTCGTCGTCGCCATCTAAAAGTTGCTCTCTGTCGTGTCGACACGGTGACACCCTATCGTGAGACTGAGGCAGCAAATCACACCTCACACGGTAGTGTGAGCGTTGTAAAGACGACCTTCAAAATCTATGAAAAAAAAGCAAAATTTGACCATCAGCCAACCAAAAACCCCTAAACCGATCGTCACCAAATTAGAATGGCGTGATTACGTCGTAAACCCTACCATCAAACAAAATTTGGGCTCAATTCGCCCAGGGGTTTTTGCTTTCCATATAGGTGAAATATGCACCCCTCCTGTTCGAAATTTACTACACTTTTTTGGTTCTTCAACTCGCCAACGCGCGAGTCCGTTGGACCGATTTTTACGCTTAATACGTCAAATGACGCGGTTTTGCGCAAGGAAGTGCCTTTTTGATGTTACAAAATAAAAATTTAATTTTTGATTTAGTTATTCGAAAAATTCGAAAAAAATTACAATGGCGCCTATGGAAAAATTTAAAAATTCTTTAAACTGTCATAACTTCCGTTGTGTGCAAAATAGAGTGGTAATTTTTTGGTTTTAAAATAGGGTTTTAGGGGTCGGCCTAATTAATGGTGACATTTATATTTACCCTCGGTTGACCCCCATCGAGCCACGTTGCCATAGCAACTAAATTTGGGACAAAATTGGCTATAACTCGGCTTGCGAAAGAGATTTTTGCGAGATTTTTGTGCCTGTAGGGGGTTTTCGGGGATGGGCCATATGCCGCCAATCGCATTTTTCCACGACCGACCCCGTTGCCATGGCAACAAAATTTGGGACAAAATAGGCCATATCAGGGCTTGCGTAAGACGTTTTGAGAGATTTTTGCGCCTATAGAGGGTTTTTAGGAATGGGCCATCAATGCCGCCAATCGCATTTTCCCCGACCGACCCCCGTTGCCATGGCAACGAAATTTGAGACAAAATTGGCTATAACTCGGCTTGTGTAAGAAATTTTTGCGAGATTTTTGCGCTTATAGTGGGTTTTCGGGGACGGGCCATCGAATGCTGCCAATCGCATTTTCCCCGACTGACCCCCGTTGCCATGGCAACGAAATTTGGGACAAAATTGGCTATAACTCGGTTTGTGTAAGAGATATCTGCGAGATTTTTGCATATGTGGGGCAGTTTTCGGAGGGGGGCCATCAAATGCTGCTAATTACTGAATTTTACCCCGACCGTGGCCATGGCAACAAAATTAATGACAGAATTTGGCATATGCATAGCCCCATCTAAGGTTACCCAAATGATTTTTGCTGTTTTAGAGGATTGATATCATCACATCGTCCTTACACACAGTAATAAACTGGTAAATTTTTTTACATATATTTTTGTAGATGCGAGTTGCCAAAAGCGTCAGATGGGGAGGAAAATTGCAACACAAACACACCTTTCAGCGCCAGTGATGGCAATTTTATGCACATCCGTAAGTGAATAGCTTATATGTACAGGCTCCTGCCGTCTGCTTAAATACGGACCAAATAATAGCCTACGATCAACATGCAGAATTGCAGATATAACAATACGATGGGCTTATGATGTTCACACTGCAATGCGTTTAGTTTTTTTCCTGCTGAAATTCGGGGCTCCGTTTACTGGTTTTCCCCGTTGTCGGTCCTCGGACCTGAAACTACCTGCCAGACGATGTGACATCTGTCGAATCGTTGTCCATCTTCCGCCAGCGTCCCAAGACTCATCTTTTCACAAAATCATTTTTGGTTATTTTCTAGATTAACTGTTTCTCTCTAGTGGCCCCAGCAGTAACTTACAATACTTAGACTACTTTGGAAATCCCTGATTCATTGATTGCTGCAGCTGCTGTCCACGCAGACTTTGTAGTCAACGCAGCAACTATTGCTGTTCGGATGTATCTAAGTGTCGCCGCCTGTGTTTGTTCTTTAGAATTTACATCCATTTAGTCGATGCAGTCGATGGTTCCGATGAGCTTGAAACGTTCGCTGAATGGTCCAAGACTTTCTCCAATAGAACTGCTCGCAGACGCCAGGCCACGCCTATACGCGAGCTTATCGATCCACCGTCATGTAGAAAAAAACAGCAGATAACGATGGCATCAGCATCCCTGCGTCAATTCCCATCTGTACGTTGTAGGCATAGACTTTACATTTCGTTCACTATATACAACAATAGTGGCTCAGGCTCATAGTACTGTTACCACTACTACCAGGCGATATTCTTGAAAAAAAATCACCGATACCAACTATTGCAATAGTTGTTACCGTAGTGTGGTCTGTACGTCCGTCTGTCCGTCGGTCATATTTGGACGTTGGACGGAATAGACGTCATGTAGCAGATACCCTCATTTGGCCAGCGGACCGCAGTCTTTCACAGAAGAGTGAGACTAGAGGGTCAGTCTTTCACGACGGTTGACGCTGACACGCTGTCAGCGATCACAGGCACTGCATACCTACGCAGTACGCACAGCGGCGACGTGGGCTGAAAAAGTAAGCAATTTTCCAACACACACTACAAATTTCCGACAGAACAGATCACGGCTGCTCAAAATTACAATTTTGCTACAAAATTTTCTCAAAATGGAGGTTTTAGCTCCAAATTTTGTATTTTTGAACAACAATTTTTTTCGGACAAAAAATGTTCAAACAATTTTTCGACGGCCAAAAATTTAAGGTTGGAGCTGCCAGCTGCCCTTTTTGCCCCCAATTCACAACGCTATTTTTTACACGTGCCATCTATTGTTAACTTGGTTAAATTCATATTTTTGTAATTTAGTATACAGAATATGATAACGAAGAACTCGGCACGGCGACGCGAGTGACTCTGACCACAGAACGGCGGGTGACGCTCTGACATCAGTGAAAACAAGCGCCTTGATCAGCAATGACGTGAGCAACTGATCGTGACGACTGAATCGTGAAGTCTCTGCAGCGGCATGCAACGTCACTGAGTTTCAAGTCAGTATGTACATCTACATTATGTTTCTTCGGCGAAAGTTTATGGACTGTTGGAATACATCATTGTAGTAGGCCTATGGGCCGCATGGCGCCTGTTGCTTGTAGCATTGTCTCACAGCTGAAAAACTTTGATTTTGACAAGTTTTGGTTTCTGGTATTTTTCTCGAGTGTTGCCAGTTTTTAGTTTTATTTTGGGCATTATACATTTTTCTGTACGAATTCACGCTAATAACTCCACGTTTAAAATTCGTGCAACACTACACCGTAGCCGTGTTTGTAAATTATGGCTTTTGCCGTTAAGACAGACATTTGATAAAATGTTTACAAGTCAGCAAGAATTATGGAGCCACAAGTTTGTATAAGATGTTACTGGACAATAAAAAGACAATTGGATATTGATGAAATTAAACTTTTAAGTAGAAAATGACATGACCGGCAGTATTAAGCCGTTTGACAGATAGCGGGCAAGTGGTCATCTACGCAATGACGCAATGCGCGTACGCCTGCCAACATTAACAAAGTTGTGGATCTTGCACTCAGCCAAGAAGATAAACCACGGAAACAGTTCACAGTGGAACACTGCGTGACGGATTAGCATATTTTTGGGTTCAGTCAACACAATGATCAATTCATGTGTTTTATCATTTTCATCAAATATCTGTCTTCAACGGTAAAACCCAAAATTTACAAACGCGGAAATATGAGGTCAGCATAACGTCATTGGTAGCAAAGGATATCTAACTTTTACACCGGTGGAATACTAAACATTTCCTGAAAATTTTGTGAAAATCTAGGCATTTTCCAGAGAGATATGAAAGAAAACGTGAGTGGGTGTTTTTCTCTGAACACAGTGTAGATACAAATCCAAGCGATAAATGTTGTGAAAACGAAGCAGATCACAGTTTAAGTTTGTAGTAAAATTACACTAAAAAGAATCTAGAAAAAAACCCAATATCTTTTGGGGGATTGTGGCTTTAAAAACCTTTAAAAGCGTATGTTTTTCAAAAACTGGTTCTACAGAGCTGCGTAATTAGAATATCATACCCGGACAACTGCTGTACAATAATTTTCTATCAGCTTTGCATGAAATAGCGCTGCAACGTGTATTAAAACAACTCTGATTGCTTGACCGGTCGACTATATCACAGTGGTCGAGTGGGAGCGCGACGGAAGCGGAATCAACTGCAGCGAGTCATCAGAAGCTCAACGTCGAACTCTGTGCCGCAGTGTCCTGCTGTGACGCTGACGTCGACCACCCTCCGCCCTCGCTGATGATGATGGACGTCATCTGTGACGTCATGTCTGACGTAGGTTCCTCCCAGCAGCTGGACGAGCGGCATGAGAGAGAAGTCGGCGTGCGTGCGGCCCCGGCGCCAGTCAGTGTCGTGCGGCTTAGCAGTCGGTGTGTCCTGCTGACGTACTTCGACGGTGACGTTGCCTCCAGCGTGGATCAGCATTTCACCCGATCACTTGCGGAAGCCGCGACTCGCTGTTGTTACGACTCCAAGTACGCCGTCAACAGCTTGCACGGTTGGACTATATACGATTAGATTATACTATAGGACTAATATATCACGTGGCACATAAATACTGGAACATTTGCCTTTGCTGGCCTACTGACACAAAGTCATTTTCTGAAGTATATCCGGCGACGGGCGGCAACTGCTCCCCAGTTTTGCTCTAGCCCCCCCCCCAGTTTCGTGACCACCCATGATTTTTGGCAAAGATAACACAAATATCTGATTTCTTTGCGTTTCCAAATTTTAGAAAAGTTGGCAAATTTGTGGCTTCCATTAAACGTTCAAAAACC
>Ga0209671_1006329_pt1 | contig 12130 bp, 5 predicted proteins | sample WorMetHERISLAND2_2_FD_187401 | JGI IMG/M metagenome (GOLD analysis project Ga0209671, IMG submission 187401) | Marine gutless worms symbiont microbial communities from Max Planck institute for Marine Microbiology, Germany - Olavius geniculatus... | ecosystem: Host-associated > Annelida >...
GTATAATATAGAGTCGTAATTTTCGGTTATAGAATATTGTTTTCGGGGATGGCCAATTTAACGGTGTCATTCAATTTTACCCCAGACCTTCCCTGATTGCCATGGCAACGAAATTTGGGACAAAATGGGCTATAACTCGGCTTAGGTAACAGATATCTGCGAGATTTTTGCATCTATAGGGAGGTTTTCGGGGATGGGCCGTTGAATGCTGCAAATCGCATTTTCCCCTGATCGACCCCCGTTGCCATGGCAACGAAATTTGGGACAAAATGGGCTATAACTCGGTTTGTGTAAGAAATATCTGCGAGCTTTTTGCATCTATAGCGGGTTTTCGGGGATGGGCCATTGAATGCTGCCAATCGAATTTTACCCCGACTGACTTGTTGCAATGTGAATTTTACTCAACGGTCCAATAACTGCAATAATACGACTAGTTAAATTAGCATGATTGAAGTGTTTTCTGGGCCTGTATTAAGCGGGTGATGTGTGCAATATTAGTTCATTTATTTATATGGCCATTTTGTGAATATAAAAGGAATTTTGTTCAGTATTGTCAGCAATGCAGGCCAGCGGTGACGTCATGCCTGATGCATATCGTCTGCTTTGTTCAGTCATGCCATTAGGTAGTAAGTAACAGTTGTAAGCGGCTTGGCTACTGTAAGAAATAATCTGAAGCGCAATATCTTTGTAACTAATCACCAGTGAGAAAACAGTATTTTAGTAATAAAACTGCAAATATAAATGCACAAGACAACAGTTTATACACTTGTTAATGGCAATATTAAAGAACTCGCGCATCAAAAACAGCAAAAATCACAAAAGTTGATATTATTCAGCAGCACATCGACACACAGTTAGTGTGATGCGGGCAATATCACCTTTTGTGATTTTTGCTGTTTTCGATGTGCGAGTTTTTTACTATTGCCATTAACAAGTGTATAAACTGATGTTTTGTGCATTTATGATGCATATGAATGTCACGCAAGCTTAGTCTCCATGATAAACATACACAAAGTCTGCCGTTTTTGATCATGTGAAATGTACGGCCTTAGCTTTTATTGCTGCTGAATTGCAAAAATGAAGCTCAGTTATGTGCCGAAAAAATTCATGGTTCGTTAATTTTAACAATTTGCTTAAAATGAACAAAATTCAAACTTGTGATTGCCGTGTGGTGGCAGTATGAAATTGCTTTATAAACTGAGCTTCACTGTTTCTCCTCCTGCTGTTTTTCATGTAGTTATACTTGAGTTGTTCACTTTATAGTTATGGACAGTTAAGTATGTCTGTTGCTGCTGCATGTGCAATATTTTAGTCATAATTACGTGGCAAATGCTCGAATGATTTGTTTTTCGGTCAAGTTGTAGGAGCATGTAATGTTGGTGTTTTGGTTCAACGTGTGCAGAGAATCACGTGGTTTTCTAATCCTGATGACATCTATATGTGCATTGTCCGACAGAAACCAAAGGCGAGAGAAATCTTTTTTAAACATAGATCAGTATTTTATGAGTGAGTTAGCTCCTGTTTTCTTGTACGGCTGCTAGAAGTTTATTTGAACTAGAATCTGAGGGAGACTTAAGTGCAGCTGTGTGAATACATTTGACAAACAGTTCTTAGTATAGGTGCAGTTTTATGTGACATGATCTCGTATAGCAGTCAGGAGCAGCTTGCACTGATGTTTTGTCACTTTTAGTTTTCATTTCAGTAGCATTCTTTTGCAGCAGTAATCTGAGATTTAGCTGGGTCTCAAATATGGTTCTGTAGCTGGTTAAGTTTTTAAAACATATTTGGCTTGTGTTTAATGGGCCAGTTTTTACGGAGTTTTGCCAAGTTAAACTAGTGCTGAAAGTTGATTTTTTTGGGACGTTGTGGTTGTACTTGGACGTGCTGGAAACCTGCTTCTTACCTAAGATGCAGTATGATTGTTGAATGTTGATGTAAACAGGAAGACTGTCAGAACTACATTCGAGTGATTGCACGTCTACCAGGCAGTCGGTTGTTTGTGTGCGGGACGAATGCTTTTCGTCCTTTTTGCCGCACGTACGAGTACGCACAGGTATGGTATATCTTGTGTTGCAGTTCTTACATGTCAGCTGAGTGAACTTTGACTTGTGTGATCTGACCACCATATCTCTCAGTTACGTATTCTACTTTTTAAAAAAATTACATACTAATCTCATGATATGTATTTTCTATTTCTATCTCCGCCAAGTGTGAACATAGTGAACATTGGAGGAGATAAAGAGATTGGTTGTTCTGTCCGTGTTTCCATTGTTCCGTCATTCTGATGACTCATAATAGCAATGACGTCATTGCACCAACAGCACAAGCAGAAACACCGGCTATTACTTTTCCTTCCCTCCACGAAGTGGCTCCTCCTCCCTCCCCTTTCCTTGTTGTAGGGTGTAGTTGTAATAGTAGTAGTAGTAATGTTTAAATCACTTCACTTGGCAGAGATATGCACTCTCACAAGCACCTTCTGTTTTCATTTTTGTTTCATTTGCAGTCACAAGTAAAACCGTAACGTTACATAAAACAGCTGTAAAAAGCAAATCACTTTGAAGCAGTGACTTATAACAAACCAATCACAAAATAGCGCAAGTAGGTCTACATGATTATATGACTGCGGCATGACCACAGTACAACAAATACCCGTTTTATTACAGTAAAATATTAGCACAGACATTTTCCGCAGTCATAAACAATTTAACTAGATCTACCTAAGCCTTTTAATAACTAGAGGTATGTAATGATCGTAGTTTTCGTCGTACACACTTTACACATTAAAATTCACACTTATGTGTTCTATTTTTGTCTGCTTGCATTCTGGAATGCTGCTCCTTGCTATAGGTGGAGCAGTTTGCTGTCCAGTGCAGTGTTACTTTGGGTTGTGTGAGCATCTGTGCTAAATTTTATGTCATCTTTGCCAGAGTTTTAGCATTGTGCACTAGTGTGAGAAGACATACAGATTACGATAACGTGTGGCAACAGCCAGCATTGCTGTATGCCATCTCTGATACTCGTCAGATTGAAATAACTCGTCTTGGTTAGCATTGCAGAATGTTTTACTGCTGAGATGAATATAAGATCTCCCGGAAGAGATTTTTAGTTAGTTTATTGTTTATTGCATATCTGTGATATTGTCATGATTAGGATAGGTACGAGGTGGTTGGGGCTGAAAGAGGCACTGCCCGATGTCCATATGACCCAAACCACAACAGTACAGCTGTCTATCATGGTGAGTATTACTGTTTGTATTGCATTAGTGTATATATTTTAATTAGGTCTGTGGCGTATGCAGAGGGATGCACCCCCAAGATGAGTAGCTGTGTTTTTTTCATCATTTAGAAAGTTGTATATGTGCTTCAGCACACTTCTATTTACCACTAAGGATTGCAATCCCGGGATCTTGAATCCTTGGATCCTGGCCATTTTTGCCAATCCCGAATCCCGGGATTGGCAGCATCCTAATCTCCAGATTTTGGGATTACAAAAAAATTAGTTAAAGTGGTACCTTTTCGAGAGCTAAATGACGCAAATAACATTTCTATAGGTCTAATAAATAAAATATTTTATGCACGCTAGAATTCTCCTCCTTGTTGTGCATGGAAATTTGTATTTTGACAGTCTCAGTAATTTCCTATACCGTTCTGACATACCTTCCGTATGGGCCTACTACATCTTATGCATGAAATAAGTCTATTTGAGATACCAAAATAATGACCAGTCTGTAGGCCTAATCCCGAAGTGGGATCCTGGGATCCCAGGATTACAAATTTCTCAATCGCAGATCCCGGGATTAAGAATTCAATTTCAGGATTGCAGTCACTATTTACCCCAATGAAACGTAGACATCTGCAGCCACTAGACACATTGGACGGTTAATGCGTTCAAAAATGCATAAATTGCAGTCTGAGAAGCTTATAGTGTTCCCCAGACTCCATAGCTGTTGAGGGGGAGCAAGCTGTCCCACCTCAAGAATTCCACTCCCACTCTAAGCATGTGTCCTTGGTCCTCCAGGCCTCAGGAGTGCACCCTCTTGACATCGCTGAATTAGGTCTGTTTAAACTACTTCACTTGGTGGGATATATTATGCATTCTTACTAGCGCCTTCTAGTTCATTTATTATTTCATGGACCACCAGTGATACTTAATCTTTTAATAAAGGCGAACAGAAAAGCGCCGATTGCAATAAGACCCAGAACAAAAGCAGTTGATCAAAGTATAATATAATAATGTAGACTACAGTGTATGTTAAAAAGACACTTTGAGAGCTTGGATTCGATGTTGTTACTGGCTGATATGCATATGGCATTGTATTCAAATGTTTCGGACCCATTGTTTGGGCCTACCGTTAAGTTGTAAGACAGATGTGGCAGAGTGCAGAAGAACGTGGACATCGTGGGGACCACGGCTGTTCACGTGTCATGATGATGGCTATAGCCTTAGACTTATCTTCATAATATTACAAAAGTGTTGACGGCTGAAGTTAACTACATTAACCTCACATGCAATTTGTTTTCCCGCATTTTCCAGCCCCGAGCTTATTTGTGCTGCATTTTCCAGTCTCGCATTTTCCACCCCTGCATTTCTTGCGCTTCATTTTCCAGTCCTGCATTTTTCAGCACGTTTGTGCTGCAAATTCCAGTCTTGCATTTTCAGCGTTCCCGTTACCACTAACAGTATAGACATCCTTTAACTTTTAACATTTACCTGAATGTGTTCAGATGGAGAGTTGTATTCAGCAACTTATGCTGACATGAGTTCTCGAGATGCTCTCATTTATAAGAAGCCAGTTCGGAGTGAACAACATGATTCACTCTGGCTTAATGGTATAGTAGGCATTTATTACACCAAAACTCGGTTCATTTTATTAAAGTTGTGCAGTTTTACTTTAATTTTTTTTTGTTTTATAGTATGTCAGTTTTACTTCACACTGTTATTCAGTTTTTCAAATGCGGTATTTTTCAAATCTACTGAAAAGTTGATGTAGGTATCAACAATAAGTAACGATTACTTTAAGTAATCATGTTGCTTATAACCTGTTTATGTGTATGTTCATGAAGCAATAATCTATACTTACATACGTCAGGAAGATTTAGTGATTGTTTTAAAAATCTTGCTCCAGCTCTTCCCAGACTGCATGGGTATACCTGAAGTCACAACTGTATGTGTTAAAGAAATAGACTTTATCATTATTGGCGTTATCAATAGCTATGATGACACGGAAAAGGTAAACAAGCTGTGGCTGTGTGCATTCACTAGATGTCTGACATTGAAAGCAGTTAAAAATTGACTGTTGCTAAAGTTATTAAGCGGAGGTTTATCGTGAATACATTTCCTAGATGGTGCTACGTTGTGTTGGTTTTGTGTGATGCTGTAGATCCGAATTTTGTTAGTTCGTTCGTCTACGGTGACAAAGTATATTTTTTCTTCCGTGAGAACGCCCTTGAAAACATCAACTGCGGCAAGGTATGCACTCCGCTGTGAAGATATACAAGAAATTTGAGCTAATTCTCACGAGACATGCAAAAGCCTATAGCATGCCCGTGTTTATCTGCAACTGTTTTCATGAAAGACTGGCCAACATCGGAAAAATAGCGACTTACGGGGGTACTGCTCTTTGATGCCCTCATGCACAGGTTTCCTTAAATCTAGAAAATTGAGACTTGGACCGTTGAAATCTATGTTCAATGCTAAAAATTTTGTATGCATCTTTTCCATGTCTATCTCAATTGGTTTCGGCGCAATTCACTCTTGAAATGTGTCTTGCAGCTCAAAATCGCCAAAAAATCCATAAAAACCCCTATTTTAGCGTTCAAGGTCATCCAAGGTCATTCAATTCGGTGGCAATCGAGAGCCAGTGTACGACTTCTTATTAGTGATTAATACTAACCTAGGCCCTATCTTGCACCGCTATTGAGATACAGCGACTTATTGGCTAAAAATCGAAAAAAATTTCCACCCCTCCTCTCATTTAGTGCCCTTCTTTGGGGTGACCCCTTTCGAATTTATGGAAAAGCTTTATGGTTCCTGAAACTAGAGTCTTCCATGCAGCTGATGGTGAAGATTTGGTGATTTTAGCTTGCACCATTTTTGACTGATCCACCTGTGTGACAGAGGGACAGACGGACAGACGGATGGACAGACAGAATTGCGATGGCTAAGATGCGCTGAAAGCAGTAGCTGCTTTCACGCGTAGAAACTTCTATGATCACTGACAACGTGCCAAGTTCATTCACAGCTCACAGTATAAAGTGTCCAAGTGAATTGCAGCCATATCGATAGAGAAATCAAAATTTTACATTTGGTGATTTGGGTGGACTATTATGACATTTTGTTATTATTTTGTTTATTTATTAGATATTTTAAACATGTTGAGTCATTTGCTGTAAAAGTGAAGAATCACAGTTGTGTTAATTTGGTTGCGGTCCCCTAAGTTAGAGATTGTATGCTTATTTTGGGCACATGGGAAGAGGTTCCAAAACTGTTGCAGATATCTGAACAGCACTAATGTAATTATTTTTTTGTACTTGTAGAGTTGCACTAAAACATCTATTGTAAGAATAATGTTGAGATTTTAGAGGATCTCTGAGAATTTGGGTTTTGTTATTCCGATCACTTGGTTGAAGGGATGGAGCATTTTTTAAAATTTAGGCTACTGGTACCCTATTTTCGGCTCGGGTTACAGTGTTAGAAAGTTTGTGAACTTCCAAAATAAGGATACTTTCTCCATAACTGTACTGCAGTGGTTTTGTTAGTGTTTACTAAGTACTGTGAGGTTTTCATACATTTGTAGCTGCATGATACTTTTCTTGTTCTATTGGAGTCACATGCGTTGAGTTGACTGTTGGTGAATATGTAGGCGGTATTTTCTCGTGTTGCGCGAGTATGTACAAGTGACAATGGCGGTGCGCGAGTGCTGAGGTATACTTGGACATCGTTCTTCAAAGCCAGGCTTAACTGCTCACTGCCCGGCGAATTTCCTTTCTATTTCGATGAAATCCGTAAGTTTTTCTATGCACATTTACATGGTAGTATTATTTGTGATATGCTCGTTACAGTTATTAGCTGTGGAGTGTGGACTGTGCCTTCTAAAGTAATGATGGCATTAGGCTTTAAAATGTAAATGGACTCCTGTCGGACGTATCATTATCCTGTAGGCCTAGTTTTTTTTTTTGTTCAATTTTTAACCAGCTTTTTGTGATATCTTTTTATATATTTACCATCCTGAGCAGGTGTATTGAAGCTTATTGTTTGACTCCATAGCTGTTGAGAGGGGAGCTAGCTGTCCCACCTCAAGAATTCCACCCCCACTCTAAGCATTTGTCCAGGAGTCTTGGTCCACACTTGGTCCAAGCTTGAGTAAGATTTTGTTGAGGTGAGTAAGTGTGATCGATGGAAAAATGAGCCCGTTAATGGTGACCATGTGTGTGCCTGCACGTGTGTGTTTAGTGTCGTGGTGATTGGTAATAGAATGGTAGTTACTTGGCATCTGCTATCTTTAGTTGTTATTGTTAGTTTTTCATCTAATACATCTGTGCATTGATGCTAATAAATGCTATTGGTGGTTGCTAATGAAACGTGTGTTAATGATTACAGTTTGTTTGTTATTCTCTGTTGCAGAATCTACGTCATTGTTAGGTAATGGAAGTGTCTTTCCGACAATAGGTCCACAAGATAGCACCGAGCGGATGATATATGGTGTCTTCACCACACCTCGGTAAGCAGTGTGTGCCATGTTCAGAGTTTCAGTTTTGCTTTGAATGAGTTCATCAGTTATTTATGCTGATATGTTACCAAACAGGGTAAAATGTTTGAGGTGTATTATTAGCAGTGAAATAACACTTATTTACGCGCGAGAGCAGTATTCTGCTATAGCGCGTATTAGCTATGGTGATTCTGTCTTGGTGTCTGTCATGTTTCAGTACCATTCCTAACCGTAGTGAGATAGAGACTTTGGGTTTACACCGTATGATAACATATTGTCTCTAGTATTTCGTGACAAAATTTCATGCCACTGGGTGAAGGGGGTCCCCACAAATGAGGGGAGAAAGAGGAGCACCCCCTTAAAAAGGCATTATTCTACCGTTATTGACTCGTCTAGCGTGAAAATGGTTGCAGATAGGCACAGACATGCTGCATATCATCACATGCATGAGCAACGAACTTCTTAGTGATGTCAATGACCTTGAATGACCTTGAATTGTCAAAATAGGGGGTTTTAGTGAATTTTTCACGATTTTGGCCTGCGACACAAATTTCAAGAGTGAATTGCGCCGAAATGGCTTAAGATGGACCAATACAACCTGCATATCAAATTTTCAGCATTGAATGTAGATTTTAGCAGTTGGCGAGTCCAGACACTCTAGATTCAAGGAGGTTTGCTCACACTGGTGTCAAAAAGGGGTACCCCTCTAAAAAGTGGTTATTTATGCACTGTTGGCTTGTCTAGCGTGAACATGGTTGCAGATAGGTACAGACATGTTGCTTATCATAACAAGCACTGGTGACGTGCTTCTCAGTAATGTCAGCGTCAGTGACCTTGAATGACCTTGAGTTGTAAAAATATTGATTTTAAGTGATTTTTGGAGATTTTTGGCTGCAAAAGTGAAGTGCGACAAAATGGATGGAGATAGACCAAGATTACCTGCTAACAAGAACTGCCATAGGCTCTTATGTGTCTCATAAGCATTAGCTCATATTTCTTGGTTTTAGTTTTAATAGTCAGTCACTGATACAAAATTGTCGGTTCTCGTTGTAAGTAATGAGCAATATTTTTCGGTGATTTTTTTTACATTTGTTTGTGAATCTGCAAATAATTTGCACGTTGTCCAGGAACAGTCTGCGTGGTGCTGCCATCTGTGCATACAAGATGTCGGATGTAATCGGCAGTTTTGAAGGTCCCTACAAGGAGCAGAAGACGATACACTCCAACTGGCTTCCCGTACGAAACTCCGACATTCCAAAACCACATCCGGCACAGGTAATCTTCACTTTTTAGCGTCAAACTGAATGCTATTTGTTTTACTCCGCAGCACACTGACTCAGTGTGATGTGGGCAATATCACCTTTTGTAATTTTTGCTGTTTTCGATGTGCAAGTCCTTAATGTTGCCATTAACAAGTGTATAAACTGATGTTTTGTACATTTATTGTAAGATAACGTTTAGATTCAAGAGGATCTTTGCTCTGAGAATTTTTTTTTGGATTCTCCTAGATGTATTCGATTGCATTTTGGTGTAACTTGTGTGCTGTTTTGTGTTGATTTGAAGACATGCGCTGAAGATTCGCGGAGGTTATCTGATCAGATGTTAAACTTTGTCAAATCGCACCCTTTGATGGACCGAGCTGTTCCAGCGTTCGGTGGACAACCGGTTCTAGTGCAGACTAGCTTAGAGTAAGTGATTTGAGTAAGGTTTTGATAACACATTTCGGTTACATGGTTTACCACTTTTGGTGGACCAGGAGGAATCTGGAATAACTTTTGACTAAAAATCACAATTACAAGTGGTGGTTTATTGAACTACATCATCTTCCAAAATTAGCAACACCTCCTACAGATAACTTAGTGTAAAATCAACAGATTTTTACAAAATTTGAAACATTCATGGAGAAAATTATTCTAAACTAGCGTTTAAAGTTTGGCCATCTTTGGCCTCAATGCAAGCTCTTAGTCTAAGGCGGGTATGCTGCTGCTTGATCCCTTTGTCAATAACAACGTATTGAACGAAACACTAATGTAAACAAACTCTGATGTCATAATGACGTTACGTTGTGCATACACGGTAAAATGCGTAACTCATAATGGGCCTGACCGTACGTAATGTTAATATAGTGCAGTGTACGATATTTCGATGAAATTCATGAATTTCAAACTGAATTAGGTGTGTTTGAAGCAAGGGGGTTGCTAATTTTGGAACGTGGTGTATATAAAGATTTTGTTCTTGGTGTTCTTTAAATTTTTGATGCAGTCATGCTGCATGATATTTCACGGTTTTCATGCAGTTCATAACTGAGATGATGTTTTTCTTCAAAAGTGCATAATTATTGCTAATTTTTTAACGCGCGTCTTGCTGCATGTTTCAGGTACAGTCTGACGCATATAGCCGTTGATTGGCAAGTCCTGTCTGCAGACTACTGGTCTTATGACGTTCTTTTCATCGGAACAGGTTGCCTGTAGTTTATTTTGTTAATAGTCTTGTAATAACGTGTGAAAGTTAAAACAGTGTTATTTTCCAAAATGTGCACTAAAGTGCAGCATACCGGCACTTTATAGAAACATTCTGTGCACTAGCGGATGGACATGAGACTTGCAGTTGAGAACATTTTTTATCAACCCAGCCAGGAGTCAAACTTACAACCTTGTGATTGTAATTCCTACATCCTATCCATAACGCCACCTAGCCATAGTTATGATACAAATAAAAGTGACTTTCTATGGGACATGTGACATAGCGTAGTTCTATGCCATGCTTATTATCCCCGCCAAGGTGAACGTAGTGAACATTGGAGGAGATTAAGAGATTGGTCGTTCTGTCCCATCATTCTGTGTGTATGTGTACACGATGACGTTTCATCATCTCCACATGTCATACACAACTGGCATCAATGGTGGCGCCCTCCTGTGACAACTTCTACATTTTACAGTAAATTTAAATTTAAAAAGTTTAAATCACTTTACTTGGCGGAGATATGCACTTTCACGAGCGCCTTCTAGTCATTTGAGCTGTTTTTGCACACATTGGTATGAATTCAGTCACGAATTGTTATTGTGTCATTGTTGATGTGAGGGCCACTTTTATGTGCCGTTGTTGTTGTAGTAGCCCTAAACCAACTGGTCTTTTCTCGTCACGCATCGTCAAGATTAAGGAAGTAACGCTTGACGATGACGGAGACGATACGAGAAGAGTGAGGGAGGGGGATACAGAGTCGTTTGCAGCCGTTGTGCTGGATGGACTGTCATCGGGTACAGACGTCGACATGCCATGCCAAAGCTTGTTGTCGATGTTTCTTTGACGGCCGGCGAACCAGCCGGCTGTTGGTTCCACCACGAAAAGACGACTTTGTCATTGTGCTGATTTGATGTTACAGACAACGGTCGAGTGTTGAAGGCAATCAACCGAGGTCGTGTGGCCGTTGAGCCGTATGTTATCGAAGTACTGTCAGTGTTTGCTGACGCTAGTCCAGTGACCGGCCTTCGTGTACGCCGACATCCAACCGATCACCGTCGCCATCGACTTATTGTCATGTCACGTGACGAGATTCACTCGATACCTTTGCATCGCTGTCACAAATACACAACCTGCAGGTACCAGCCTGCTGTCCACAGTTTGTTTCTCCATTTAGAGACCTTGAAAAGCATCTACACCTTGTCTGGAAAAAAAACATCCCAAACATTGTCAATTGTCACTTGAAGAAGGAATACCCAATTTGAATAATTTGTGGCACGAATATTTCTGGCACAACTGACCATCAAACATGCGTTCAATATTCCACCTCACCCAATGTCTGCTTCTGCACTACTTGGAGAAACAAGAAATTTGAGCTAATGCTTACGAGACGCGCAAAAGCCTATAGCAGTTCCGGTTCACGCTAAGTTAGTATACAGATACCAAATTCTCTATCTGAATTGCAGAATGATAGTAGCATGGCGCCATTTTGTGAAATGATATAGACTTGTGTCGCAGCTCAAAATCGCCAAAAAAATCCATAAAACCCCCTATTTTGATTTCAGTGGTCCAAGTCTTGATTTTCTGTTTAAGGAAACCTGCACACGAGGGCATCGAAGAATGGTACCTTCGTAGAATTCGTTATTTCACCATTGTTGGCCAGTCTATCGTGAAAACAGTTGCAGATCACAATGGGCATGCTACCTATCACAATAAGCACTAGTGACAAGCTTTTTAGTCGTATCAAGGTTGATGACTTTAAAAGATCCTAAACTTCCAAAATAAGGGGTTTTTATTGATTTTTTGTGATCTTCGGCTGCAGCACACACTCCAAGAATGAACTGCGAAAAAATGGCTGGAGATAGACTGACATTTTGCGAACAGGAACTGCTATAGGCTTTCGCGCGTCTCATTAGCATTAGCTCAAATTTCTTGTTGTATATTGTTGAAGGCATCACTGCA
>Ga0209671_1006330_pt1 | contig 12130 bp, 10 predicted proteins | sample WorMetHERISLAND2_2_FD_187401 | JGI IMG/M metagenome (GOLD analysis project Ga0209671, IMG submission 187401) | Marine gutless worms symbiont microbial communities from Max Planck institute for Marine Microbiology, Germany - Olavius geniculatus... | ecosystem: Host-associated > Annelida >...
GATACATAAAAACACAGGTTTCAGCTGTAAGGCGTTAAAACAGCACAGAGCAGAAAACGATAGTGGGGTGAAAAATTCACCCCAGGTTAACCTCTAAAGGTTAAAATCATTTAAGATCGATGATTTTTATGTCATTTTAAAGCCAATATGCCACTTCCTATTAATGATCAATTGTATCCTTGGCCGTATCTCTCATTGTTTTCGAGATATGGCCAATTTTTCGTTGAAAAAAACGCATATTTTTACCCTCTTTTTACACTCGAATTTGAAAATGTTTCTCTTGAACTAGGTCGTTAAAATTTTGCGCTCTTAAGTTTAAGACACATGACTAATTATTCGTATAAAAAGTTTTCTTCTACAATTTAACGCTTAGCCACAATACATCCGTTACAGACGGCGACAACGGCAGACGAACGAACAGACGACAACCGTACCATGTGTCGATACGCTGCCAAAAATATTAGAACTGTGCCGTTTAGCAGGTTATGTATAGCTCGACTGTTACTTAAATACGGTCGGCTAAAAAGCAGGGTGCGACGTAAACATATAAGTAGCCTATATCACGAGATCGAGATGGTTACGCACCCTAGCGGTGATCCAAACTGGAACTCGATGATGGCCAGCGCTGACAGCGAGTACGAGAATACTGATGTGTATCTGAGCCATATGAACGGCTGAGCCAGATGTGTGTTCAGATATCCACCTGAAAACATAGTTGTAGTACGGTAGCGATAATAGTAGTAATAGTAGTAGTAGTAGTAGTAGTGTTGTTGTTGCGAGATGCGTATTAAAACATGTTTAAACTAACATGTTCGGCTGAAGAAGAGCCATGGTTAAAAAATAGAGAGGCCACACAAAAAAGGCTTCCACAGGCCAGCAAGCGTTAATCGCCATATCTCGAAAAGTACGCACTCCTCGATCAACACGAAATTTGAAGGGGAATTTCGGACGCAAAAATGGACTTCCAGCATTACAAAATTATAATTTAAAATGGCGGCGGTCGCCATCTTGGATTTTTGCACAAACAGCAATAACTCAGCCGCCGATTGACGAAGATGAATGAAATTTTGAGTAATGTAGACGGCTGACACCGAAAATAAACCGTTTGAGTAAAAAATGGACAAAAATAATAAATTTAAGACGGCGGCGGCCACCATTTTGAATTTCATATATTGCTCATAACTCGTTTACTATTGCACATATTTGCACGAAATTTGGCATATGTATTACCCTAGAGGTCCTACATGCAGGCATACCAAAATATCGAACAAAAATAAAATCCAAGATGGCGGTTAATGCAGAAACAGATAATGGGTGAGGTGGGAAACTAAACAGCCATTTGATGGCCAGTTGTATCAGGAATATTCTTACCTAGACTTATTGCAATTGGATCACTTTTCTTCAAGTTATGATAAAAAAATGTTGGTATGTTTTTTATGCCTCACAGTGTAGGGCCTAAATATTCGCCACGTAATTCTTATCAGTGTTCAACTTGTGAATGGGCCTGTACTTTACAATTCGTTTGAAATATTTTTTGTCGCCCAGAAGTCTTACATTGCGTCGCCCACTCGTCTTAACTACTGCACCCACACGTCCCAACCTGTCGCCTAAACGTCTGTCGCCCAGGTGTACTGTCGCCCAGTCGTCTGTTGACCTTTTTGCTTTATGTCGTGTTGCGACATTCAAAAGCTTGTTTCATGCAGTAGGCCTACAACATTCTCTGGCCTGGGAGCTATGCACGCTATATTGCGAAATCTGAACTTCACGGCGTTACTTACTTATGTATTTTCTGACAAAAAAATTAAGAGGGAGTTCAATATTTTTTTACCGAACAGAGCCTAAATGGGTTTAAATCTAAGCATAGTTGTTGTTATTGTTAATATCTCGTAGTATAAATTTAGCAGCATCTATTTATTTAGTTATAAACAAAGAACGATCATGTTCGGAATGGACACGGTGTGAACTCGGAAACTGTAAACGTGTCTGCCGCATTGAATCGTTGGACGGAGACAGAAACATTTAGTTGAAATAGGCTAATAACGTGGTTACTCGGGGGTCAGTCGTGGCATCTGTCTTCCGATTTGCACCAGGAACTCCTAAGCACTGACACTAAATGTTTCTAAGCCCAACGCCACTGGAAAGTAGTCGTTGGTCGTTCATTCATATATTCTACAACTAGTTACTGACAACGTTACGCCGGGCCAATAGTAACGCGTTACAGGACTAGTTACTCCTAAAAGTAACGCGTTACAGTAACGCGTTACTTTGTAACGCTTTACTAGCCAGCACTGTATATTCATCCATTTACTCGTCAATTTATTTATTTAATCATTTGTTAATTAATTCTTTTATTCACTCATTTGTTCATTCACTCATTATTTTATTCAATCATTTGTTTATTAATTCTTGGTTTACTTACCTGCCAAGAGCGATGCGACCATGACCGACGTGCACACAGTGCTGGCCATTGCACGGTCAACTATAATGACACTGATGAATATGCCGATTCCCTTAATAAATAGCACAAAACACAAAGGCACAGAACGACCAAAATTGACAAAAAAACATTCTCCCGGGGCAGTGGTAACTGATGTGTCATTTTCCAGTCTGATAGGTCAAAAGGTTAAGGTCACTGTGTTAAGGCGAAGTTTACGTTAGGTTTGCGCAGCTCTATGCAAACCGCCGCATGAAATGTGGACACACTTTTCGTGTTATTTTTACTAAAGCTAAAGGTCTGGCATTTGATATAGCGCTACTTAGGCCTACATGAATCGAACTTATGACCAAAAGCACTTTAAAATCTTGGAAGCAGCAGCCGATTGGCATAAGTTAATGATACCGCAGCGCATTAGGCGGCCATCCATTGCCCTCGCCAGCGAACGATTAGACGGGACCCATGGTGCAGCCAGCACACATAGCCTAACATTGCCCCTATCAACCGCACTAAGCTTTTACACCGTGGCTCGTGAGTTACTACTCATTTCCCGTCCCAGTGAGAATAGGAGGCTGAGTCATCGAATATACCTGGCAAGCGAGCGTGAAGAGTAGCACCGTAAACCAGTGACCGATAAAGTTGATCGCGCTACGTGTGAGGTTCGTCATCCAGTATGATACAGTAACGAACATTGTCGTGACGGCTATGATGACGGGGATTTCCGTCGTAATTACCGCCAGGAAATACGTGCTGAGTCGGTAAATTCCCGCCATCCGTTCCCGCCTGACCACGCCTTCGTCGTCTGTCACTGTAACACATCATTATTAACATCATTAACAAACATGGTTGGGTATTCGTCCAGAAAAAGTTGACATATCGCAACCCTGTTACAGTTATTTAGGACATTAAAATTACGTGCCATAGTTGTTAAAAACTTTCCAGAAAAATTGCTTTAAAAGTTCAAAACGCTGAATAAAAGTCTAGTTTTAATTTGTTTAACTTTTTGCATAATGGCTAATGCTGTAAGTGCAGTATAGCTGAAACTATAAAAAGAAAGCTGTTTAATTTTAGTTCAACTCTGTAGTCATAAGATCAAGCATCAACACTCACCAGGCTAACTAAGTAAACTACTATAACTTTTCGTTTCTCTGGTTTCAAAAGTGCTTTCCACAGTTATTGGTAAAATTTTAATAAACGTTTTTTTCAAAAAAATATGTAAAAAGCGTTGACAAATAAGAAAAACATTAAAGACGTAAAAACGTAACAAAATAAAAAATGCAAATTTTCTACATTTAAAAAAAAATCCGAGCTGTTCACACGAAAAATGTGCAACATTGTCTTTCACATGCACGAAACGGAAACACGCAGTGACAAACGCACGCAAATCAGCAAACATTTAGTTATAAAAAGTGCTATTATTTAGCAACAAATTAACTGACTACGTGTTTCAATAAACTGTTAAATAATATAACTTATTTTCGAGGAAACCGAGTTTTGCGGCGTACGTGCTGTGAGAGCCATGAATGCGCCATGGAGTCCCAGTATGACAGAGGTAAAATGTAACTTCACATAGAACATAACAGAACAACAAAAAACGGCATTTCAATCAATCCGTCAATAATTCAACTAACTAGTCAACAATGAATCAACCATTTGCTGACAACTGTAACAGTTATAAAATATAAACTCAGTATATAACATATGCAAACAACAAGAAAACTGTGTTGTTTCAACGTGGATATATTGTCCGCCTGACAGACAGACAGATAGACAGACAAACAAACCAGCAAGATGCGTAATGCGGCTTACCAGGACGCTCACACAATAGTGTTTTATTACCAAAGATATTAAGTCATTGAGGCCAAAAAGTATTCGGGTCAAATTTTTGGCCCCCGCCCGATATAATTCTACTCTTCCAAAAATCGACTCCCCCAATAATTATTATATGTATAGTTTACACTCGCGCTATATAATATTAACTATTTCTGTCGTATTACGGTGACTAATAAAAGATATTTTTTTAAAAATCGTTGTTGCCGTTTATTCAGTATGTGTTCATAGCTGAATAGCTATAAATAATGACTGGAGAGTGTAAATTATACGTATAATATTGACTGGGAATTCATTATTATATGGAAGTCATTATTATACATTACACGGAGACTCGGCCTCGAAACCATGCCCTCGGCGTTGGTTTTAGCTTTAATTATAAGCATCTGGCCTTGGCCTGGCTTGGTCGTAGTGCTTTGGCTGTTGGTTGTTAGCATCTAGCTTACGATGTCACTGTCACCTTTATAGTTTTACCTTTAAGCTCGGTCTTGGCTCGGTTTTAAACAATTTGTCCCGGCCAACCTTGTTTTTTTCTGACCTCGGCCTTGACTTCGGGAATTTGGTCTAATTTAACATCACTGCTCCGTTACCAGTCCGAGCCTGTCTCGAGCCATGTCTTCCGTTCGCTTCATGTCGAACCAGACGAGTCCTGAAGCGACGGCCAGAAACAGCATCTGACCGAACAGCAGCTTCGAGAAATATCGCTTTTTGTGTCGCCGGAAATTTCTCCGTGTGAGTGTCGCATACTGCAGCCACCATCCAGTCTGAAAGTCGGCGTCCGCATCCATGTATTTATCTACGTCCACTCGCTGTAACGTCTTTGGCTCCGTATCTGCACATAATCGCACATTAGGCTATAATTTTTACGCGCGAAAGCAGCTACTGCTTTCAGCGCGTCTTAGCCATCACAATTCTGTCTGTCTGTCCGTCCGTCACACGGGTGGATCAGTCAAGAACGGTGCAAGCTAGAATCACCAAATCTTCACCGTCGGCTGCTTGCTACAGTTTCAGAAACCGTAAAGCTTTCCTATAAATTCGAAGGGGATCACCCCCAAACGAGGGCGCTAAATGAGAGGGTTTGGGCAAAATTTGCGATTTTTGGCAAATAAGTCGCTGTATCTCAGTAACGGTGCGAGATAGGGCCTAAGTTACCATTAATCACTAATAGGAAGTCGTATACTGGCTTCCGATTGACGCCGAATTCAATGACCTTGAATGACATTGAACGCCAAAATAAGGGGTTTCATAGACTTTTTTTTGGCGATTTCGGGCTGCAACACAAGTCTATATCATTCACATGGTGGCGCCACGCTACTATCGTTATGCGATCCAGATAAAGAATTTGGTATGTGTATATTAACTTAGCGTGAACACCCCTATTTTCAGCTAAACTACTGAACCGGAACTGCTATAGGCTTTCGCGCGTCTCGTGAGCATTAGCTCAAATTTCTTGTCTCATAGGCTACAGAAATTAGATGAAAGTTAAGATAGAATCCGATAGGCCACTTGATATAGCGCTTCTTACATGAGTCGAATTACTCGTGACCAGAAGTGCTTTGCAATCTCGGAAGTGGCAGCCGATTGGCACGAGTTAATGATACCGCAGCGAACTATGCGGCCATCCGTTGCCCGCGTCGGCCAACAATTGGACCCGCGGTTCGCAACAAGCAGACATACCACCGCCCCAATCAGCCACACTAGGCCATCACCCCGTATAGCTCGTAATGTAAGCTACTATTCATTTACCATGCCATTGAAGGTAGGGCGTAAAAGGCTGAGTTGACCTAGCACACAGTAAAGTAACATCATGTCGCTGTAACAAATGCAAAACCTTTATTTTTAAGACAATGCAATAATAATTATGATTAGACCTACATGACAAAACACTAACCGGTTGATACAGCGAAAGTTCCGTATTGTAGCGTCTGCGGCGAGTGATAGCCTGCGGAATCTGCAGTCGGTTTAGAAGACACTTCATCGTTATCACAGTGTGATCCTTCACATCGTGAACTACTGTATCTAAATAGTCAATACATCGTCACATTATATTCGTCTAGAAAGGCTGACAATTCGGAACATTATAACACCTAACATTAGCTATGTATACTCGATACTTTATTTACACGTAACAAAACGTCGCTAAAACTGTCAGTCTATAAAATTCCGATTCGTTGGGGGTCAAACCTCGCACGATAGTGTGAGTGTTGTAAGGACGATACTAAAGTCTATGGGAAAAAGCAAATTTGACCCTCAGCCAACCAAAAACCCCTGAACCGATCGTCACTAAATCTGAGCAGCGGGATTAAGCCGTGGACCCCTACCATCAAACAAAATATGGGCTCAATCCGCCCAGGGGTTTTTGCTCCTCATATAAGTGAAATATACACCCTTCCTGTTAGAAATGTACTACACTTTTTTGGTTCTTCAACTCGCCTACACTCAAGTCCGTTAGACCGATTTTTACGCTTAATACGTCAAATAACGCGGTTGTGCGCAAGAAAGTGCCTTTTTAATGTTACAAAATAAAAACTTAATTTTTGACTTATTTATTCGAAAAATTTGAAATTATTACAATGGCGCCTACAGGAAAAAATTAAAAATTCTTTAAACTGTCATAACTTCCGTTGTGTGCAAGATAGAGTCGTAATTTTTGGTTCCAGGATATGGTTTTCGGGGTCGGCTTAATTAACGGTAACATTATATTTACCCCCGATTAACCCGCGTTGCCATGGCAACGAAATTTGGAACAAAATTGACTATAACTCGGCTTGGGTAAAAGATTTTTGCAAGATTTTAACGCCTATAGGAGGATTTTTAGGAATGAGCCATCGAATGCTGCCAATTGCATTTTTCCCGAACCGCCCCCGTTGTCATGTCAACGAAATCTGAGACAAAATTGGCTATAACTCGGCTTGCGTAAAAGATTTTTGCGAGATTTTTGCGCTTATATGGGGTTTTAGAGGGATGGGCCATCGAATGCCGCCAATTGCATTTTTTTGACCGAAGCCAACTGAAGTCAGCTTGTAAGGACGCCATATGCATAGCCTCATTTAAAATTACCCAAATGATTTTTTGCTGTTTTAGAGGACTGATATTATTACATCGTCCTTACACACAGTTGTAAACTGGTAAGTTTTTTTGCATATATTATCACTATCGACGGACACAAGTGTCACAAGCTAAGCTTTTGCAGGCTATACTTTGTGACTCAGATACATATAAATTCCCGAAAAAACTTTAATGTGACCGAATAATTCGAGTCGATAATTTGCGACACTGTGTTGTGAAAATGTGAAAATAAAATAAGCCTACAGTTTAACCTAAGGAATCTACGAAAACGGGATGTTACTTACTTCAACTTTGGATCAGCAGCGGCGTCGACCAACTTTTTTACGTTGTCTTCTCCCGACTTGACTATTTCAACTGTACAATAATATAAATTTCCAATAAATAGCAGCTAGATAACTTGTCAGCAAGTTAGTAAATAGTCAGATATATTGGATTAATCAAATAATGTATCAGCCCCACCGGGAATTAAATTGCTAATAGCATTGCTAACTGATTCCGTTATGCAATAATTCCATTATCTATCATTTAAAACTAATAATCCATGTATTATTAAAGCAGTGAAACAACTGGACAGTCTGAAAATAAACGTCATTTTCGCCCGTAGGCGGTAGCAGGAGTGCCTTTAAAAATTTGGAAGGAACGGATGTGGACCAACATTGTCCATTTTAAAGCGCTTAAGCTGCAAACTCCCTTCTCTGTAACATACGTACGTCTTAGAGCAAACACTTTAAGCTTATGATCCACGTCCGAAAACTATAATTTCGGACAGGTTTCAACACAATTTCTTAACGTAGTATGCCATTAATGTGGAGGAAAACTAAGATAACATCAACTTCGCAATGTCAAAAGAGTTTTAAGATTATTAATGGAGTCATACTGATAAAATCGGCTGGATTGTAATTTGGAGAACAGTGCATGCCAAGATTAGCGAAATATTGGACGACTTCGTCGCTGCGACCGAAATACGCCACCTGCCGAACATAACGCACAACGATCGGCATTAACGAAATAAACAAATTCCTAGAAAACTCTGTCGGATCAGTGTCGCCAAATTGTACGGTCGTCCGTTTAACGGTTGATAGTTTAATTAGCTGAAAATATTGGCATTTTCGGTTACTTCTGTCCTGACAACGTTTTCGGTAAGTTAAGTTTTTCTGTGTTTTTTAGTTCTCGAGTTGTGAGGCCGTGAAACGGACAAACGGACAAACAGACGGACAACAGATGGGCAGGCGAGTAAAACCTGTAATGCGACCTATTAGAACGGCTGCACATCACAAATAACTAGCACGTCACGTTACGTTTCAGACTTTTTTTATTTTACTTTCACTTTAGTTAGGCCTAATTTAGTTAACTTTCTTCGGTGCTTTCTATGCGCACAAGATCATACTTTCATCACTCTCACAACAACCAATGCTGCCACCGCTACTGCTGCTACTACTGTTACTACTATTACTACTACAACAGTGTCGTAATTACCTGTCCGTCGTGTAGTAGTAGTATGTTGGTGAACATGTGGAATATCTGGCTGGACGGCTGGTGTATCGTAGTGATGACAGTTTTATCTGAGTGTCTGGCATAGTTATCCAGTGTGGAGATGAGATTATGAGCTATAGCAGAGTCCAGGCCTGACGTAGGCTCCTACAGACCACATAACAACAACTACAACAACTACTACTGTTACTACTACTACTACTACTACTTCCTTGAGTCTATAGTCTAGGCCTGATGTTAGTTCTTGTATAGGCCTACGGACACTGCAGTAGAAATAAAGAAATAAATAGAGAGCCTATAGATATTTTTGAGCCATTGAAAACGATTGGTTAGCAAGCAAGTACGAACAATTAACACTTGGATCTAAAGCATATCTTTGCCGATTTTACAGTGCACATACGTATCTGTTCATACTTTCATTCATTTAGCCATATTTGTCTGAGATAATAATTAACAGAATCACACTAGACTGACTAGAATCACATCTACTAACAGGGGCTATGAATGACGATGATGACGATGTTATGTTGACGATGAAATCCGAAGATCTGCAATTAATGCTTAGTACTCACGTCAAGAATAAGAAGCTGGGGCGAAGTCAGCAATTCGCAAGCGATGCTCGCCCGTTTTCTCTCACCGCCAGACAAACCGCTCACAAACGCATCACCCATCTCTAACAGCATAAAAATGTACAACTTACTGAAAAAAAACAGAATTTAGGTACAATGCTGGTCCATTTGATAGAAAAAAAATGGAAATACAACGAAGAAATTAATTACTAATAAAGACTAGCACAATAGTTGAAATCTGCGGTTGATGTGCGGTGATCTGCAGCGATTTGGGTGGTGTTCACACAAACCCTATTATACTAGTCCAGTGATGTAGTCCTCTTTGTTCCGGGGCGCCTCAAAGACAATAAAAAAGTCTTGATTTTAGTCTTTAGAAAAAGTCTTCTTTTTGGTTTTAAATTTTTTTTGGTTTTGATAAAAAACAGTTTTGGTTTTGGTCTTGATCTTGAGGATCTTGGCCTTAAAAAGTTTGGTTTACGTCACTGTATAACTGGTCATAAGTTGAAACTGTTCGAAGGCAACAACTGACTTGTGTCGAGACACGAGTTGAGCTGCAGAAAGTCGACCAGTTCGCTGATTCTTGACATCTTCAACTCGTACGGCATTTTACCCGGTAGTTTCAGCAACGCTGCGTACTACATAATTAACGTCATCATCATCATCGTCATCATCACATTATCTGCTATTATTATTTATTACGCAGACGCGTTACTGGTCTTGCCTGTCCGCCTCTCTGTCTGTCTGGCGGCGCTGAATTTGCAGGACTTGAAAATGACAAAACACGAAGAAACAATGACTGGAAATTAGAATACCTAGAAATGACAAGCAGAGCTGCGATTTGCGCCGTCATTTTCATGGTATTGCGTTTGATAGGTCTTGCATTTTCAGTTGCCCTGTCAGTTTGTTTTATACCGGCTCCTGACTCAAAACAAAAAGTCGTTAAAACATTTGGTGCAAACGTTTTACAGGTGTGTCAATTTTAATTTTCAACGGTCAAAGATTAAAATCACCGGATGTCAAAAACCTCCAAAAAGTATGCATAATTTCGCGCCAATGCTTACGAGCCAGCCCGAGCGCAGCGCTTAGCTATAGACAATGTAAAAGTAAACTTTTAATTCACATTACAAAAACAAAGTAAGTGCTGTAACCGTGAGAGTTTCTCTGAGCGTGAGTTGCGGATAAAAAGCGTCTTTCTGCATGACATAAGCCATCTTACGGCGCCAGCTCATGTTGACCGGCTCATCATTCAGGGTCACGTGACCGCAGGTGCTTGCTATCGTTCCCGTCAGCACGTTCAGCAGCGTCGTCTTGCCTGCGCCTTCGCCGACAGCGACAAAATGTGTATAAATTAAAAGCTCTTAATGAAAGCCCATTTCAGAGCTACAGAGCGTCACCTGCCGTATGGGGTCACACAGTGTTACCTGCCACCCGACACAGGTGAACGCGTCCCGCCTTACCTCTAGCCAGATAGATCGGTATTAATTTACCTATCCCGAAGGGATGTAAAACTGAGTTGACCTAAGCGGCTAGTTACATACCGAGATGTTTCACCTGCCCGCAGACAGTCACCCATCCAAGTACTAACCGGGCCGGTGTAGAGCTACATAAAGCAACAACACAAAAGCTAACACTAATTTTCTGCTGATGCAAAATACAAGCTAATAGCTTAGAAAACTGTCGACGCAACGCTCAAACAAATGAAATAATGAGAAAAAAAAACGTCACACAATCTTTTACACAGACAGCGTTCGAAAAACCGACAGTGAGTAAGTATAACAGAACTAGAAATACAGACAATACCGGCTGATAAACTTCGTCGCCATTTAACGTCAAGTTAGTATGCCTGTCAACCACGACTGAAATTAATTAAAAAGTAAGACCCAAACTCCACTAGGGCCTACTTCGTTTTGTGAACTTTGTTGTGCTGCATATGTTGCACGATAAATCGAAGCAAGTGGGGCTGGGGCGACGGAAAGTGTGTGCATGCTATGACTGATCTAAGTACTACGACAGATAAATGAAAAAAGGAATTGTGGCTTGAGATAGGTCGGAACTTTCTTAGATCCGTGCATCCGTTACTGCAGGTGGCGGACTGCATATAATGATAGTGAAGGCATCTGTAAACATTATCGCCGACAACTAAACTGCCTCATCATTGATAAGATAACAAAAGTCGACCACCGGCAATGTTTTCAATGCTTAGGCCACGGCCGTGTGAACAGCTGCTGACGATAATATTGGCAACTGTGCAACTGGTTGGAAGGACGTCGCTGAGTAGCAGTCTGCAGCAGCAGCAGCAGCGCACTAGCACATAGGCCTAAATAGGTTAGACCTGCTTGGTTTTAAGGACTGCCATGTAGCGCTATACTGGAAGCTATACTTCTGTATGGTTGTGAAACATGGACGCTATTTGCAAGAGACGAATCCAGACTAGATGGTTGCTACACTCGTATGCTGAGGATGGTCATGAACATTACGTGGATGGACAAGATGACGAATGAGGAACTCTATGGTAACCTACCGAGGATATCAAATAAGATCCGGGAAAGAAGACTTCGACTTGCAGGGCACTGTGTGAGACATATCGAGCTAGAAGTGAGCAACCTGGTACTCTGGGAACCAACCCAAGGAAAGTTCAACAGAGGGAGTCAGAGACTGACGTATGTGGACAGGCTCAGGAAGGATACCGGACTTCAGACTACAGCGGAGTTGAAGACACTAATGAAGGACAAGTGCG
>Ga0209671_1006331_pt1 | contig 12130 bp, 6 predicted proteins | sample WorMetHERISLAND2_2_FD_187401 | JGI IMG/M metagenome (GOLD analysis project Ga0209671, IMG submission 187401) | Marine gutless worms symbiont microbial communities from Max Planck institute for Marine Microbiology, Germany - Olavius geniculatus... | ecosystem: Host-associated > Annelida >...
GTTCTTATGTAGTGATAATGCTGTAGTTAAATATTTTGTAAGAATTGGACTGTGATGTGTATATGTTTTATTTTTGCTTTTCTTTTTTACCACTTTTATTGCTTTTATTGTTTTTATTATTTTACCTGTGTTCTATGGACGTTTCTGTCTGAAATAAACTTGATTGATTGATAGTGCCACACAAACCTAGAAATACCATCATCAAATGTTTATATGTTGAAAAACTTCAACGTTTGCTGTTACTGATTTTTTACTTTTCGCGCGCTACGTTCCTAACGTAGCGAAAAAGAAGTATAATGAGATCAGTTTAATACTGAGGACCGACCGACGACCGACCTCCATGCCTGGAAGAGCCTTCCTGGAAGAACTTCAAACGGCCATCTCCATAATGACACGCTTTGCAATTACGACACCAGGTAAATCAAAGGCGAAATAGCTCTGACAAGCCTTTACAATCTTGATGTTGTCGATGTCAGTTTATACCGACATTTTAAAAAAGTTGTCTTGACAATTAAAACAAAAATTTACAACTGTATGCAGAACCGTATCTGAGGGAAGAGTTAACGGGTTCAAACCCCCAGAAATGTTAAAAAAATTTTAATTAGCATGACATTTCTGCGAACAACACTTCATTTTTTCCTCGCTTTGCTTGCAGATTATTTATACCCCCATTTTAAAATTTGTTCCGCCGCTCTTGTTTGCGTTTATTGTTTAAACTGCATGCACTAAATTTGATCAGTTAATTTTAATAAATAATTAAAATTGTCGCCACTAGATGTCATATTTCAAGGCTAAAATGTACCAAATTCGATCTCTGCTGGGCTCTGCCCCAGACCACATTAGGGGAGCTCACAGCGCTCCCCAGATCCTCTAGCTGGATTTGAGAGGTCCTATACTTTTAACAAAAGAAAAGGAAAGGAAAAAACGGAAAAAAGGAAGAAATGAAAGCAAGGAAAAGATAAGGGAAAAGAAGGGGAAAAGAGAAATAGAGGGAAAAGTCAAACGCTTCTCCCCGAGCAAAAATTTTGGCTACAGCCTTGACTGTATATGATGAGCTAACGTGAATCGGTTATCTAAATTGAAAAAGTCTACAGTATATTACATAGTATGGTATTTCGTTTCAACTGTCAACGTCGTCACATCGTTTCATCTTCGATAGACACTTTGCTAAACTTGCACAGTTTGCATCCTAATAAGGTGTAAATCAACACCAAGTAACGACACTACGCTGAACTTGTTTTCGCAAATATCTTCAGAATATGTTCCGAACCCCCAGCGTTTCTTTACACTACCACTGTGAATCAAACAGCTGCCTCATTATAGTTGATCTAACCGTTGTGACAGAATTGCAATTTAACGTTTTTTTTTCAGAAGGCAAGTTTGTGCAACTAATGCAGTCATTTCATGCACTAACCAACGTAAATTTTGAACTATCTTGGCAGTGTTAATCAACATTAAATTTAAAATATTAATCAACATAATTATATCAATAATAGTCAGCATAAATAAAGTCCGGATGACATTATGTGACCTTGAAAATGATTTTGACTTTCAACTGAATTTACGATCGTCCAAATACATGATCGGTAAATTACACACGGTCTTTTGGGCCTGATTAAAAAGTTGTGTTAGTTTAACAGCAATTAGCAGATGCACGGGCACATCTTAACATCTGGAGCTTGGTTTCTAAACTGGAAAATATCCGCTGGAATTTCTGAGTTAGTATTTTCAGTCAGCGGGAAAATTAGCCGTCACTATCGACGCTTGACTGCAGCCAGCGTGTTCGTAATATTTCGGACTCATTTCTGGTTCAACGTTGACGCATTAGCCTGCGTTGTAATGTAGCTTGCAATGATTGCAATGATTGACTTCAAGAAACATTTCACAGGGTACAATATGGTGTATTTTGCACATTAATTTGAAATTTGCAATTACTTTGCACACACGCACAGCTTCGCATTCAATAGCGTTTAGGCCTAACGCACGCACTACGTTCGTCAACTAGGCCCTATATAGGCATACGACGACGTTTTAATGTTTCGCGCAGCAGCTGTAATGGTCAATGAATTCATACTGACCACGTAGGCCTACACGGTGTATAGACTTAGTGTATAGGCCTATACAAGGTTTGCGTTCCACCAGTTTAAAGGTAGTTTTTATTGCATTCGGTAAAAATTTTAGCCATCAGTACAGTACAGAGTAAGCCTAACAAACTACGTGAGGTTGCGCTTTAAAATTATTTTTCATGGCAATTTAATCATCCGTTTAATCATCCGTGGAACGCGTCATGACACGCCTATATAGTTTCGGCAAAAGGCCACTAGGCCTATCAAGCCGCAAAAGATGGTTTAAAATAAACGTTTATTGTTTACTTCACTACAAGTAAAACTCATTGAAGGCGTACGCGTCATGTCCACGCCAAACCGAGTTATGCAAATTAATTCAAAATAACGGCATCAGTCATCACCCCAACTGCGGCCGCATCTCCCTATGAAGTTAAACCTTGAAAAGTGCTACAACAAACAAATCGCACCACGGCCGGTGACGGCTCTAAATGACAATAATACAATAACAAAAAATCATGCACACATATGTCGTCTATAATTTTGACCGTTATATCCAAAATGAAGGGCGTTAAAAGTCACTGCTCTTATCAGTCCTTGATGAAACGGTGCAAGACAGTTAGGTCTAGGCCACTGCAAGTTAGGCCTACCGGTGGTTTATAAAAAGTAAACCCCTCAGTGTTATCTGTCATACATTCATAACTTCGTCAAATATTATAAGTTATGGGCCTAACCTATTTTCAAAATTATTTTACTCCCCAGATCATATAAGCGCGTCGTAAAAATATAGTCACTTTTGAAAAAAAAATTAAAAATTGTATCTCGTATAAGCTCGTAACTTGTTTATTCTAAAGCTGAAATATTTCACAAGCGACGGATTTAGAATGTGGTATTTCATAACAGCTTGAATGACGATAGCAAATATGATGCACAGCGTAAAAGCTTTGGGGCTCAAGATTCACTTTTTATTTGGGCTACCCTGCATTGTATTGTAATGGCCAATTCACAACTACGACGCCGACGCGACTCAACTCAACTGTCGGCGTCAGTCAAGTCGCGTCGGCATCGCAGGTGTAAATTGGCCATAACTATTATAAGCCTATGCTTCCTGCATTATATGAGGGTAACATGCAGTTTCAATTTAAGAGTAGCTACCAAATACGTATAATATCTGTGTATAGATTTAGCTGCAAGTGATTGTCGCGATGAGCTGTAGTGCTGCCGACGATGGCGACTCGGCGCTGGTGGAGTACATCAAGCGACGCCGTGCAATCAACCGTCGAGCTGCCGCCAAGTCCCGCGCCAAACACAGACAACGCAACACACACGTTCAACAGGTGCGTGAGTGCCTCCCCCCATCGATGTCACTGCATGAATCTACTGGGGGATTCAGAAGCTAGAAAAAAGATGGGGGCATTGCGAGCGTGGTAGCGCCATATTATAATCGAAGTCCGAAACTTGACCACCATTGGGGTTCGGGGGCAGAGCTCCTGGTCAGTAGTCAGGGGATCAGAGGCGAAGTTCCCTTAAAGCCGAATGCGTTTTGGCAAACATGTGCATAATTTCAGCTTAATTATTTAATGTTTTTGAATATTTTTTGGTTATTTTCATAATTGCTCCAAGGAGGAATGTAGCCGTGGGCATGGCCGAATTGGATTGGCCTCTGGATCCTCCAGTGACTAAATCGCCGACCAACTCACATTTAGTTATGTTAGAAATAAAATAACTTAATTTGATTAGCGCTAAATTTGGTAGCGATCTGATTCATATCTCTAAAGTTACAAGCGTAGCCTACTTAAATCAGTGGTCAACCTTGCAAGCCTACATTAAAAAGTCAAAATTTTGAAATAATTATCTGTATGGTTCGGAGCTAAATTTGACAGAATTAGTTGATTCGTGTATTTCGCATGAAGTGTTAATTTGTATGCGCAGATATACTATGAAGCAAAGAGTGTGAACACTCAGCTCATATATCGATACAAGCAACTGAGGATAATGAAAGAGACTCTTGAAGCGGAGTGGACAGAACACAAGCGGTTGCACGCTGCTGCGCTAACTGACGTTGACAGCGGTCAGTTACAGAGGCGGGAGGATGATCTTCATTCATGTCATCTTCAGCCAATCAGTGTACGCCAGTCCAGACAGACTGACCAGGCCGGGCTGCTTAGATATTGCGATGGAGAACGTTCTTTTACGACGAGTAAAGCTAATTTTTCCGCTGACAACAGTCTTCAGTGTCGGGCTTCCGCGTCCGTCACCATACGACAAGACCCGATGTCAAGTCAGGACTTCGATGATAGCTGCACTTCCTCTAAGCTGCAAAGCCAAACGTATGAATTCAATGGTTGGAGTGATGATGTAGAAACGTTCGATGTTGCTGCCGACGACCGACATCAGGTGCGTTCATACAACTCGTCATCTTTGTCCGCGTTCTACTGCGTCGATGACGACGAACACCCCGTGGCAGTCCTTAAGCCAGCGTCCACGCTGATCGACGTCGATCCGTATAGTTATCAGCCGGCATCTCGTCATAACAACGACGAAGACGATGAGGACGACTTAGAGCCACTGCTTGGTGGCGACGACTGGTGGTCGACTGACGAGTCGTGGAGCTGGCAGTGCAGCTCGTCTGTTGGTGATAGCGTCAACGAAGCCACTAGGACAGATGGCTGCGCGGCAACGTCTAAGAACGCCGAATTCTTGCAAACAACATCCAGTAGCGACTTGTCAAGCATTCTGCCACTCAATGACGCTGTAGACGACAGCCGCCAACACCGGCATTGCGAGAACTTTCTACCACACGTAGCTGGTCTTGTAGACGACTGCTAGTCACTCGCAGGAAATGTTAAATAATTAGTCTCTAGATGACGAAGCTACATGACTTCTTTCTGTCCGACGTTAGTTTATCAGGCTGTCATTAAATACTTTTATAAGCCTACATTTGTTTTGTTTTGAAATGAGCTTACGGGCTATAGAATGAAGGCATAGTGTGACTAGAATCGATGTAGTAGTATGGCGGTCCCGTTGTTCGTTTGCGCAGACAAGAAATGGACCAGTTCCATGAAAATAGGCCTAACCGGTTTTGCGATAAAAGAAGCTATGACAATATTGCGAAACAGCTTAACCAGTGACATTGTAAATGTTCACTTGGTCATTCAAAGCTGGCGATTTTGAGTTGTTCAAACCCATATCAGTTTAACGGGCTCAAGCAGAAAGAACCCATTGAATTTTCTGCAAAATAAATTTACACCTGACTTACTTACTTACCTTCAGTTCTAGTTCTACTTCAGAACTATCAAACACGGTAACAATAAAGATAATAAAAATTCTCCCACAGTATTTAAAAATACCGTTAGCACAATTCTTGGCTCAGCACAGACTAGGTCTGGGGCCAGAAGTCACCAATCGTCTACTTTTTGAAGACCTTTAATTACGACTAAAATTAATAGGAAACCATGATGATCGTTCACCAAATTCTGAAAAAGATGGCACTGATGCATAGTAGGAAAAGATGTCATAAATGCACTAAGCGTAGATTTGTTAAAATATTTTGAGAGATCTATGGCACTAATAGAAATATGAGATGTAGTGTAAAAAACTGAGCTGGCAGATGACCAAGTGAGATACACGGAAAAGAAACAAAATAACAAAAGTACCAAATGTGGGTAATTAATTAACTGCTGACATCATCTGTTACCATTTATCAAACAATGTACAAGCCATCCAAAATATTTACAGTTATAATACATTGCACACGCAATTACCACAAGTCACCTCAGCCAAACAGCGTCAAAGGCATCAGATTACTCTACATAACACAATCCATCAGGATACAGCACAGATACGTCCGAATTATGTACAATATGCACATTAATGGTACAACTTTATTTATTCTCTGCGCCACTACTTACACCATCTTATATTCTCTGCTTGTACTTGATGGCCTATTGAAGCTTTTTTCACATATAAAAAACATAGTCAAGTGGCCTGCAATGTAACTGTTCCAATTTGATTCTATAATGCAAATGAAACAAAGTTGCATTTTGGTTCCAGCAATAAAATAAATAAACCAAGTCTACTATGACAAACAAAACCACACCATGCCGCATCAAAACGTAAAAAGACTTCTTAACAACAGCTAATGTGCGTTATGCAAGGGAACTACTGATAAAATGGCACAATGTAGTGGACAGACAATGGTGAATAAAAAAATAAAACTATTGTGCTGCTTTGTGATAAGCAAAGGTGGTGTAATCATTTTAGTAAAGGAAAAAAAGAAATAGCACGAACAGCCAGTCAATCCTAGAGGCAAGTTAAGATGACATGGAGGGATGTAACATGAAATTAAAGGTGGAAGTCGTGGTCAAGTACATCACAACCATAATAAGAGTGCCGACTGTGGATAAGTGACTCAGTTCCCTAATAATAATAGCAACTATAATAATACATGAATTTCGCTTAGCAAGACGTAAAGTTAAAAACTACAAGGTCACGTTACAGTGAAAAAATGTTGCCTAACAAAACAGTTGTCTTGAAACAGCTGCCTCACCAACGACAACGTGTTTAAGATTTATGTAGATTATTACAGGCATACAGATAGATAAATGCATCCAATAACTGAGTGTCTCTAGTTTATGACACACCAGTAAACAATGGATAAAGCCATAACTTTTTGCAACAAAAAATCTATTCACGTACCGAGGTGATTATGCAATAATGAGAAGTTGTTGTATTTGGGAAAATAAAGCCGATACTTTTGACACAGAATATTCACAACTGTCTCATAATGGTATCATAAATACTAACAAATTTTTGGTCATTCAGATATATGCATAATCCACTAATCAGATACAGAGAGGATGAGCAGATATTTTTGTAACCAAAATGCGAATAAAAATTTTTAAGTTGGAGAAAAATAAAACTGAGAACAGAGAAAAATAAAAATTACGGCAGAATGAAAATGAGACTTTTGTGATGTAAGCCGATTAACCAATTTGCAAAAGATAGCAGTGTCAGTGTAAAATAGTGACACAGAAAACAGTCACGACCATTTCACACATCATGCACCACAAAAACAACTCTTCACATCATGGTTGCCACTGGGTAATTGGGCATTCTACACAAAAATGCTTAATAGCCAAATCCGGTTTATTTAAAGGTTTTTTAAAACTAGAAGTCTACAAGAAATTTGAGCTAATGCTCACGAGATGCGCGAAAGCCTATAGCAGTTCCGGTTCAGTAGTTTAGCTAAAAATTGAGGTGTTCACGCTAAGTTAATATACAAATACCAAATTTTCTATCTGGATCGCATAACGATAGTAGCGTGGCGCAACCTTGTGAATGATATAGACTTGTGCCGCAGCCCAAAATCACCAAAAAATCCATAAAACCCCCTATTTTGGCGTTCAAGGTCATTAAATTTGGCGCCAATCGAGAGCCAGTGTACGACTTCCTGCTAGTGATTAATAGTAACCTAGGACTATCTCGCAGCGTTACTGAGATACAGTGACTTATTGACCAAAAATCGCAAATTTTGCAAACCCCCCTCTCATTTAGCGTTCTTGTTTGGGTGACCCCATTCGAATTTATGGAAAAGCTTTACAGTTCCTGAAACTAGTCTTCCAGGCACCCAACGGTGAAGATTTGGTGATCCTAGCTGGCACCGTTTTTGACTGATCCACCCATGTGACAGACAGACGGACAGAATTGCGATGGCTAAGACGCGCTGAAAGCAGTAGCTGCTTTCGCATGTAAAAATTGAACTAAAACATACATAAAAGTTACTTGTTTAGAAACTAAATAACAACTAAAATTAAGTCTACTGAAAAAATAAAACTGTATTAAAACTATAACTAGGATCTAGTGAACTTATAAAAAAACTAAAACTAATTTGAAAACTAAAAAATAAAAATTATCTCTGTGAATGAAGGTAAGAATGCACCACCATATGATGTAACGTGAGTGATTACAAGCAAATACTGTACCAGTGTCCTATACATATAGGTGCTGGTGCATTTACAGCAGGTGCTACAAACTGACGATCAAAAACAGAACTTCACTATGCAGGAAATGCCAGAAATACAATGATTTGCATACAGCCAAAAATTTCTGGGAGAAAACCCTTAAACACTCATTCAGCAACAGACGCCTCTCAGCAGCACTTGGTTCTCCAGTTTGTGATGCTAACAAAGATTTCTCAATCTGCCACTGCCATTGATAACATTTGCTCACTTACCCTACCCTCACATTTGTGACTGAATGACTGCAAATCCTATATAACAAATGCTCAATCAGTTATATCAACAATAAACCAGATAGCACAGTTTATTTTATATTTCAGCAATCAATTTTAATTCACTATTCAAGTAGTAGTCGTAACAGCACTAGAAGAAGTCCTCATGCCATGAAAACCACAAAGATGATAAAGAACACAATTAGAACACCAAAAATTTTTATCATGAGCCATCGGTTGGACGTGACACTCTGAAAGTATTTGACTAATTCGGTGTGTGCTGCTTCAACGTTTAAATGCGTAGAGTCGACATTCGCGTCAATCCTACACAAAAAAACATACGCATTCCATCAACCGATAAATATGCACCACACTGGTCTCTACTTCAACATTTCTAAAAATTTAAACGACAGCTATCACTTCCACTAAAGTTACAAAAATTTTGGTATTTCAATGTCTACTGTCACTGCAGTACTCTTTGCAATGTATTTCGTAATTTTAAAAAAGCATTTAGTGTAGTTGCTAATATTCCAGTTCCATATCCAAATAAGCTTACTTGCTTCATTACACATATATGTATTAGTACTCAACTGCAGTCAAGTGTTTGGACTTCTAGCTGGTAAGCAGAAGCAGAATACGGTCCAACAAGTGAGCATCCACATACCATACATATTCGAAGTTCTTACATATTTTAAATTCTTTGGGTTTGGTTCACTCACCGCTGTACTACTTCTTCTTGTTCTTTGACCATGTGAGCAAGCTGCTGAAAGATGGTACCCAGCTCCACGATTGTCTGCTCGATGTTCTGCATCGTATTGGCTCGACTCTGAATGTAAGAATCCTACAGAGCAGAGACAGCACAAACATTACTGCAACAGTAACAGTCATGTACCCACAGTCGGCACTGCTCACGCACAGCTCTGTAGTTTGCAATGCTAGGTTTGGTGCTCATCTCCTAGTACGGCCCTGAGCAGACAGTGAGAGCAAACGCAATTCAGTTATATGGGGTGTAAAGCCAGAACTCCCATATACTGCCATTACCTTCCCAGCAATCACTCCACCTGTACCAATACCAAATTATACTGCTTGGTGACAGAGACATGCGAGTGAACGACTTGCCCAGAGTTCTTACCTGGTAAAGGACCAGCCGGAATCAAACCTGTAACCTCGCAACTGCTAGTTCGACACATTAACTGCTACACCACTAAGCCACATCGCAACAGTCCTATTTGACAAACCTTGCTACATGAAATTACCTAACGATGACTGGCTGGAGCTTAACAAACATAGAACATAACACTTTAAAACTGATATGAAAATATGCGATGTAAGTTCAGTAAGTTCATCTAAAATACCACAGATGTCATATCTAACACTCAGAGGCGGCACCAGGTTTTCAGAGCTACAGGTGAGTGAGTGAGTAGGGTTTAACGTCCTACCCGACACAGTATAGGTCATTTCGGGGACAGCCTTTTCAGGCAGAATGCACACAAACACAATAACAGAATGCTTAAACTTTACAATAAACTGAAAATTTAACCTTTACAGAAACACAAAACAAAAAAAACAACCTAAAATTGTAAGAACTCTGTTATACGCATGCATATGTAATTAACATAATGGTAGTTCTGCTGGAGGGGTGTATATTTCATCTATGGGTCATTTCGCCAATTTTTTTCAGATTTTGGGTCCCTGAGCAGTTACAGCCACATTTTTACAGCTAGGCTGGCATGGAACGTGCCAAAATGTTTGCAATAAACGGCCAAACAAATTGCGCTACCGCAAACAGACAAAACGTGTTCAGTTCTAATTTTTTTCAACGCTCCAAACACGCCAAATCTCATTACAGTCACGCATCCCGATCTGTATTTTTCATTTTTGGAGATGCACATAAACTTCATTTTTGTCACCAATAACGCTGATGATGCAATTTATTAAAGTACAATAGTCCTTTTTCATACGCTTTACTGTTTGACTACTTTGGAGGTACGTTCTATGCGCAGCATGTCAAACAACGTTGTCCCTCAGGTAGCACCTCATTGCAGTCACGCCTGTATTTTGATTACAAATCTAAAATACCTTTTCCATTAACTAGGCTGAAATCATTTCCTGTTGAGCCAGACATAGTTTTCAAGGTAAACGTTGCCGTAAATAATGTTGAATTTTTCACAATTTACGAAATATAACATTAAAAACTACAAAGTTTGTTTTTCGGGTCTCGTTGCTGTCACCGCCTGTTACGTTTACAGTTTTAATAGCACGAACATAGCGCTCCAACTGCTGAATTTGATATACTGTCTGAATGCTAAAAAACGTTTTGCGCTTCGAACCACGCTCACTATCATTGGGCGTGGTCATGTTTAATGCAATTTTCTCATTACAGTCACGTATCATTACAGTCACTCGCTCATTCATGTCATGTAATTCTCATTACTGTCACAGTCATTCAAACAATTAATGTGCAATAATCAACATACAAATTGAGTAAACTAGTTGTTACAATGACAGCAGAGTTACATGTTAACAATTTGGTGCACCATGTACAGTCAACAGTCAATTTGCCTCACCTGATTACACTACAGATGATAGACTGGCAAATCAAGTAAATATGAACTTTTGAGAATTTCACACATGTTTGCACTGCAAACTGTGTGTGTACTCAGTGAGCAAAATGTCACATGATCACAAATCTACTTTCTGTGACTTGATATTTATTATCTAATTATAAAATTTTGATTGTAAAAGGATTTTTCTTCATTGTCCAAATAGATGTGACAGTAATGAGAAAATTTTCAAATGTTCTCTCTACATATTACTGCAAGCAATTTTTCATTCCTGTCACATAATTCTCATTAGTGTCACAATCATTAAAGTAAAATATTGCACAACAATCAGCATGAAAATTGAGTAAACTAGTTCTTACAACGATAACAGAGTCATGGGTTCACAGCTTGGAATGCCTTGTACACAGCCAGTTATCCCCATGTGATTGCACAGTGAATTATAGACTCATAAAATAACTAAGTAATCCTTTTTGTGAATTCCAATTCGCTAAAAACAACGACTGCCTTTAAATTTACATCTTACTCAGTAAGCAAAATATCAAATGGTCACACATCTAGTCTTTTATCCTTTTTAGTCCGCCCGAAAGCAATAGCTTGCGGAGCGGACTTAAGTTTTGCTGGCATTTATTTCTTTTTTTTTCTCGCCGCGTAATCTCCGAGTTCAGTGGGCCGATCGCCGCGAAATTTTGCACGATGCTCCTGAGTATGTTCAGTTTTATAATCCCGGGCCGAAATTTTGGGGGAGCCTCCCCAAAAAATTTTTAGGGGCCAAAAACATGCAAAATTTGGCCCAATTTCGGTCGACTTCAAAGTTTGGCGGCCAATTTCTTTGGAACGGATGAAGATATTCAAAATCGGTGAGTTACTCGTTCGACACCGATTCCTCCCACGTTAGGCGAAACAAGTCCGGTGAAGTTCGGTCCAGTGACCTTGGAGATCTAGATGTGGAATTAAACCCACCGAAAGCGCATTTTTTGGAAGAACATATTTCGGCCCCTAGGGGGTGCTGCGCCCCCAAATTTTTACACGCGCTAGAGAATCACCAAGTCTTACTATCGCACCCCCCACCGGGGGCGGGGGCCCCCTTACAACTTTTTTCAAAGGGGAGTCAAAAATTGCCTGAAAATGTAGCGTATTAGACGAAGAATCTTTGGAGCCAAAGGGAGTAGCTTCATGAAACTTTGCCACGTGCCGTGCTGCTAGATGGGGGTGATAACGCGGGTACAACTTTTAGCGGGCACCGCCCCCTTAAAATTTGGGAGGGTAAAAAA
>Ga0209671_1006332_pt1 | contig 12129 bp, 6 predicted proteins | sample WorMetHERISLAND2_2_FD_187401 | JGI IMG/M metagenome (GOLD analysis project Ga0209671, IMG submission 187401) | Marine gutless worms symbiont microbial communities from Max Planck institute for Marine Microbiology, Germany - Olavius geniculatus... | ecosystem: Host-associated > Annelida >...
CTGCAGACACTTTCCGTCGCCTCCTTAAAACTCACTGCTTCCAGCAGGCCTACTGCTCCCCCTAGCGGCTCAGCCAAGTGCCTCAGATTCGGCCACTGGCCGACATTGTGCACTTTAAATATGCACGTACTTACTTACTTACTTACTTACTTACTTTAATCATTTGAACAAAGATAAGTACACTTACTTTGTTACACATTTCTGTTGCCTCAAACTACAACAACAAACAACAGAAACCAAACACTAAAATAGGCCTACCGTTTATTAATTAATTTCTTTGACTGTTTAATCAGTGAACGTGCACGGTGGTCTTGCCAGATCTCTAGATTACGACAAAAGTGAAACTGTACGAAAAAAACAGAATCGCACGCGATAAAAGCAAAATCTCTAAAAAAACTAAAAAAATAATGATATATATGATATATTTTTAACGAAAAGTAGAACGAAAATCTAAAACCGTCTAAGCCGCATTCTACGTAGGCCCTGCAGTTTCTCGCAACGATGTAGGTCTACGTTGTTGCACAAGTATGGAGAGCGCTGTTTTCAGTTTTAGGTTCTGCGTTCGTCGTATGAGATTATGTTTTCGTTTTGTATCAGCAATATCGCCGGCCTATGCCATAGACTAGTTACCTGTCGAGAGAGCAGGTCAGCGTTGACCAATGTATGCACAGACAGCGATCCGTTCTGTCCAATGTCGTCATAAGTCGTGCGTCGTACACTAATTCTGTCGCGCTCGTTCTGCACAGCTGCATTTGCACACACAGCCAACTTGTGATATATTTACTGCTAGGACCGCAGCCGCTCAAAGTAGTCTACCAGTGAACTGGCATTCGCAGAGAAGTTATCATCCGGCTATGGGTCCGCTTGTCAACTTCTAGAATCTAGACTACTGTGAACTTGCTCGACGTCACGTCTGAGCAGACACTATCTGCAGACAGACCTGTAAACCATCTCTGTATAGTACCCAGGTCAACTCAGCCTTCCATCCGTCCGGGATAGGTAAACTGATCACCGTGGCTGGGGTAAAGGTGGAGCGCGTTCACGGAGCAGATAACACTGCGCTCTCACATGGCAGGACCCACAGCTCTGCAGGATAAAGTCTGCACGAACAACTATAAACATCGTTAGCATGTTATTGAAGCATTTCAAACCAACTATTCGCTGACCTTCTTTGCGCATGCCGGCGCGGAAGCACTTGCGAAGCCGGCAGTAGCGGCACTGGTTACGCTTATCCTTGTCGACGATGCAGCAGCGCTGAAAGCGGCACGTGTAGACGTGACTTTTGCGCACCGAGCGTCGAAAGAATCCCTTGCATCCGTCGCACGACGACGCGCCGTAGTGCTTGCCGGTCGCTCGGTCGTTGCAGATGGAGCACGTGGTGGTCGCCGCAGCCCCGGATGGACTCAGCGATGTCGGGGGTACGCTGAAGTGAGCCCCCGCCCCGCCGCCGACTGCAGTGGTTGGATCGTCGAAGATGACGCCTGTGTGGTCGTCGCACGCCTGGAGTATACTGCCGCCGGCGCCGCCCACACTACACGCTGCCAGGTCCACGTAACTGAGGTCTGTTCCTTCTGCATCATACACCACGAACGAACACGCACAGAGTTAGTCATCGATCACATTTTTTATTTGACTCGACCCAATCCGACCCATCGTCTCATAGATCCAGCCCGACCTAGTCCATAGTGGCTCGGTAGTGTAACGGTCAGGTCGTTGGACTTGCGATCAAGAGATCGTGGGTTCAACTCCCGGTTGGGTCGTTATCAAGTGGTCATAGCATACTTGGATGGGTGACTGTGTGCAAACAGGTAAATCATATCGGTATATTTAACCAACATCAAGGTCAACTCAGCCTTCTATCCCTGCGGGGTAGATATATCGAGTACCGGTCTGTCTGGCTGAGGTTATGGCAGGAAGCGTTCGAATCACCAGTGTCAGGTGAAAGTAACACTGTGCGATTCTATGTGGCAGGTGACGCTCCGTAGCTCTGGGACGGGTTTCCTGCTAAGAGCTATACCATTTAGCCATTTAACCATTTAGCGACAGTGCAGAATAAAGGCTAGGCTATATCCAGTCTCTGGAGTTTCAGATGTTTACGGCTTTATGCAAATTTAATTACAAGGCAAAGACCGCACTAAGAACGGTATACTGCCACATGGCGAACAAAACAGCTTGATACAACGATTTCTTTCGATTCGCCAGACGGCAGTACCTTTTGAACACCAAAATAATATTCACCACTAAGTTCGGCCAAGCTGAACCTTTGCTGAAACTTTCAGCCAACTCAGCTTAAGCTAGCGTACAAGCAGTGCGATCAAGTAACTACTGTAGGCTTATAGATAGTAGGCCTACATGCTCAGTGTGCCCAGTTTTTGAAAGGAAGCTAAGAATGGTGCATTTGGAATGCTCTTCTTGGGCCATGAAATTTGTGCCCCGGCTTCTCTGTATACTAACTCCCTCTCCTCCCCCCCAAAAAACTTCTAAAACTTTCTAAAGATTCTAAAAAGCTAACAAAAATCAAAAGCCTAGATTTTTTTTCATACCTGACTAGAGTTTATCCTATCCCAATCAGCACAATTAAATAAGTAAGTAGATATAGGTAAGTAAGTAATCCCCTATTTCTTAACGGTCAAACGCTATTGGCAACGACAGAAAATACAACATAGCAAATTGCAAAATTGCAAATTAATACAACGAAAAATCAGTTGCACGCATGAGCCCACGCATGCACGCACGTGTGTATATGCGCTGTCAAATTAATCCGATTCCGAGTCGGTCCAATATGCGGAGGACGCGAACAGTACCAAGCTGTATAACTGTACAGTACCAAGATACAGCAGCAGCGATACACTGACGCAACGTTACGTACATGGATGTAAAAAACGTTCCAGAAAAAAAAAATTTAAAAAACGTCAAAAAACGTTAAAAAACGTGGAAGAATAAAAAAACGTTGATAAAAACGTTAGCCTTAATTTGTTCTACTTCTTGCCTAAAACCTAATGCTGTAATTGCAGTACAGCTAGAACTAAAAAAAGAGATAGAATTTTATTCAATTTCCATTCAACCGTGTAGTCATAAGACCACGTATCAAAGTAAGTAAACTATACCACCACTTTTTCCTATTAATTCGTTTGTGTGGCTTTAAAAGCCCTTCTTGACGTTCTCGGTAAAACTTTCAAATTTTGATGAACGTTTTTTAAAAAATAAAAAAACGTTGAGAAAATAAAAAAAACGTTTAAAAACGTAAACAACGTGGCAAGAATAAAAAAAACGTTAAAACGTTTTTACATCTATGTACGTAGAGAAACATCTTGTTTCTTTAATTCTATCGTCGCGTATTAATTAATTTAGTTTCTATCTTCGCGCCGTACTAAACATTCCACAGCGTACAGGAGTTACGCCATGCATGCGGAGATACACGTCGGGGGCTATAATATCATAAGGCTCTTATATCTTCAACCTCGGCGATGGCGTTGAAATGCGATCGTGCATACGAGCAGTTGACAGTTTTGTCTGAACAGATTCGCTACACATCTCTAACAGGCCTAAATAAGTAAGCAAAAATTAGAACTGATGACCGAATGAACACTTTATTCTTATCATCTTTTCAACATTTCCACACTTTGCATGCATACAGTTCTTCTTGGATTTCTTTCGATAGCTGCAGAGCTGTTTTTTGCACGATCTATGGTACGATTAAGTATAACCAGACCAATGCACTGTCGTTTATTTTTCTCAACTTATTTTTTTGACTTTCTGAATAATTTGCACTGCATGTATTTCATATTCGTATATCATAGGCCTACAGCAAGTGCAACGAACTGGAAAATTATCCAGAGTATAGTCTGTCAGCAGTCATGTCAAACTCCTGTGACTGATAATCATATTAACTAATAGGAAAAAGCTAGAACGAGAGCAAAAATATCGCTATTGTTTCACCAACGGCGTCACTTATTGGCTAAAATGCGCCGAATTCGATCTGGTTGGGATTTTGCGTGCACGACACTTCTCAGACACACCTAGGCCTACACACAAGGTCGTATATATAGGCCTATGCCCGCATGCTTTATACATAATCGGCGTAATCAGCGTTTTGAGCTAAGGGTCGTCGCCACCAAAGTTCGAAGTCGGTCGGCGTGACAGTCGGTCAGGCGAGCGCCGTTGAATAGCCATCGGTCAAAAGTCTGTCACGTCACTTACCGCCGGTGATCCAGGTCGACGAAGACGCCGCCGCCGCCGTGCACGGCGACCTATAGACCGCGCCACTCATATCTCGACTCTAGTCTGACGAACGATGATCTTCGAGCGAGAGCTCTGTGTTCGTACGTTCGAGCGATGTATCGTTTGACTTCAAACTCGCAAAGATCGATCGAGCGCAGTCGGAGTATAAAGTACAAGACGACGGTCGTCGGGCCAGCGCTGGGTATATATACGCCAAGCGACGAGCTGTCTTTCCGCGCGAGTCGCCGACGATCGTCAGATGCACTGCAGGCTGCTGTGATCGTCAGCGCGCCATTGGTCGGCAGCGGTAAGTCATGAATATTGATCAGCGACAGATTAGCGGCCTCAGAGAGCGATGCTCTATGCGGGTGGTCTCGCCGCTCGCCTCCGCTATAGCGCTGTGTCGGTGCCCCGAGGGGGGATTAAACCTAGCGCTTCGAGGCACCGACTGCTCTGTAACGTTAGCATGATGCGTGATTTTCGAAGGTTAGTGGCTTACATCAATCACGCGAAAACACGTCAATTCCGCTGAAATCTGATGTTGTAGATGTTCGATTTCCTAGTACGATTGTCATCATTCTGTTCCATTCGAAAAACATTCCCATTTGCGACACAATGATATAAGAACTCACTAAATTGCGCAGGCCTAATCTTTGTATTTTACGTCGTTTTGTGGAAATAAGACTTACAGTAGGTCTATTGCGAACTTACATGCGGCAGCGGCGTTATTATGCGCGTTATGCACAATTTTGCACATGCGCGTACCTGAACTTGTAGGCCTAGGCCTATAAGACGTAGGCCTAATTGCAATACGTTAGAGTAGCCTATAGGTCTATGTTTTGACAAAAACTTAAATACTGGCTTTTTTGTAAAGCCTATAGCCATATGGCCTAAACGTATATGCTTTCTTTTATGTTTGATATTTGAATAAGAGCCTTATAATAAGACGAAGATAACTTTCGAGACGTTCACAGAGCTATGATCTTCCATAGCGCCCTGATTCTTTCTGAGACTTTAGCGCTTTATAAATCATTTACTTACTTACTTACTTATAATTATAAAAATCGATCTCTCGTATAGCCATGTGACGTTGGAATGATGAGCTGTGTATCGAAACATGAGACAGCATGAAAGATTGCTGATACAGTGTGTTGGAAGACTTCTTTGCGTTGCATTTTCAACGTATATTTTAAGGGTTCAGTTCGCTCATCCATGTATACACTCAAATCAGACAATAGGCCTACACGGTGTTTTATAAAAAAACCCTTTTTGTTTTTTTTCATAATTCACTCAAATTATGAGCAATTTACATGTAATTTTTACCAGTTGTAGCTAAAGAAATATTAATTCGCTCATGTACATTTAAATCAGACAATATAATACTGCCAGCTGAACTGACACATCTTGCTGTCAACATTTTCTTGCCCGTTGCGTCCGACGCCCTCGTTGCGCGGTCACTGCTCGATCACATCAAAGGTTCCGATAATGCCATGACCGCAGCATGCCTCGTGACGCACGATTGCCTTTGCGTTACAATGTCTAGCATTGTAACTGTTTGAGCAACTGTATAGGCTGGTATACTGCTACAGGCAGGCGGCATGAGACTTCGCGAACTGCAGTGCAAACAAACCGAGCAGAAATGAAAGCTGAAGCAGAGGCAGTTTTCACACTGCAGAAATGCGGCTCGGAGCACTAGTTCAAGAGCTTCTGAGCTTGGATCACAGGAATTTGTTTGGAAATGGCTACACACTCGCGTGGTTTACTCACTTTCATGTCCTTTGCCAACGCGAAAAAACAAGCAACAATACCACCAGCTTCTCTTCGTAGACAGCAATTAGGCTTGCAAGTTGCAAAGCGAACACCTGTAATTAGGCCCACGCGCATGAATGGCACACCTTGGCTGCATATAAGATATAGGGTCTATCGCGTTAAAGTTCTAAGCATGCAGTGCAAGTCCATGAATTCCCACTTTTGTCTTTTAAAATCGTACTAATTATATTCTATCAATAAACTTTCAGAGAATTGCAAACCAACTTTATATTCAACCTCTCTCATTATTGGTACATGCTTAGTTTTTTTTTCTTTTAAGAAAAAAATGGTCCAAGAAAACGCACGCATACGGTTTTCGTCGCTAGGCGACGCGACGCGTGTGGCATGCATGCACGTAAATATCGATGCGCTGAATTTAAAAAAAAACAGTTTGTCTTCGGCAATAAATAACGCGACAAAACGACGCGTTAGATCGCGTGATGAAAGAAAACGATCAGCAGCGAGCGATAAACCGAGCTCTAGCCACCCCACTTGCCGGCGCCGGCCACGAACGACGCACATAATTCATGTTTTACTGACGGACTTGCGATAAACGATGTCTCTGCAGTCTCGATGCTGTCCGTGGGAAAAACCGTTTGATCGGCTGCAGCAACAGCTTTAGATAAAGCAGTCCGCGAACTGCACAGACAAACCCTATAGATGTGCGACTTTTATGGTGGCAACCTGCTTTAACCCTTTATGATACGTCTATCTTGGCCCGTTGAGGCAAGGTTTTGAAGTGCCCTAAGTTTTCAATGTACTAATGGCATTTTGACATTGTGCCCTCTATCACGTGAGATTTTTATGTTGTTTTTTTTACCATTTACGGGTTCTTTCTTTTTTCTGGTTTGTTATAAATGTACTTTTGCACATCTACGCTTTCTGCCCTCGCAAGCTCTACGACCCTTAAAATTTCTGGTGCTGTAGGCCTATTGCTGAATGGCCTGAAACACAGCAGTGAATTCCTTTAACGAAAGTTGTGCCAGTGAGTGCTACGCCTTGGTCAAAAAGTTGGCTCCGCTCCTGGTACTCAAATATTTTACTTTAACTCAATCGCGTGATAACAAAACAGTCAAAACAACCTTTTACGGCATATAAGGTTCTAACAACACATCTTTATAGACACAGCATAACTTATCCTTTGGTTCTCGTTCTTTTCGTGTCTCTGCACTGAAAATTTGGAACTCCTTAACTCCTCAAATTCGTCAGTGTCAAACCTTGGCTACCTTCAGACGTCACTTAAAGACCCACTACTTTCAGTCAGCCTTTTCTGCCACCTAGCGTCCATCATCCTATGCGCCCTGATTCTTTGAGACTTTCTGAGACTTTGGCGCTTTATAAATCATTTACTTACTTACTTACTTACTTATTTACAGTTAAAACTGCATTTAGGGTTAGACCCTACTGACGAAATGTTAAACTTGAAGTAAGCTTATAGCTTAATATTGCTGTCCACTAAACGGCCGATGATAGCCTATGCCAGCTAGGCGTATATAAAGAGTTACATCAAAGAATCGAGATAAGGCATAGAAATGGACGTCGCGGCGCAGTGCGACCGGCGTTTAATTGTCGTTACCAGACATCATCGTCGATTCATCGTGTGTGGTCCAGTCTTGTTCTACAGACCTGCATGGGTCGACCGAATAGTTCAGACCCGTCCACAAGTCTGGTTTGCACGACAATAATGTTGGACTATAGGGGCCTACTTCTATTCTGAGACAGTGCCATTTTGTCGTGATTCGTCTATTTTTCAATTCGCGGGTCTCATAACGTATTCGTTATGTGTATGTTCTAAATTACATAAGTCTACAAACAGGAAAGCAAGGGCGGGATAGCTCACATAAGGAAAGCGAAGGAAGGGAGAGAAGAGAAGATAAGAAAAAACAGCAAAAGACTTGGGGAAAAAGAACGCGCTGTAAAATTCGTGACTCCGTTTTCAACAATTATTGTCCTCGGTTTCCAGAATGCCCCAAGCCTTGAATATGCGTGTGATCGCAGTGTTGTTGAGCAAATGCGTGATGTGTGCACGCGAGTTTAGACCTATGCGGTGGCGGTGGTAGATTTACGGCGATATTTGGCTTATTGTTACGACTTGATTCGATGTCAACAGCCGGTCGTCTTGTCAGGCGATTAACGCCTCTTGACGCGAACACAGGCAGACCAGACCGATTAGGGCTCCTTCTGCGGACTACTCATTGAGCACAATATACTTCATGTAAACATTTCTGTGCGTCACCAATCCTCGTGCGTCCGTGTGTTGTGTAACTATACTGTATCGCCGTTTATCCTTGTGATTACTGCTAAGTCGAGAGACGTCACTGACACAACTAAATGACATTTTCGTTCTTTTTTAAAACATGTACGTCATTTTGTTTTAGGTAAAACGTTGCAAAGTCGCACAGAAGGTCCACAGAAAACGCATTATGAATTGGATTCAGACAAATAAAATAGGACTCTGGTAACAATAAATACTATGCTCTTTATCAAACTAATATGTTGTTGCTGATTCTGAAGAGAGGTGATAGTTAAAGCCGTAGGCCTACATACAGTTGGCCTGACACGTTGTTTATAAAAAACGGCTGTTGGTACTATCACCGTAAGAATTAACGTGTTTATTTGTGTTTTGCTAAAAAAAACCTTCAGTGCAGTTGCACGCGTAGGCTATATACGCACATTAAACGAAAATAGTTGCTTATTTCTTCTTACTGTTTACTTTTATTCACGCTTCTGAGCTATAAGCATTGGACTGGAAGCAGTTCACGATTGCGATGAATTGGGTATGTATAGGCCTAGGCCTACGTCTTAAGTTAGTCATTATGGCAGGCCCTGGAACAAACACACACGCGTACAGCTATATGCGCGATAAAGAATGCTAGAGATACGCAAACAGATATCCGAATGGCGGCCTGCAGTTAGCAAATAAACGCACACAATGCCTGCGTTCCTGGGTATCGAGCCAGCCTATAGCAAGCTTGTCTGAAGCATCAGCGGGCCAGTTATCTGCACAGGTCGTGAAGATGCTGATTGCTAAGCACGAGCTGTATACGTCGTGCACGCAGCCTAACGGATATATTTGTCTATCCACTTAAAATTATCTGCTTCAGAGCTTCTATAAACCTAGCTTGACCAATATTCAAAGGAAAACGTTGGTTTGGTCATCAAAGGTGCCGCATTAAAACTGTGCAAAACACGCAGGTTAAATGGAGTTTGCAGTTAGCAGTGTAGCAAAAGCAGTGCAGATTACAGACGTTAAGCTTATTTATGAAATTAGCTGAACCCATGCATCCTCCACCACGAGGGTCTAATCGTTAGGGTATGCCCTATACAAGCTGGTTAAACATGGACAGTGTACAAAATATCGTTATACAGATGAAAGACAAAATCGATTGGTACACTGTTGTTAATAAAATTTTAAGCTATTAAATAAGTAGAAGTAGAAATTTTGCTAATTCGTGCGTGTGAACAGTGTTCACTAATGTTTTTTAATGCAGTTCCGGCTTTGCATTCAGGTGTACAACAGTACAAGCGTCGACAGAGCGTGGCTCCCGGATACCTGATCGATCTCCGCCAGCTAGTCGCCAGCACTGACGGTCGCGGGCATCTGAGATTTGCAAGCCGTGGTCAGCTGCAGGTTCCACGGATCAAGATGACAACCTACGGAAACCGTGCTTTTGAACATGCCGGTTCATCTCCTTGGAACGCTCTGCCGAACACTCTCAAGTACAGTTCACACTGTTTACCTACTTTCAGACGTCATGTAAAACATTTTTACTTCTCTTTTTACTAGCACATCGAGCGCGTTCGAGGTTGCCACAGTTAACGCGTTATAGAAATCACTTACTTACTTACTTACTTACATCTTTCGCAGTCATCATCGCAAGCCGACGATCTGACAGTTGTAGGATAGTAGCATCGTTATCGTCAGCAGCAGCAGCTACAGCATAGGCAAGCTTAAAGGTTTGCTGGATGCCAGCAACGGGTTTTGATGGCTTGGTAGCGTAATGGTTAGAATGATGCTAGACTTAAATGGTCGCGTGTTGGACTCCCGGTCGGATCGCTATTGAGGTTACATACTAAGGTGGATGACTGTTGGCAGACAGATAAAATATCTCGGTATATAGCCAATCATCAAGGTCAGCTCAGCCTTCCATACCTCTGGAATTGCTTGGCTGGGTCAAGACGTGGCCCGTTTTCCTAGCTGTGTTGGGTGACCACCGGTAACGCTATGCGACTGTGATCCCATATGGCAAGTGACGCTCCGTATAGATTTGCGATGGGTTTCCCGTGAAGAGTTGTACCCCAACCTTTAACCTTTCAACGCGGTGACAGTGCATGTAGCAGACGCTTGTGGTTGACAGGCCTTGGAGGCAGAGTCGCCGCGTCGATGCGTGCATGGTGCTAACGAGTCGACGCACTCTTACTTTCCTAAACACTTCCGTCCAGGTCACGTGACGTTCCATATAGATTCGGGTCCGCTGTTCAGAGGGTCCGCCATTCCGAAGGGCCGCGCCATGCCACAAACCTGTTTCAGACGACGACGAAGCGGTACTTATTAAACGCTAAACTAGCTTTAACGCTGAATGACCAACCATTTTTCCTAACTCTATCCCTAACCGTGGCGATCTTTCGGAATGGCGGCCCATTGGAATAACGCGCCGACATCCCCACGTCGACATTTTTGAGTGCATGCTCTCACTCATTGGTTATACGTTTTTTCACTGCCTTCTGTGTATATATGCGCATGTGATAGGTTAAAGACCATGGCCTTGGTGTGGTCAGAAAAAAAGGTCGGGACAAAAGTTGCAATTTTCCGACAAATGAAATACGGGTGATCAAAAATGTTCATTTGCCTTTCAGTTGGGAATTCTGGCCTGAAATATGGTATTTTTGGCGAAAAATTTCTGACAAGAAACAATTTTACTGCCACCCGCTGCAAAGACGCCACTGATGATAGACCTACTGCTGCTGCTGCTGCATGCTGACCGTGTGGTAACGAGTTTGCTATATGCATGAGCATGCAGCGCAGAGCCACGGTGGATGACATGTAGGAATGAACTAGCTTGTCACTGACACTCAAGACGTGACGACGACGACGACGGCGGTGTCATCTTCGTGCAGGACCGAATGAGGAATCTCGTATATACAGTGCGTGGGGGTCGAGACCTACAGTGTCGCCGGCCTTCGGGAAAACAGAGAGGGGGCTCTAAACACCGCCACCACCAACGTCGTCGTTGTCGTCGTCGTTCGGCGTTCTCTGCTAATTGTCGCCGGCCGAGTCGTTGACTAAGTCAAGTGTGATTTATCGTGTATACACACTTAAGCGCGTCGTCAGGTCCCCGTGCAGCAGCCAGACCGCTGCACGGCATCATACAGTCGTCCTCGTCGTCTGTCGCATCACATCTCACCACTGCTCGGCGCGCTCGCTTTCACACGCTATGCCGACGACCAACCGCCAAGCCAACCTATAGGCCTACCTACCGCACGCACACACTTTGCTGCTGGTGACGGGCTGCGATGCTGCGATCAGACTGGGGACCAGAACTGGTGATCGGAACTGCTACAACGTTTGGAATGGACACACTGTATACGTCGCTTCGTGTTTTTGTAGTTATTTTTAATGCAAATTTGCGAAACTCTTTCTCCGAGTGGATACGCAGACAAAAGTTATTTCGGCAAAGTAGTCCAATAATGCGCTGGTCGTGGTCCAGACAGAGGTCTAAAAGTTCATCTGTCGTCGTCGTGATTTGATTTAGCGCGGCGTGATGCGCAAGGTGTTGGTGTTCTATAGGAAAGGCAAAAATGGAAAGAAACAGAGACGGCACGCCGAGGACAGTTATAGGCGTTCCGAGATGAGTAGTCATTAAAACACATGCTGCCAAACTACTCAGTAAGTGGCTACTTCGGTTAACTCAGCCTCAGAAACAACAAGGTGGAAGGTGTAGCCTATCCGTATATTGACTTCCTCCAATTGTGCCCGTGTGGGAACAAAATACAGGGTGCGGCAGAAAAAAAAGTAGACCCCTAAATTTTTTCGCCGTTTTCTCAGCAACCGTTTGGGATTTTAATATGAAATTTTACGGCTTTATTTATTGAAACCTT
>Ga0209671_1006333_pt1 | contig 12129 bp, 8 predicted proteins | sample WorMetHERISLAND2_2_FD_187401 | JGI IMG/M metagenome (GOLD analysis project Ga0209671, IMG submission 187401) | Marine gutless worms symbiont microbial communities from Max Planck institute for Marine Microbiology, Germany - Olavius geniculatus... | ecosystem: Host-associated > Annelida >...
ATTTGCCAAGTTGCTTGTTGATAGTCTCTCTCACTGTGGGGCGCTGACAGTGGTGTATTGACTGACGCTTCTTTCAGCATCAACACTGTTAGTAGGGACAGACAAGTACCGTAGCGCTAAGCGGCTCAGCAACGGAAACCTGTTTGAACTCGCATGCCGGAATGATACAACAGTTGTTTCCGATGGAACGTCTCCAGCCATTGCTTTGTAAGCCGCAAATTCTGCCAAAACATGATGACTATCGGCACCAGGAATCTTCTTAATCAGTTCATCACATGGCAATAGTGACACTTGCTTAAAGTCAAAAACCCTGACAGCTTTCAGGAAGTCCATTCCAGGCTGTGTAAATTGACTTCGACTAGTGGGTCTGTAATACTGACTCAGTTTGTCAGCGGTGTCTTTGAACGCCTTTTTGTACTTGTCAATGGTGGCACTATTTGCTTCATACTCTGCCCAAGCCAGCAAATCAGTTGCTCTGTTATATGCCTGATGAATGCGAATCTCGCTGGACTCGAACCATGTCAGCAGCTCAACAAGTTTCAGTGCACTAGCCGCAACATAATTCACATCTTCTGCAACAACATCCGGATCGCGAAGAAGCTCCTGTAATTCAGTCAGTGCATTTGTTGCATCTCCGATATCCAGTTCTATATCAATGAAATCTTTGTAGAACGCAACGTACTTGGCGTGGTGGATGACAGTTTTAAACCAACTATTCCATCTGGTAACGACTGGAACAGGAGGCAGTGGAACATCATCGGTACCAGTTTTCTCAGCCAAGAACTCCTTGTATCTACGCTTTCTGGCAGAGCAGTAAGTAAAAATCAACTTGAATAGTGCCACAAGACGATCAACGTCTTTAAAGTTCTTTCTCCAGGTCTCGCCAACCAGGCTAAGAATGTGCGCATTGCACGTACAGTGAACAGCGTTTGGTAGAATTCCTGTCATTTTTTCAAATGCTTTGGACATATATGACGCATTATCAGTGACGAAAGCGCTGACATTGTTGTAAGAAACGCCCATGTTAGCAACACAGGTAAGTACAGCTTGGCTCACAGTAACTGCATTAACTTTCTCAAGGTAAACGATGTCGGCTAAATAAGCAGCTGGACTCAATTCAGACGTGGTGTCAACTTCTGGTATAAACAAGATGTGCAAACCGAACCTGTCCTGAGCGTCGCTGGCTTCGTCAGTGACAATTGCAACCATGACGCGGCTGACAAAACTGCTTTCAGTTGCTCTTTGTGATTTTCAAACACTTTTTGTTGATAATCTGTGCGAAAATGCTGAGACGCAGGCAATAAACCTGAGTTTGGAATGTGGTTTTCTAAGTATGAGTGGAAACTGGGGTGATCCAACTTTTCCAAAGGAATGTTAGCTGCAGTAAAAGCCTCAACCAAATCAAATACAGCAATATTTCGAGCGTCTCTCGCCTCCGTATGTCGTGAAAACATTCCTGCTACCGTCGCTTGCTTTTTGGCCTTTTTATCCTGTGCTTCTTCCGATGCTTTTCTTTTGGAAACGTGGACAAGCGATTCTAAGTGTCTGTTGATAGTTCCTTTCCGGGTATGATCGAGAGTAATGTTACAATATGAACAAAATAGTTTTCCCGAATCAGCGTGGAAGGTACCCTTTGGGTACTGTCTAGCTCATTCTTCACAAGACACATATTCAGCTCTTTTTGTCGACATCATTCAGACTTTCAACGTTTAATTTCAACACACAATAATTTTTATTTAGAATCAACAATCAACAAAACACGCCTGCGTGACGTCACAAATGACGCGCAGCTGTCTAATAATTAATAAGGAAGCAAGCAGGTTGACCTAGTGCAGTGGGATGTAGTGCGACACGTAGCAAACAGCAACATTCGTACAAAAGCTGCTGATAAAACTCTAGAATTGTCGCAAATTAAACTAAAAGCACTAAAATTCACGAAAAATCACGGATTTCACGGAAATTCGCAGAAATCGGCGTTTTTCATGGAAGAAGGCCAATTTCACGGAAAATGTCACGGCCGTGAAATCGTGAATTAGGTTGGTCCCTATAGATCACTAAGAAACAGTTTTAGCCATGTAATGAAATGTTTCACGCATGCAAGAAACTTTGCTTATGAACTGTAAGTTGCATTTCAACCACAATAGTCACTTTTTAGTTGTTGACGGCTTGTGTATTTGTTTCTATCGTGCATCTTATGCATGAAATAAGTCCAGTGGGGCTACTGTAGGCATACTGAATAAAGAACAGTCTGTAAATAAGCCTACTCCTGAAAACTGGATCCTGAGATTACAAATTTCTAAATTTTAGACCCGGGATTTTAATCATGGAGCATGACACGACATTGGATATTAATTTTTTGTAGGTCCGAGTGCCGACACATGAGGATGGATCGTGTCTATTCTGGGAGTTTGCAACTGATCATTACGACATCGGCTTTGGTCTCTACTTTGAGTGGACCATCGACACGTCCAACCAAGTCAGTGTCAACGTCAACGAATCAAGCGACGACGAAGATGAAGAAAACAGTGAGTGGGCCGATGTCAAGATTTGCAGCCATTTTTGTCATTTACTGAAGTCGAATTTTGACAGTTTTTTACAGTTTGCTGCATTTTTGCTTGTGTATAATCTGAGAGTTAGGTGTAGTCATTCCATTGCTATGGCAGTGTTTATTATTGACACTTATGTCAAAAAATCAGCCTATCTCATGTTCCCGGCAGTTTATCGTAGCGTAGAGCAGAGTGAGTTTGTTGGCAACTGGTGATGATTGGAGGGTGACCACTCGCATGGACATCTGGAAAAATCAGGGAAAACTGTAGTTGTTATCGTTTCTCTGTTAAACTATCAATGGCGCAAATATTTGTATCAGTGAAATAAATATTTATTTATGTATATCCACAGATCGCTAATTAAATTCGCTAAATGATGAATTTTGAAAATACAAGTTACGTGGCCTGTTTTTAGTTAACTTGAAGCAATGGCTGCCAACCGTAGCGATAAGCAGTATATCAATGTATCTTTGCCTGCCCTTCTGGAAAAGTTGAGGAATGTCGTGTGGTCTGGAAAGTAATCACTTTGTTATTAGTTGCTGTTGACTGCTGTGAAGGCCCGAAGTCAGGTGGCGATGGTGCAAGTGACAAAGGTGAGAATGATGTTCCAACGGAAGAAATTGTTCCTCCGTTCCGTCGCGACTGTCAGTCAGAAGTCTACTGTGGTAGCCATACGTACCCTGGACGTGGCGTCTATTTGCTGAAATTTGACAACTCATACTCGCTGTGGCGCAGCAAGACACTCTACTACCGAGTTTATTACACACGATGAGCTGCCTTGCGCACTAACTTAATACCTACAACGTTTAGTGTGCTTGGTTAACGTTGGTTATTCAACTCGGGGTTCGTACAGAAGTTAAAATGTTTACTGTTTTCCAGGACAGACAAAGACCAAATGTTAGGGTTTTACGGGACTCAAAAAACGTTTTTTCAATGACTTTCCAGTTTTCCAGGATATACTGTGTTTACAGTCATGGTTGCATGAGGTCAAAAAGTTCATGTGCTAAATCATTTTCGATGTAAGTGCATTATTTTACAGTATGAGTAAAGAAGCGTTTGGTCCAGGCGCACATTTTGTGGTCAGCGGATTAGAGGGGCAAAGCCTCCCTGAAGCCAAAGCCTTATATTTGCTTGATGTTTCATGGATGTGGCAAAATCGCTTTATTCTCTGCATTTCACAAAACCAAAAGAATCTTAGAAAGTGAAATTTCTAGTATCACTACTTTAGAATTTCGGGAATTTGCCATGGTTTCGCAATACCTGTGTCTTTTTCCATGACTTTGCCAGCCTGGAAATCTCAGCGTTCTACTTTCACGTTTTTTCCGAAGTCTGACTTTTCAAACTGTACGAACCCTGCTAGCTGCAAGAAGCTGGCGTCAACTTGTTGCGAGTTTTTCTGCTGAACTGTGTTCTTTGCAAGCTGAGATGTTGACCTTCATGTTTCCACAGCTCATGTCTTCTTGTTTGTTAATATTATTATGCAGCTCTGTGAATTTTTCATCTTTGTGAACCATTTAGGTGTTTCATCGGTTGCTGTATGTCTGAAATCTCACGAGATATATGACCAAGGCTGATGCTGGTTGCTAGTAGGAAGTTCCATATGGACTTTGCATTTGGGGTGCCAAAATCAACTACTTTATGAACCAGCTGTTGTGCAAATTGTAAGTTATAATTAACAGAATTGTATTTATTATATAGTGAGAACCGGGCTTTGCTGTGAAGCTAAACCACCAGTTTTGTGAATTCACAGCTGGTGATGAACAAAATAATTTTGTAACTGTGAAGTTGAAATCTGGCCTTATTCGCTATTTCTCTAGCATGTACGGTCTGTGTTTAATAACAGCAGTGGTCAGTATGTATCGCATTTATGACACAGCTGTAATAGATTCAATAGTATGTGCCTGGGACGTAGTGTGTGAAAATCCGTAAGCATTAGCAGTGAGAATTTGTGTTATAGTGCGTAACCTTGTTAAGTCATTTGATTCATGTGTGACTCTGCCTTAGTGTGAGTGTAGGACTGTGGATGTTCATTATGAATTCATGGCACATATTAAAGAGATGTTGGCTTGTCCGGTGAATGGTAATATGTATGGCTGCAGTCTAAGTTGAAATTTGTGCAACACTGATTAGCTCACACCTGTCCGGGGTGTGCCAAAAAAATGACCCAACTTGTTTTTGTCAAGGAAGGAAAGTTTTTTTATTTAATTTGTATTAAAAGCCCTTAAGTGTTCAGTGTGGACTGCATTATACACAAGGTGATGCCCATTCAACATGCTGAAAGTCTGACTCAGAAATTTTCCGGACGTTTTCCTTTAGAGTAAATCTGTGCCTCTGCTTCTCCAACAGACAACATTGTGAGATTGATGATTATTAGAACTGCCATTATCATAATCAGCAGTTCTTATAGTTTTAGGTTTAGGTCGTTTTTTTGTGTGTGTGTTTTGTGTTTCATAAAGGTTAAACTTTCTGTAAAGGTTAAACTTTTTGTTTTGTTATTATGTGTATTTGCAATTTTGCCTGCAAAGGCCATGCCCGAAATGACCTATACTGTGTCGGGCGGGACGTTAACCCTACTCACTCACTCACTCACTCAATCTGTGAAATGTTGGTCTAGTTTAATGTCGTACCGTAACTGAAAGAAGTTTGCTGTACTGGTAACATACTGACAGACTGTGGACTTGCACAGTGTGAAGCCCTTCAGTGTAGCATGCGGTTGACCATATCATTTACTGGTGGCATTCAAATATGCTGCCACAATTGCTAGCCTGATGTGAAAAGTCCCACTTATACATGTGCACACACATTCCAGTCATCAAATATTGCTAGCGTATGATGTTCAACATTTGTGTTTGTTCAACATTTGTGTTTGTTCTTTGCTGACAGATTCATAGTGTGGTAAATACGAAACTTGTTGCATCTTGTTGGCATTCACATATTCAGAGCTGTCCTCTCCCTGATTTTTAGGCTTATCAGAAAATTTCGTCCAGAATGGCACAATTTGACCGAAAGACTTTCATTTTGGGAAAATTTGGGAGGAAAATTAGACTTTTTGCACTCACAGTCTCCTGTCGTAAATGTACAGCTGTCTATTGAAAAATTTCAAATTCCTCCCCGTCTACTTTTCACACCCATGGCGTTGCTGTAGTGTAATACTGAGTGTCATATGTCCTTATTTATGCCTTCAGACTTTATAGTTATTCTTCCAGATCGTTTTGTGATGCTGATGTAACTTATGTCTTAGTGCTGCATCATTCATTGTGTACAGATGTCCACTGAAATTGTACATTACTTGTACATATGATGTGATTGAGTCTATGTGTTTAAGTTACTCAGATCTTGCTTGCTGTGTTGTGTTACAGTTCTGAGTAGCAAGCAACGTTGAAGTAGCGTGTTAAAGCACACACCATGTCATTGTTCTGTTAAGTAGCATTATCCTGCAGTTGGGGCTAAATCTAATATAAAAGGTTAAAGGTGTCGTATAGCTTTATAGGAAAACCATCTCAGAGCTACGGAGCATCACCTGCCGTATGAGATCACGCAGTGTTACCTGGCACAGGTGAACGCACCTCGCTTTAATTCTAGCCAGATAGGTCCGTACTCAATTTAGTAATTTACCTACCCCAAAGGGATAGAAGAATGAGTTGACATAAGCGGCTGGTTACATACTGAGATGGTTTACCTGTCCAGGGGCAGTCACCCATCCAGGTACGAACCCGGCCCAGCGTTGAGTAACAACACGTTTCTGCTAATCCACGCTAATCGCGGTCTTTAGCCACTTTGACCTTCAGGTACCTTTGTCATACGTCTGGCATTAGGCTGCCGTTACTTTCCACCAGGCTCACAGTCATCTTCTTGGTGCAGAGCATCACTCTGGTCAAAACCAAATCATAAAGTTCAGGCTTGCCAAGTCACTCGAATTGTAAACTTAATCTCGTCACCCGGTAAAAGTAAAGATCGTCAATTCGTATTACGCATCGTCGCATATACACGCCTCTAATGCGCTTTCGTCACTGACCAGAGCCGCCGGCCGCCCAGCCACCACGTGAAGCCTGCAGACACAGGCTAGCGCAGCGGCCTGTTCAGGCAGCCGCAGTTAGCTTTACCAAGGTCCCCACCTTACCTAACTCATGTAATGGGTTACTACTTATTTAACCGACCCCGGAGGGATGGCAGGCTGAGTTGGCCTTGGTTGACTGATAGCGGACGCTTTACCCACAAAGTGGTCACACGGCCATTTTCTGCGCAGAATACGGAAAGTTCGCCGGCCAGGACCGACGTTCTAACCACTAAGCTACACCACCTGTGCAAAGTCAATTATCACCCGCCGAATCGGCGAATGTCTCCCATTTTGGTCCCCATTTGCCTTTACTGTTTAATCTGCGCTAAATTTGGTCGGTTGATTCGCGGGAAAATAAGTAAAGTTGTTGCCACCCAATGTCATACTTTAAAGCAAAATGCAACAAACTTGATTTCGGTTGGGGCATGGCCTCAGGCCCCATTAGGGGAGCTCACAGTGATCCCAGACTTTCTGCATATATATAAGGGGTCCTAATCGAAGACGAAAACGAGTGTAAAGAGATCGTTACCGGCATTGACGATAAGGTAACTTGGCAGCCTATAGACAGCTTGATGCAGGTCGAAGGGAATTTGCCGTGTTCAACGTAGCCTAGGAAACCTTTCGCTGTATTTCAATTGCACGTGCCCCTTTTTACGTTAGGCCTACTAAATACGCCATTGCTTTGTATCATGCAACAGTGACGCAAAGAGATTTCAGAAGTAAGGGAGGATTGGTGTTAGGTAAGGCGGGAGAAAACAAAAGTACGCAGTAGCGGGAGAAAATACGCAACGAACGCAAGGAAAAAGTAGTCCTACACAGCTGACGCAACTGCCCAAAATGCAGGGATAGAAGCGGTCGTTACGTCAGCTGCATTACGTTACGTTTTGAGAATTTCAGCCGACCAGATAATTCAGTATTCATGTCACGCCGTCGTCGGCTGCGTTTCCTGCGTGCGTAGGTTAGTTCATCCGTGACGCAAGCTGTGTGTTGATGTTCAGTCGTGCGTCACCGAGCTCACGGAATTTCTGGCAGCGATTATTTCGGCGGCTTGACGTGCGTCGATTTCCAAGTCCCGACTTCCATTTCAAGCATGCAGTGAACTTGCGTGCGTCCAGAAATGACTGAAATTAGATACAGCGGAGACGTGCAATAACACCAAATAGGCCTCCAGAAACTGTTAGGCCTTAAATGGACTTTCTCGCATAAGCGTGTTGAAAGAGACAACGTGGAATGAACGTAGTTTTGTGTAATTCGAAACAATAAATTTAGAGTTAATTAAGATTGTTTTTTTCAAGCGTTAGATCGTGTAAGATAGCCCCAATCCTCTAGACATCACAATCACACGTTGAAACTGAAATAAATTTGGTCAGTTGATTCTCAGGAAAGTAATTACAATTGTCGCCACCAGATTTCATATTTTGAATTAAGATATAATGCACCAAATTCGATTTCCTCCCCAAACCCCGCTGGGGAGCACCCAGACACTAGGTGAGTTTTAGGGGTTCTACTTCTAAGGGAAGGGGAGAAGTAGGAGGAAGAAAGGGGAGGGGTATAAAGTGAATGGTTGGGAGGAAAAGAGAAGAGGAAGGTGTCGAGGCCCTCAATTTACATTTCCGGTTACGCCACTGTAAGACAGTTTGCGGTTTTCTTCAACAACCAAACGCAACGAGTGACGAAGTGCCGGCCCGTCGAGAGCCACAGCGGAGCCCGGCGAAACATTCTCGCGGGGCCCTTAAACATTTTCGCGGGCCTCTCTGGCCTCAGTCTGGGGGATTCATTTTTAAATTTTTTTTTCAAAATGGTGCATTCTGGTGTACTTTATATTTCTGAGCGACGGCGGGGCCCCCAAACGTCGCGGGCCCGGAGTAGCTTATTCCCTCTGCCCCATCCTCTCAACGGGCCTGGCAAAGTGACAGTCTTCATGTTTTATCTACTGCTCGAGTAAACCGAAAAAGGTATGCCCGTAGGCCTATGTGTTAAGCCGTTCGTCAGTCTATTAAGTGCTTGTAGAGCAGCAGCTGCAACGGTCGACCGCAGCAGTATTTCATCTGCTATCAGTCGTGTATGTCACTTGGACGCAAGACGACATCAAACGAATGACGTTTCGTTCTGCACCATCAGATCGGTGCGTCCTCTTTGACGACAGATAGGCGGCCGTCCGGTCGAACCCCAGAGAATACGGCGAGCTTCCTTCTTGCGATACGCCGAAACTTGGCCGGGCGATCCGTCGCTAACGTTTCAAACGGGATTCTCAGGCCCGTCGGCTCTCTGGAAGAATGCTGTAATTGGAAATGATCCATTTCGAGAATTTGATTAAGGTGTCGCTGATTTAGATTGACCCGTGTCCCACGAGAAAGCGTCGAACGCGCCAGTCGGACAGTGTCGGACGACGGCACAGGTCGAGCGGTAATTGAATGCGAAATTGCGGCTTTGGATAGAAACGGCAATATCGCGCCGCGTGTCGATACGGTTACTACTACGCTCATATTTGCTTCTGTCTACAATACTGTAGGCCTATACTATAATTATGCATGGACGGCTTAACAATAATTGTCAGCGACTAAATGCACAATCATAAGCACGACGAGCGACAGAGCGCTTGTATTTTCATGAAAACTCATTCTCACATCACTTACAAATATTGGCATTAATCGGTAATGTGTCACGGCATTTGCAAGCAACCCTGGGCTAGTTGTTAGCCTACTGTGTGTTCAGGTCAACTCAGCCTTCTACCCTCAGCGGGATGGAAAAAATTGTAGGCCCCTAGTAGTTTACGGGCTACGAATGAAGACCTAGTGTGACTGATTGGGAATGGGGATTTGGGGCGGTGGTAGGTCTTTTGGCTGCAGACCGCGGGTCATTATTGTTCACTGACGCGGGCAATGGATAGCCGCATAGTGCGCTGCGGCATCATTAGCCCATGCCAATCAGCTGCCACTTCCCTGATTGTTAAGCGATTTTGGCCACGAGTCTGACTCATGTACCGGATCTTTACTAAGATAACGTTTGCTACAATGCTGTTCACGGCTGCCTGTTTTTGTTCCAATGGACACCATCTAACGGCGTCGGTAACCTACGTGACTGTGCTCTCATACGCGTCAACCAATGACCAATATGCTCGCCCTGCTCAGTTTGTCAAAAACAAAACCGTGTCAGTTCAGTTCCGTTCAGTTACGTCGCTCTGCACGCGCCTTTACGCTCGGCACGGCAGCGTGGGGCCATGATACAGGTGCTAGGCCTCGCAAGGGCCTGCAGCAGCTGTCATATTGCCGCCGCCGCCGCCGCCGCCGCCGCCGCTGCTGCTGCTGCTACAATGCAACTGTCTGCGGTTGATGCGTTGATGCACTGACACGCCGGTGCTTGATGGCTGCAGACGCGTACGTGGTTCTCTCCGCCGCTGTCACTGTCTCAAGCAATGATTGCATGTGTGATCAGTCGTCGTCGCTCACGATAAACGTAAGTTTATTTTTATTGATTTTATTTATTCATTTTTAACATGCAACAAGGCCCATAAACACGAACAGGAAAAGACAGACAGACGCACAGATATACAGACAGGAAGACATAAAAGCACAGAAAGAAACATGGGAACATTAAACACAATTACACTAATGCAAGCCTAGAGCATCTAAGAGTCCATTATTAATGCTCTTCAGTCTGGCACAAAACCACACTTTGGCATTATGCAATACTGTATCAAAGCTTGGCAGACGTAATTGCAGTAACATCCCTGCAGTGACACTGCTGTATTTGGGAAATCTAAAATAAATGTTTGAGGCTTTTAACTTCCCTGAAGCAAGCTTTTTGAGACTGGCCAGCTGAAAGTTTTTTCACAGTGAAGTTCTTTGCCTTATACAGACAATAGCAGGACGATTTTAGTCAACACATTTGTGTGATTTACGTGATGGTTAGTCTAGCAAAGCGCACATTTCCCTAAAGTGCGGAAAGGTTTCGAAGGTCTTGCCATCCGGTTAAGAACTTTAGGTCATGTCCTTGGCATGGTGCACTGGCTTGCTAAATTTGCTGATTTCGTTTATTTATAAGAGTTTGGTTTGGAGTTTAGAGCGCAGGCTAGCACAGCCTCCTACCCTCCGTGGGCTACGGGGCAAAGGCCTAGTGTGGCTGATTGGGACGGTGCTTGCTGCAAACCGCGTGTCCAATTGTTCGCTGACGCGGGCAATGGACGGCCGCATAGTGCGCTGCGGTATTATTAACTCATGCCAAATAGCTGCCACTTCCAAGGTTGTAAAAGCGCTTCTGGTCTTGAGTCTGTCTCATGTAACAAGCGTTATAGCAAGTGCTGGACTTTACCTTTACCTTTAGACATTTGATTTTAATAAGAACTAGTGATCAGCTAACCGTGTTGGTGGCGTGGCGTAGTTGGTAACGCGTTTCGGCTGAAACGAAGTTACTCTACGCGGGGCCCCGTTAGTACTCCGATGGGTGACTGCCTGCGGGCAAATAAACCATCTCGGTGCGAAGCCTGCCAGCTAGGTCGACTCAGCCTTCTACCCTCCGTGGGACGGTAAAATGAGTAGTAACTCATTTACATGGGTTACTGAAAGTGGGGACCTTGGTACAGCTGACTGGGGTTGCCTAGCCGGCCGCTGCGCCAGCCTGTGTCTGCAGGCTGCACACGGTGGCCGTGCGGCAGGCGGCTCTGGTTAGTGACGAAAGCGCATTAGAGGCATGCGCATGTTCGCGACGATGCGCTATACAAATTGACGACCTTTACCTTTTACCTTTACAGAGATGTGACTCTTCTAAGAAGAAGTGCGGAGGAGGCGATACGTGTTGATAGCCTGTACTGATGGCTGGTGCACCGAACGTTTGATCTCAGACCTGCTATTGAAACAAGGTGAGCAAACTTTCAGGTGCACCGACCAAGGCTACTGCTGCAACAACGACCATCAGCTTGTCAGCGTCACGGTCACAGTTAATTAACTTATGCGTACCAATTATTATTCACATATATCGTTATAAATTACAGGCACGTCAAACGGTATATTTGCGTTTTATACATTTTTTGGGAAAACGAATTTTGCGAATGCATATTCTGTAACAAATATGATGTTGTACTAGTTCGCTGAAAATTAGCTAAATATTATAACTAAACTAAACAGGTTTACGAAGTATTGCGTACTAATTAAACAAGTAGTGTAAACTGTTACTTTTTCACTACTTGAGTGCAATATAGTGCATAGTAGAAGTGTCGTCCATAAATGACGTCACACGATTTTAAAGAAAAAGTTATCCCCCTCCTCCCTTCGTCACACTTCCCTGGACCCCCCTTCAAATATGAGGTCACAAACGTCTAACCCCTTCCCCCGGCAGTCTGCAGTGTAGAGCACAGAGATGAGTCTCAGCATATCCTAATTCTAATATATAAAATTTTATCCATTATCAAACTTGTCTACTGTCAATTTAACGCATAAAATTGTGTGAAATTAAGCACAGTGTTCCTAAATGTTCCTCGTCCTGACACATACGGCGAGTTGGCAACATGAATTTGGCTGTCTATTGTGC
>Ga0209671_1006334_pt1 | contig 12129 bp, 7 predicted proteins | sample WorMetHERISLAND2_2_FD_187401 | JGI IMG/M metagenome (GOLD analysis project Ga0209671, IMG submission 187401) | Marine gutless worms symbiont microbial communities from Max Planck institute for Marine Microbiology, Germany - Olavius geniculatus... | ecosystem: Host-associated > Annelida >...
CACACCTCTATTGTGTGTGTGTTTTTGTGACGATGGGTGTACACTGTACAGGACGGTCAGAGTCTGTTGCACTGCGCCGCTGTGAACGAACACGTCGGTGCCGTCATGTTCATCGCCGACTGTCTGCAACAGTTCAACATCAATCTCAAAGACAAGGTCTCACTCAGTTCTAGTTGTCTACCCGCGCCGAGTGTCAGTCAGCATTAAAAAGTTAGGGGCAAGATAGAAGAAGTTGCAGTTTTTCGACAGACTGCTGCAAGTTACGGACATCGGAGATTTCTGAATTACTGTGATGCTGATTACCTTTAATTATTGTGTTTATTTTTTGCGTTTAGTTTGTTTAAGACACCAACAGCTAGACCTACTAGCTTGGTATTAGTATTGCATGACGGCATTATGACACCTGTATAGTTCTGAGGTGGGTTTCCAATGGGGCCACGAAGGTTGAGAACGAGACGCCAAAGGTGTCGGAAATTGAAGAAGAAATGCTTTTCCTAGCCGCCGAATAGGGAAGCGTCGTAACTTCGTAAGCTTTACAGAGGGGTCCGCGGGTGCATTTTAGCCTCGCATAACATCTTCAGTGGTCAGTAAGCAAAGAATTTTTCTTGTTTTTTTGCTTTCCCTTGACATGACTTTTATTAAAAGGATTTCGTTCTTGCTTTGCAAGAAGACATGTCCAAATAATGTGGGATGACCTTTGTCTCCGGTGGGTTTCGACAGACACTGCAAATGTCGGACAGAATTCCGACATGCAGACAGTTGCAAGTTTTCAACAGATGAGATTGTGGGTCCTCAGTCCCCAAGATTTTCCCCAATTGAGGGTTTTCAGCCTCAACTTGTGCATTTTTGGTTGAAAATTTTTCGACAAGAAGAAGATTTTACGACAATTTTTCGACATTTAAAAATTCAGGGGGGAGAGGGAATTGTTCCTTCTATCTCCCTGCCATGACGACGTCACTGTCGTGCATCTCTGGCGTCATTCTACGTCGTATGTGTGCAGCGTCAGCGGACGGCGCTGCATGTCGCCTGTGAGAAAGGAAGCGTCGAGGTCGTCTTCAAACTACTCGAGATGAAGTCCGATGCTCGTCAAGTTGATAAGGTCAGTCACCATCTCGCCACGGACCTCTGAATACACCGTGTCTGAAGAAAACAGGCCACTTCTATTTTTTTAATACCTCCCTAAAGCGCTGGCCCGATTTTAATAATTTTTGGCATGCGACATCAGGAAGAAACTTGACGTAAACCACTACAATTTAATTACTTACCTCACGTTAATACTGATGCTACACTGTCTTGTGAAATGCAGAAGTCGTAGTTTGGCCGTTTACGACAATGAATTTATACTGCATAGCGCATGCGTCGGCTCAGAGATGATTAGCTAAATAGCGACAAACACGACTAGCGATTATTGTCTTTCAAAAAGTAGATTTATGTAAATTTTGTACTATTGTTAGTGTATTGTTCATTTGCGTAATGTCTGCGCAACTTACCTAAAAATTAACCTATATACTTCCTCACTTATTGTTCTGCTGTTGTTTAATTTTGTGTTTTGCCTGTATCCGAGGGAAGACTTTGGTGCATAGCAAACCCGTAGCCAGACTTTTACAAGCAGGGTTCAACTCCACTTTTCGAGGCCACTTCAGTCCCCCCGTGCTATTAATTCACCTAGGTGCTCTTGGCTTTCTTAGTGGCATTCTAAAAGTCACGGCCGCAAAAGCATTTTTGTGCAATTCGAGGTCAAAAATCGCATTTGGTGGTCGCATTTTGGTTATTTTATGCAACTTTTCTTGGTGCCGGCTGACGGGGGTTTTGATCGAACCCGACAGACTATTTGCCAGTGACGTGGTGGCAGGGGGAGTGTGTAGTTCATTCCCCCTTTAAATCTTGGGTTATTTGAAAATTATTGGAAAGTCCTCATTGTGTCAGAATATTTTCGTCCAAAAATGCAAAATTTGGTGGTGAAAACCCCCAGTTGTGGAGACAGTTAGGCAAAAACAATTTAAATTCGGAACACACATAATCCCATGTGTTGGAAATTGTAGGGAAAAATTGCAAATTGATGGCCCACCTACTTTTTACGTGCGAAAGCAACTACTGCTTTCAGCGTGTCTTAACCATCGCAATTCTGTCCGTCTGTCTGTCTGTCTGTCTGTCTGTCCGTCACACGGGTGGATCAGTCAAAAATGGTGCAAGCTAAGATCACCAAATCTTTACCGTCGGCTGCCTGGAAGACTCTAGTTTCAGGAACCATAAAGCTTTCCCGTAAATTCGAAGTGGGTCATCCGAACGAGGACCCTAAATGAGAGGAGGGTGGGAAAAAATTTGTGATTTTTAGCCAATAAGTCGCTGTATAATAACGGTGCGAGATAGGGCCTAAGTTACTATTAATCACTAATAGGAAGTCGTACACTGGCTCTCGATTGCCACCAAATTCAATGACCTTGGATGACCTTGAACGCTAAAATAGGAAGTTTTATGGATTTTTTGGCGATTTCAGGGTGCGAGACACATTTCAAGAGCGAATTGCGCCGAAATTAATTGAGATAGACATGGAGAAGCTGCGCGTGAAATTTTCAGCATAGAATGTAGATTTCGACGGTCCAAGTGTCGATTTTCTAGGTTCAAGGAAACCTGCGCACGATTGCATCAAATAGCGGTACCCCCGTAAAAGTCGCTATTTTTCCGATGTTAGCCAGTCTTTCGTGAAAACGGTTGCAGGATAAGCATGGGCATGCTATAGGCTTTCGCGCGTCTCGTGAGCATTAGCTCAAATTTTTTGTTTAACCCATGACGCCGCTGCTGTTTGCTACAGATTTGCCTTTTTCTGAACACATTATTGCATTCATCGTTTTTGCCTGAATAACTAGAAAGCAGTCATAGCCCGCAGTTAGGGCCTACCTCCGCCAAGGCAATGTTGTTCGCCACTTGGCGTCACCATATTCGCTTTGCCAGCGGTTCCTTTATGCCTCGTTTAACGCAGTGGTAACGAAAATTTCAAAGTGATCCAGAATCCAGGATTCCTTCCGGATCACCCCTAAAATTGAATCACTGGTAGTTTGTGCCATTTCCGACATACCTCAAAATTTCAGAAAGATCCGTCTATAACTTTTTGAGTTATTTTGCACACAGACAGACAGACAGACAAACAAACAAAGTCTGGCAAAAACATTACCTTTTTGGCGGAGGTATAAAGCTTAAGTCTGTACTGTCTGTATATTTTGTATATGCGCGTACAGTACGGGTCGACAGCGGCACATTTAGCGGCACTTCACGGACACGAGTTTGTGCTGAAAAGTCTCATTGAATACAACGTTCCTGTCGACCAACCGGACGCCGTCAGTATATAAGCTTACACAACTCTTGTTTTTCGCCGACCGTACTTAAGTAACGGTCGAGCTTATGGTACGGTTGTCGTCTGTCCGTCGTCGTCTGTCGCGGACGTATTGTGGCTAAACTGTGCAAGATAGGGTTTAGGTTGCTATTGATCACTAGTAGGAAGTCGCATATTGGCTTTCAAGTGACATGAAAGTCGTTGACTTTTTGATGATCTTGAAGGGTCATAACGCATTATGATATGCCAATTGTGCGGTATTGTGGCTAAATGGTAAGTCGTAGAGGGTTGGTGGTAGTGCCATAGGATAGGACGCTGACGACTGCCTATATGCTGTCAATAGTAACTGTTTCCATCTGCTGCAGTTTGCCCCAATTTTCAATGGAAAGTTTCAAGCTATAAGTGACCGTATCTCGGTAACTATTACTATTGATCACTAATAGGAAGTGGCATATACGCCCTTTCAGATGAGGTAAAAATCATCGACCTTGGATGACCTTAAAGGTCACCGACAACCAGTACGGTTGGCTATCCTAGCGACAGCTGGTCTTCTTGTAGTTTTTGTATCTGTGGCATGGTAGTGTAACGGTAGCATGCTGGACTGGTGACCGCAAAGTTGCTGGTTCGACTCTGGCTTCGTGTACTGCCAGATAACAACCTTGGGCAAGTTCGTGCACAAAATGTGCCTCTGTTTACCAAGCAGTATAATATGGCAGCGGTCAAAAGGTGGTGATATTCTGCGGTTGAAGAAATAAACATAGGTCTGGCGTCGCACTGGCCTTGGTCACGGATTCAGTGGTCTATCCACCTATGGGCTCAACAGCCACGGAAAGCGAGATGAGAACGCCGCCTATGCATCTCGTGGGGTAGGCCTATGGGTCTCTTTGTCTATGCCTACCATTTACTTTTGTCGCAACAACATTACAGCGTTTTAACGTCAGGTCTTGCAGGAAGAGGCTATTCTGTCGGAGTGCTGAAAATAACAACAATTGAAACTAGAAGTTTAATGAAATAGTAAATGATGAAACGGAGCTTAGACTTAATAGTTCTGTGCTTCCGTTGCCGTCTGGCCCTAAAAATTTGCATCCCTAAAATTTTTATTGGATTTTCTAAAATATTTTTGCAGTTGTAGATGCTTTTGCAGTTTTATTGGAAAAAAACAATTTGTGTCCGTTATGTTTCAGTATTTTTACTTTAGTTCGCATAGGTACTATTCGGCGTTAGTTTTGAATAGGTGATTAGATGGGCTTTGATGCTGGGAGTTTTTTTGTCATAGCCTAATCACTGCATAATCAATGTTTGCTTTTGTCTTCACTCTGCAGGACGGTTTCGACTGTTTACATTTGGCTGCTGCGAATGGACACCACAAAGTTGTCAAACTGCTGCTTTCACATGGAGCCGACATGGCTACCAGAAATACAGTGAGTTGTTTTATTCGCATTTATTTGTTTTGCACTTTTGTTAAATATGTAAAATTGCAGCAGTGCTGTTTGTAACAAATCCGCCACAGATTAACGTTTTAGTCTCGGCACTGTCGGTTGTGTAACGTTGTAAATTCTACGGTTTTTGTATGCTGTGTGGTTTTAGCATTTTTAGTGTTATGTCTACGTTATGATTTTATTATCTTGTTTCATTTTCTCTGTACTTGATTGGTAATAGGCAGTAGATTGTCCGCTGGCAGTAGGCCTGAAGGGAGCAATGCGCTCATGGCCAAAAACATTCTAAAGTTCTGAATAAAGACATTATTATTTTTTTGCCCACCACCACAAAGCTGCAGACTTGGAAACTGAGCAACGTGTAAATTGACTGCAGCGGCTGACTAATTGACGGAAAAAATGCCTAGGAATAATTAGCCGACCGTACTTAAGTAACGGTTGAACTTATGGTATGGTTGTCGTCGACTGTCTGTCTGTCTGTCTGTCTGTCGTCGTCTGTCATGGATCATAGATGTTAAAACATTAATTTGCGAATAAAAAACTTGAAAACCTGCTTTTTTACTGTTTATAAAAACATTTGAAAACATGCATAAAAACACTAAACTACAGTATTTATTCAAGTAAGAAGAACCGTCAAATTGGTACGAATCAATAATACTGCTACAAAACACTCGCTGTGTCCAGGAAATGGACACTAAACGCAATTTGCCCATGAGTAATGCATCATTTTGCACGTTTATGTTTGAACTACAACAAAAACACGACATTAAAAAGCACGAAAACATAAAATCATAAATAAAAACATAAAGACATGTTTTTGAACTTTTATAGAAAAATATAAAAAAAACGTTTTTACATCTATGTCACGGACGTACTCTGGCTAACGGGTAGGTCTTTAAAAAATTTTACACGAATAATTAGTTCTCTGTCTTAAATCTAGGCACGCAAAATTTTAATGATCTAGTACAAAGAAAACATTTTGAGAATTGAGGTTGAATGGAGGAGGGTAGGAAAATGTGCGTTTTTCAACGGAAAGCTGGTCATATCTCGGAAATGGTGAGAGATACGGCCAAGGTTACTGTTAATCATTACTAGGAAGTGCCAAGCGCTCTGTTAGATGAGATAAAAATCATCGACCTTAGATGACCTTGAAGGACACTGACAACCAGTACGGTCGGCTATCTTAGTGCAAAGCCGGCATGATATAACATTCCATGTTAAAACAGATGATAAAAACTTTTTATCCAGGATGCTTTTTAAGACATTTATTAGAATTGTCACTTAGGACACTTATTTTATTATTTTTTGTTTATTTTATTTTACTGTTTTTAGATTTTTAAACTGCATATTATGTTCTACTGCGCTCTACCTTCATTTTGTAACCTACACACTGTTAATACTTGTGTACCGGGTAATTCATTGTAACCTACGTAGCGGTCTGTCTACGTTGAATTAAACGAATATTGTATTGTTTCCACTAGAATGTTCAGCAGTGCGTACTGCACACTAGCAGCAGCTGATCAGATAGCAACAAAGACGTCAGATAAGCCTAGATTATCTAACGTCTTTGGGTAGCAATAATCGTTTGTTCTGCTGCTGTTGATGTGTAGAAGCAAATGACGCCGTTGTTGTCTGCCGCGGCGGGAGGTCACATCGACTGCGTCAAGCTGCTTGTCAGTCACAAGTGCGACGTGAACGCAACGAATCCTGTATGTCATTGCGTCATGTCTGACGTACACGTTTGTACACGCACACATGCACCTTGTCATGTACACACCGTGAGAATCTGAGGCGCGGCTGTCGCTAGGGATAAATTTGTCTACATTAATGATTATTTATAAGCTTGCATTTTTTATTTACCGAAATATCGTAGCATACATGAAAAACTTAACTAACGTCAACCATAGGTAGGTTATTTTATTACATAAACGTTTGAACGCAAATAGCATTTTGCATAAAGTTAAAAATGGATACTGTTACATTTCTCGCTTTTATTGACAATCAGTTCACTTAGTGGTTTGAAGCCAAAATGTTTTGGCAGTACTTTGCAATTTCGATGTTAGTAAGCTTAGCCTTTTGGCATTTTCATACACATTGTATTTATAGCATTATTTGACGTCTTTTTAAGCGCTAGTGTTTATAATATTAAGGCAACAGAAAAGCATCCATCCTGATTCCACAATCCACAAAGTTTATTTTGTAAAACCATAGTAGTAATATAGCTTAGTTAACTGAGGCTAACAAACAACGACACTATTATATTGAATAGAGATAGATTCGTGATGCAGTAATTTTTCCTGTCTGTTCCGTGCAGGGTGCACCTTGTTTCTATAACAATTCATTTTTATTATTGTCAAACTGTTACTAAGTTAAGTTGCTAAAGACTGAAAGCACGCAGTAATATCAAACGTTTGTCTGTGAGAGTGTAGGACATTTCCCCCTAACTACTTTTACTTTCCTGGTTCAGTCTGCATCGAGTCGAGTTTAATCGTCTCGTGGGCGCGTAGGCCTACGTCCCTAACTGTTGATAATTGTTGAGCACTCGCGCCTACTAAGACTCATTGTGTTCGAAAAATACTACACGGCGACGAGACTTCAAAGGCAGAGTTGCTTTTGGCGTTGCAAGGACTTTCTGCTCAGTCTTGGTGCTGATTCTGATAATATGTTGTTACTGGCCTAAGAGGAGGGAAACGTTCTGGGCACTCGAAAAGCAGAGGGGAACGTCCGGGCGGGGAAATGTCCGAGGGGGAAAACGTCCGTGGTTGACAGGCCCAGGGGGAGGGAAATGTCTGCCTCGCGTCTGTAAAAAAATCCGGTTGTCAATTTTGTATTTAAACTTAAAAGTCAGCAGATGCGAATGAAAGAAGCTATGCGAAGAAGCAAAATGTGATTGTGATGTATATATGATGTTCTAGCAAGGTAACACGGCTTTGCATCTAGCTGCGGCAGCAAATCATCCAAAAGTCGTTCAATTGCTGATCAGCGCTGATTGTGATGTCGACAAACAGAACGAGGTCAGTATACCATTTCTGCTGCAGGGAAAAACTGTAACTTAGTGGAACGTTAAAATTTTAACAGGCAATTTTATTAGATTTTATTATTTTTCCTCTGCAATTCATCTCTGAAAGCAACGTCGAAAGAATTACACAAACCTGTTTAGAGTTTTTCTTTCCCTTTCCCTTTCTCTTCCGCTTCCCCTTTCCTTTACCATCCCTTTCCATTCCATTCCCCTTTTCCTTCCTTTTCCTCTTTTTTTCTCCTATCCCTTCTGCTTTTTCTACCCATACCTTTCCCCTTTTTCTTACTTTTCTTCCTTCCCTTTTTTTCTTTCCCTTCCCCTTTCCATTTCTCTTCCCCTACCCTTTACCTTCCATTCCTTTTCTCTTTCCCCTTTGCCTTTCTTTTCCCCTTTCATTTTTTCCCTTTTTTTTCTTGCGTTCCCTCCCCCTTTCTTTTTTTCTTTCTCTTCTTCCGTCTTTCTTTCCGTGTCCACGTCTGTGCGTCCAATATTTGAGGCGCCATATCTCGGTAACGGTGCCAGATAGGCGCATGGTCACTATGGAATAGGAAGTCGACCTCCGGGAGTCGAACGGTTACGTGACCGATGACGTCACGTGACCCCAAAAGGTCAAAGTCGTGACCCCATTATCTTTGAGGCGCCATATCTCTATATCGGTGCAAGATAGATGCATGGTATCGATAGACCATTTATAGTGAATCGAATGGTCTCATGACTTACAGTGTTTATTGTTTAGTTAAAATAATAGAGAAAGATGAAAGGATTATTGCTGCTGTACAATTTGAAATAAAACTGCTCGATTTTTTTCTACCAGTTTAAACATCTCACTGATTATATTTTTATGGACATATACTGTAAACTATCGAAATGCATTGGACAGATTCCGTGTTCGTATGAACATTATCGTGTTGTTACTGTTGTCATTCATTGGTGAACAAAGACATACATAGACTGTTGTCTGTGTTACTGTCTGTAGCGTTCAGAGACGGCACTCCACGCGGCCGTAGAGCAGTCAGCAGGAGCTGAGGTGGTCGAAGCGCTCCTTGTAGCTGGAGCCAACTATGACGTCACAGAGAAGGTGCGCGATGCCTCTATATAGATACTGTAACATCAAAGACCTTGATTAGGGCATGCGCGATTAGGTTTTGAACAGTTTAAGCGGCTGCTAAAGACATTTTTGTTCGGGTACATGTCGGGATCGCGGCGCTTTGTGGTTCTAACTGTGTTAAGCTGCGCCTTTTAACATACTTTACTAATACTTCCATTCCATATTAGTAAATAAGTAAGTGAGTAAGATTATTTAGAAGGCGCAATTTAACAATAGCCACAATGCGCCGCGCTCTCAACGCCCAAACAAAAATGTCTTTAACTGCTGTTTAAGCTGTTCAAAGTTAACGTCAGTTTGTCTCAGATGAGCTGGCAGACAGTTCCACAACCTCGGACCTGCAACAGCAAAGCATCTATCTCCATAGCTGCTGCAGGTCCATCTGACGACACATGTCCTTGAGTTGGCAGAGCGCAGCTGACGACAACGTATTGTGTGTAGGGCGGCCGTACAGCGCTGGGTCTGGCGTCGCGAGCATCAATGATCGGTATAGTCGACTTACTGATCACAGCCGAGCGCTATCAGTGCGCTGTGCGTGCCGACCGACTGGCGAATGGTCTTGAGTGCAGCTTGGACTACCATCACTGTTTCTACCAGACCTCCTGCAGTGCCTTATCTGCCATTCACTCTAGCAACTCATGCCCCGTATGTACCGGCACAGGCGTAAGCCTACCGATTAATTTGTACCGCATTGTCTGCAGTACGTTATAAGTTTCATTGAATTCGTCAAATTGCAGCCTTTATTTACCAACGTGTTGACGTCAACAGCTGTTGCCTTTCTCGGATCGATTTCTGTTTGCCGTTAGATTTCGCTGCGACGACCAATTTGTCATAGATAAATTGGTGTTTGAGTTGTGAGAAATTAACTGGAAATTGGATTTTTCGACACCTGATCGAAATGTGATGTAATCGTATATACACTGTATCCAGTAAAAAAACTAATCCCTTAGACGTCGTGCAATAAAAATGTCAAATCTGTAGGGCCGTATTGTCACAGATTATTCGTCTGCCGGTCAGTAAGGTCGCTACACTACCTTGCGTAATTATTGTCAACAACCGCAACGATCGTGATAAACCGATATGCAAAAACTTATCTTTTGAAACAACTTTGTATTAATTTATTTTATTTTTTTTTTACTTTTACGTACGGTCTTTGCAATCAAAAGCAGACAACGTTATTGTCGTAAATAATAGGCCCGTAATTGCTTATATTTTGGTAATTTGCAGAATGGTACGACTGACTGTGTTTCGGTGAAGACGTTTCCAGTGAAGCGCGCCTGTAGCAACCCGCACGCGGCCGAACAGCTGAAAGACGTCCTGTGGAAGCTGGCCACGAGGCAACTGCGCCCGACCGACTGGAAGAAGCTAGCGAAACACTGGAACTTCTCCGAGGCACAGATTCGAGCTATTGAGCACCAATACACCGGTACGACCAACAACTAGCGACACTGCTCTAATGTAGAAAAGCGTAGAGTCTTTTCCGAGTCATACAGGGTGGGCCAAAAAAATGGCACAAAATTTTTATACGCCAATAACTTTATCAAATATTAACCAATTTTCAAAATTTTTATACTGTCGGAAAAAGGAGAAAATTTGCAGTAGCACTATTACTAAAGATCCCACCACACCTCAAGTGTGTCGCTACACTACCTAGTGAAATATTAATGTCTTTAAAGCAACAGTTGAAAACAAGGCGATATCTGTAGCAACACATTTTAAAAAATTTACAACAAAACAACCTGTTTATTGCCTCAGTTATTGTCCAAAGTAACTGTAATATCTCGCAGTTTTCACATCAAGTGTTCAGTTTGTCCGCCTTGCTGCTGGACGACGCACTCAAGCTGATGACGCCACTGACCAATAGCGCAATCAACCAAACGCTGCGACAGTTTGCCCCACTCGGTGCTCCAGAATTGTCGTGAATTGTCAACACTGATAAACCATCTATAAAAGACCCCCTCAAACAGCATAATCGACAGGATTTAAGTTCAGGCTGTTTGAAAGCCACATGTCAGGCTCAATCAACGTTGATCATGCAATTGGCCATTGTCGTCGCTGGCGAGAGTGCGATGTCTGATATTTCACAAGGTAGTGTAACGACACCTATGAGGTGTGATGGGATCTTAAGTGTTATTGTTACTACAATTTTTTTGCTGATTCCATCAGTGAAAGAATTTTGAAAATCGGTTAATATTTGATGGAGTTATTGGCATATAAAAATTTTGTGCCATTTTTTGGCCCACCCTGTAAGTCTGTCGTAAGTCATAAGTGAGTCGTAAGGCGGCGCTGATTTTCGATTTTTTAGCTCTCAGCCATGGGACACCAGTTTACGCTGTCTGACCGTAGGCCTACCGTTGTCTGCATGGACAAGCACCTCGGTACCTCGCTGATCACATCACCACAGCCGTCGAAGTTGTTTTCTGAATGCAGTAGTATGGATGATATGTTATCTGTCTTCTTAAAAGTTATAAATGATAGTCTTATCAATAATATTGGAGTAAAAAAGGTACAGCATCGCAAAAGTAAAAAAAGAAATATCCTAAAGCTATATCTAAGCTACTTGCGTATAAAAAAGCTTTGTGGCGTAAGCTCCAGAAAGATCAGAATAGTTACATAAAGACGATAAGAAACAGCTAGTTCATGATGATCACGAAAGAGCTGATTTGTTGAACAACTTTTTCCAGTCTGTTGGTACTGCTGATGATGGTTTGAGTCCTTCTTTTGTTCAACGTTCAGCGTATAGTCTTGGTATTAGAAATATCGTTTTTACTCCTGAAGTTGTTTATAAACAAATACAGCAGCTAAAATTAAACCTTAGCTGTGGACCTGACAACTTTCCTCCAATATTCTTTAAACGTCTTGCATCAGTACTTGCATATCCACTTGCTAAGCTGTTTTCAAAATCGATGGACGAGGCACATGTCCCTGCTTTATGGAAGCAGGCCATTGTTACTCCCGTGTTTAAGAAAGGATGTTCATCAGATCCAACAAACTATAGACCAGTCTCATTAACCTGCACATGTGTTAAAATTATGGAAGGGATTATTAAAAGTAATTTGCTCGATTACTTATTAGCACATAAACTTATCTGCAAGCAACAGCATGGGTTTTGATCACGGCATTCTACTGTAACTAACTTACTTGAAACAGTTAATGATGTCACTTTGTCATTGAGAAATCGTAGGTCTACCCATGTGGCATATATTGACTTTGCTAAAGCCTTTGATAGTGTATGTCA
>Ga0209671_1006337_pt1 | contig 12124 bp, 12 predicted proteins | sample WorMetHERISLAND2_2_FD_187401 | JGI IMG/M metagenome (GOLD analysis project Ga0209671, IMG submission 187401) | Marine gutless worms symbiont microbial communities from Max Planck institute for Marine Microbiology, Germany - Olavius geniculatus... | ecosystem: Host-associated > Annelida >...
CCTCAGGGGGTAAAATTTTTCGGCGCACCCTGTACAGTCAACGCCAGGATACAATACGGTAATTCGGCGCACGTGGGTCATGGCTGCAGGCAGCAACGTTGCATTCAAAATTGCGGCCAAACCGCTTCATGGCTACTTTTGACAGGCTATAGTAAGTTGCCGTGGCACTATCTCACGGTACCATTCCCGACCTCCCAATACATGCTTTATGGACAGGCAGTCGACATATCGTACCCAAGGCTTAACCGAACGGTCGGCCAAAAATTTGTAATAAAACTGTCACTACAGATCCCACCGCACCTCAAGTGTGTCACTGCACTACCTTGTGAAATGTCAGTGTCTTAAGAGTAACAATTGAAAACAGAACGATTTTTGCAGCTATATATTTTAAGAAATAAACAACAGAAACAACGTGTTTGCTGTCTCAGTTATTGTCTAAAAAGTCATGTCGCACAATTTTACATCAAATGTTTAAAGTGTTCGCCTTGCTGCGGGACGATGCATCCAAGACGGCGACGCCACTGGCGCGATTAACCAAACGTTGCGGCAGTTTGCCCCACTCAGCGACGATCGCCTGCTTCAGCTGGTTAACTGTCGTGAATCATCAACATTGATAAGCCATCTGTTGAAAAACATCCCAATCAGCATAGTTGACCAGATTTAAGTTCGGGCTGTTTGGGGGCCACATGCCAGGCTCAATTAACGTTGATCATTGGCCTCGCCGTCTTGAGTGCGTGGTCTGACATTTCACAAGGTAGTGTAATGACACACTTGAGGTGTGGTGGAATCTATAGCGACAATTTTATTACAAATTGTCTCCTGATTCTGACAGTGAAAAAATTTTGAAAATCGGTTAATATTTGATGAAATTATAAGGTGTACAAAAATGGTGCCATTTTGGCCCACCCTGTAGGCCCTACGTCAGATCATCTAGTCACTGACACCGACAGTCGCTCAGACGCTTGTCCAGGCCTTCATCAGCTGTCGGCTAGAAGTGCCTCAATGGACGAACTGGACCTGCCTACCTGGCAGATGACTGCCGCCTGATCCGCCGCCGCCGGTCCGGTCTTAGATCGTTGTCGTCAGCGACCAAACTAGAGGTCCCACCGACCAGAACGACGTTTGGCGACCGATCTTTTGCCGTCGACGGACCACGTGTGTGGAACAGTCTACTGGCGTCCATTCGCGATCCCTCACTGACACTCGCTGTTTTCAACAATAGACTCAAGACACGTCTGTTTGAACAGTAGCTGCGGCGTCTGTGTTTTTGAACCGACGCCCTCAAATGTCTTAACTAACTAACTGGAGTAGGGATAAGGTTAGCTGAGTCAATACTGTAGCTGACCCAAATCCTTCGCCATTGATCGCTAATTGAACTCAATGACTCAGTCGATATATTCATTGCAAATTGATGCAACGCGTTTCAATTCAAAGTTTCAAACTCGTTTCGAGTAGGGATTGCAATCCCGGGATCCCGAATCCCGGGATTGTCGGCGTCCCAATTTGTTAAAAATTTGTTAAAATAGCCCCCTATTGTACTTTTATCGCATGTCAAATGATAGAAATGAGAATTTTAGCCGTCTGATGAATAAAATATTTGATGGGCGCCAGATTGAGTACTACTCCATGCTGCGTACTGTAATTTGTATTTTGATTTTTGACAGTCATCGTCACTCCGAAACGGAATCCCGGGATGCCGGGATTACGAATTTCTCAATCCCGAATCCTGAGATTGAAATTCAATCCCGGGATTGCAGTCACTAGTTTCGAGTAGAGATTGCAATCCCGGGATCCCGAATACCGGGATTCCGGGATCCCGTCCGTTTTTGCCAACCCTGAATCCCGGGATTTCGGAATTACAAAAATTAGTTAAAACTGTAATATTTCGCGTGCTAAATAATACAAATAAAAATTTTAGCCGCCAGATGGATAAAATATTTATGTGCGCTAGTGTCGTGCTCTTTGTTGTGCACTGTAATTTTGTATTTTGGCAGTCACTGTCACTTTCTACAGTTGCCTTTCGTATGGGCGTATAGGCCTCGTCATCGTATGCATGAAATAAGTCCATTGGGGATACCAATACAACGACCAATTTAAGCCTAATCCCGAAACAGGATCCCGGGATTCCGGGATTACAAATTTCTCAATCCCGGATCCTGGGATTGACAGTTCAATCCGGGGATTGCGATCACTAGTTTCGAGCAACGCGCGAGGGATGAAAATAAAATGGACCACGGAGCACGGAGTTAGGCCTCTCGCTCTAGACACTACAGAAAGACAAAATTAAACGCTCTTAAGCATGCGTGCCAGTTCCAGAATGCTTCGGGGAACGCATATAGCGTCAGACTTCACTTTTTCCTAGGAAGCATGGTAGAAGATAGGAAGCTCAAATACCCTTTAAGTAATTTACTTACTAAATATTTTAGCCGTAAAGGGCACCTGCAGCGACGTCATTGGGTCACGCCCATAGTAGCTAGCCTATAGGCCTTTACTGGGCTTATAATTTTACACTTTACATCAATTTCATTATCGGATAATGCTTATAAATAGTCATTTAAGAAAAGTTGCCAGACCGTTGTGAAACTTTGATGATAGTGGTCGTGTGTTTTATCTCGTTTTTATTCTGTAACGAACGGGCCGTGGGAGATCTTGTTTACGTCGGTTGCCTAGGACGCTATACGCCACCCGCTGCACTGGAATCCCTTCAATTCATTTGTTATTCTGTACATTTACACAGAGATCGTTTCCTGTCGGTTAGTATGTCTGTAAAACCCGGTGTCCGGTCCACTGAATAGCTATACTGTGACACGTGCTATCGCTATTTGGTACGTTACAAACAAGTTGGGTAAATATCGATCTTTTCTACAGCGAGCTCGGTTATGGAGTTGTGCAGAAAATTTAGGCGTAGTGAAGAATACGACTTGCCAGTAATGTGTACTTCTGCATGAGTGTTTACGCTAATGCTGTCTCAAACCAGAACCTTACATAAAATCATCATAGTCTAATTTACAATTAAGTTAAATGCCGACTATATACAGTGAAAATTGGCCTTTGTGAGTCATACACTTAACAAGTGGTACCACCACAGCCTGCATAAAAGCTCTTGGCAGATAACCAGTTTTCAAGAACATATTAAATAACAAACACAGATGGACATAAAATTTGTGGCCACCATAAATAAGAGCCTCCATAGGTATTCCATCGAGTCCAGCCACTTTACCTTTCTTCTCTTTGTAAATACATTCAATCACGTCATATACAGTAAGTTGGAAATGTTTACCATCAAATACACAGTTGGCAAGTTGCTCATAAAACGCATTCTTACTATAATTATCATTCACAGAATTATACAACTTACAAAAATGTTCACGCCACATAGCATATTATTGTCACCACTGCACCCATCAACAACGGCTGCATGTTTTGTAGAGTTTGCATTGTTTATACATTGTTTTGTTTATTAATTTCCTCTGAAAAGGCTCTAAAGTCCTTATTAGTAAGACTATTAGCATATGCATTAGCTCTTATCTCTGCATTATTGGAGAGCTAATTTAAACACTGTCCTGGTTCGGGTCATCACATGTGTTTAAACAAATAAATGATTGATTTGTTAAAACCACTCCTAATACCAGCTAATAAACAATTTGTAACAGATAAAGACAAAGAAAATTTTAGTACTGCATAGATAAAACTAACGAACAGGTAATTCCAGCACTGAAAATTATTCAAGTGAGTGAATTATAAAATGTTGAAGTGATGTCAGTATTATTATGTGAAAAGATTGTTAAGATTCTGTTTGGTTCACAGGTGTTTAGAAGATGGCAGAAGCAGTGAAAGTTATCGTTCGTTGTCGTCCAATGAACGATCGTGAGAAAGGTTTGAAATGCAGAGATGTTGTGGACGTTGATGGTCAGATGGCACGATGCTCCATTATAAATCCCGATGATCGCAGTGCTCCGCCCAAGACATTTACATTTGATGGAGCCTATGATACTGCTTCATCTACAGAACAGATTTATGCTGACATCGGTTTTCCACTAGTTGAGGTATGTACACTAGGCAATAAGTCATTGCGGCTGAGATAAAAGAAACTGCAACAAATTGTTCAACTCTGTGCTATATCGAAATACTGGATTAGTCGCAAATTGTCTGCTGTTTCATAAACCTGCTTATGTAGATGAAATATGTTTTTTGTATGGTGATCAGTGAAGCTACAATATTTGAATACTTTCATGCTAACTATGAGTTTTGACTTTATATTTTTATGTGGGTAATACAACGTTGTATGTCTTTGTAATGTTTTACTGACATTGCGATTTTTTTCTTATTCTCCACACTTTATGTTGTAAATAAAGGTAACAGGTCATTGTTATTGTTGATATTTCTGTAATGCTTTAACAACGTGTTTAGCAACATGTCAACGGTGTCATTCACATGTGGATCAGTTCGTACCTCGCCAACCGCACTCAGTACGTCCGCTGTCTTGGATCAAGGTCGACTCCACTACCGGTGTAGTGTGGGGCCAATACTCTTTCTTCTATATACAACGGATCTGGTACAGCTGGTGGAATCCTTTGAACTTTATCAGCACTTATATGCTGACGACACCCAGATCTATGGTTTCTGTCGACCAGGGGACACCGACAGTCTACGGAAACGTGTTGCCGACTGTGTCACCGCCGTCACTGAATGGATGCATCCAAATCGACTTCAGCTGAATGCATCCCAAACCAAAGTACTGTGGTGCACTTCAGTTTGTCGACAAAGTCAGCTACCTTCCGATCTGTTGGCTGTTGGCTCTGATCTCGTGTCGCCTGTCAGTTGCGTGCACGATCTCGGTATTTTCATTGATGCTGACCTGACGATGTGTACCCAAGTCACTCAGACATATTCGAAGTGTTTTGCTGCTCTTTAACAACTACGAAGCATATGTCGATCTGTGTCAAACGATGTGGTGCAGTCGCTCATCGTGGCGCTGGTGTTTTCCAGGCTTGACTATGGCTCCGCAACTTTTGCTGGCCTTCTGAAGCAACTCATGGACAGGCTTTAGTCTGTGCAGAACGTCGCTGCGTGGCTTATCTTCAAAGCTTGTCGTCAGGAGCACATTCAGCCTTTACTGTGCAGATTACACTGGCTTTGGATGCCAGAACATATTTCATTCCAGCTGGCAGTGCTGGTGTATCACTGCCTCCACGGCTCTGCACCTGGCTACCTGGCCTCAGATCTTCAGTGCATGTCATACCTCAATGCACGTCGATGACTGTGCTCTTTGACTACGTCAGCGCTGGTCGTTCCACGCACTGTGCATTCTACCATTGGCGACCACACCTTTCCAGCGACTGCTGCATCGGTCTGAAACAGTTTGCCGGAGTCGGTCTAGTCATCTCTATTGTTGCAAGTTTTTCGCAGCAGACTGAAAATCGAACTTTTTGCCTGTTCTTACAGTCGTGACTAACAATGTCTCATTGCACTGACTACTGTTGTGTGACTTCACTGTTTAGGCTCATTGTTACGTGTCCTTGTAGTCTTAGGACTTAACGCCACACTTAAGTTAATTCGTCTTTCATCATCATCATCACCATCAACAACTGCAGTACTTGTGACATATTTTCATATGTATGCAGTAGCGAAATGTGCAATACTGTACTCAACTGTGGGTGTCAGTTTATTTTTGCAGAGTTGTTTCAGATACTTTTTGTTAAAAAACTGATGCACCTGTTTGTAGATTATGTTGTTTCTGCAGTCATTTTCTACATATTACTAGCAAATAAATTGTGATTTTAAAACTAAATGTGTTATTTTTTGTCTCTTTTGCAACTTTTTAAATTTTTTTTACAATTTAGCCAGTCGTGAGTCTTCACTTTGTTGTTGTATTCATTGCAGGGTGTGACTGAAGGTTATAATGGAACAATATTTGCATATGGTCAGACAGGCTGTGGCAAATCATTTACGATGCAGGGCATTACAGATCCTGCTACACAGAGAGGAATCATTCCCAGGTACTTAAATTTCTTACATATTTATAATATTCCAAAAATTTTGTATTACATAGTAACCGTGTGTGTGTAGAAAAAAGACAGAAGTTTATAACCTGAACTAGCAAATGGTATTGATTATTTAAGAAATAATTTTAATGGTATTTCAAAGTAGAAAGCTTATTTCATAGGTTATTACTGGTAATAGAGTTATTGTTATAGACACTATTAGCAGCTTATTTTGCACACATCTAATACTACCAGTTGAATTAGAATTATATGAAAAGTGAACACCAGTTACCAAGCTTGTAGTGGATATCTGTTACATGTACACTGTGTCTCAAAAAATACATCCCGACATTTTTGATTGTAACTTGAAAACCAATTATCAGATTTTGATAATTTTTGGTACAAATATTCCTGATACAACTTGACATCAAATGACCATTTAGTTTCCCACCTCACCCAGCGTTTGTTTTTGCACTACCTGGGGAAAACACAACCAGTGAAATATCACTTTTTATCCAATGTGATATGATTGCTTAATTAACATAACACATAAAAACACATTTTGTTTACATTTCTGACACTTTGGCTGACATTTCATCCAGTTGTCTATTTCTTAACTGCCTGCAGTAAAGTTGTTTGAAGTGTTGGCCCACTATGTGAACACAGGCAAGGAGACGCTTTCTCTACTTCATTGACAGCAGTATCGATAATGTTCTGCTCCAGACCAATCCAGGCTGTACCAGTTGCTTCTTGACTTCACAAGCATTCCTAAACTTCATTTGGTAGACACACTGCTGCATGACAGTCAAACCTTGTAATAGACTGGCTGTTGGGGGCCCACAGATTAGGATAGATGGAATTTATCGACGTTTTTCATTTATGTTAACACGTATTATGCTTGGTCTGATTTCCCCATGTAGTGCAAAACAGACGTTGGGTGAGGTGGAAACTAAAATACTTATTTAATAGCCAGTGGTGTTCAAAATATTTCTGTCAAAAATTATTAAAATCTGCTAATCTGTCTTTAAGTCACAATCGATGATGTCGGGTATGTTTTTCAGGTTTTCTGTTTATTTTAACACATTTTGCTTGATCTGATTTCCCTAGGTAGTGCAGAAGCATACAGTGAGTGAGGTAGGAAACTACATGGCAAGTTGTGTCAGGAATATTTGTATCAAAAATTATCAAAATCTGATAATTGGTTTTCAAGTTACAGTCGATAATGTCGGGAATGTTCTTTTGAGACAGTGTACATACTTGGGCCGCTGTGTTACAGTTGTTTTAGGTTATTTGAAAACATTGCAGATTTTCAAGGCTATGGGGATCTATACTTGACTTTTTCTACCCAGTATGGTACGATCTGTTTTTGCCAGTTGTTTGTGTTATAGTTTTTATATCTGAATTGTTGCAGTAATTTTGTGCAGTGACTTTCATCATGTTTGTTCGTCAGGGCTTTTGATCATATATTCGAGACCATTCAAGTGTCGGTAGGAGTGAAATATCTCGTCCATGCTTCTTACCTGGAAATCTACAATGAAGAGATTCGAGACTTGCTTGGCAAGGATGTCAAGCATAAGCTGGATTTGAAAGAACATCCTGAGAAAGGAGTTTATGTACAGGGTAGGTAGGCATGCTGTACTGCTGTTTACTATCATATTAGTTTTATCAACTCCTTTACATTAGTCAAAGTTGCCCCTGTTTCAAGGTGGAAAACTGAGCTATTAACTGTTAAAATCTTGAAGCACACCACTGCACGTTTGTTTTGTTAACTGTTTTTTTTTAATTTTATGGTGGGTTAGCCATTTTGTTCAGGGTTTCAACTCAGATAAGTACAGCCATGCTGTTTAAAAGTGTTTGTGCAGTCATTAACCATTTTGCTATACAATGCAACACAAAGTAGCTGCTTTGAAGGCATTATTGGTTTTGTCCCCTAAAGTGGAAGGATGGTAATTTGGATTTTTGACAGCTGCCTAATTCAATTTAATTTTAATTTCAAGGCCAAGAATGCACTAAAATAATTTGTGGTTGTGTGGCTCCAACCCAGACTCTGCTGGGGGAAGCTTAGGTGACATTTCCCTGATCACCTATTTGGCTGGGGAGAGAAAACTTCACATCGGACTTTATTTTCATTGCAATGCTTCGTTTCCTGGTGTTGGATGTAGATCAATGCTACGCTGTTGGTTGTTAAAGGTAAAGGTAAAGGTTGTCAATTTGTTTAGCGCATCGTCGTGTATACACACCTCTAATGCGCTTTTCGTCACTAACCAGAGCCGTCGATCGCACAGCCGCCGCGTGCAGCCTGCAAACACAGGCTGGCGCATTGGCCAGCCAGGCAGCCCAGTCAGCTGTACAAAGGTCCCCATCTTCTGTAATCCATATAAATGGGTTACTACTCATTTAACCGACCCAAGAGGGATGGTAGATTGAGTTGGTCTTGTTGGTTGACTGATAGCAGACGCTTTACCCACAAAGTGGTCAAGCAACCATCCATCAGTCTAGCGCAGGATAGAGAAAGTCAGCTGGCCAGGACCGACGTTCCAACCACTATGCTACGCCACCAACTGTTAGCATATTTGTTGGTGCGCTGTCATAGGGCTGTCAATGCATCCGTGCAAGAACGTGACAGACTGTGAGCGCGTGATGGATCGTGGCTGGAAGAACCGTTCAACTGGAGCAACCCTCATGAACGCCGACTCTTCACGCAGTCACTCCATTTTCACCATACATCTGGAGTGCTGTGAAACCGGCGACGATGGAGAAGAACACATCCGAGCGGCTAAACTGAACCTGGTTGACTTGGCTGGCAGCGAGAGACAAGCTAAAACAGGCCAGTGTAAATCAATGAAAATTAGCACCTATTTATCAGATTGGCATCTTTATTAACTAGGCCAGTAAACCGGCATTATCAGCATTGTGCATCAGATTTTTTTACGCTTCTACAATGTTCAGCAGTTTTTACTTTCTGCTGTTTTTCAACTTTTGTTACTTCTTTGTTTGTTTTGGTCTTTAACCCATTACTGCATGACTTATTTTATAGTTTGCTGTCCTACTAGTTGTCCCATTGTTGGGATGCTATGCATGAATGGGTTAAACAGATAAAATGACGTGACACCATTATTTTGTAGACTGACCTCTAGTGTACATATATAGCAAGTCGCGGTATACAATATTGGCTCACAGCACGGGGGACGCCTCGTGTGTGCGACTGCACGCTCTTTCGTGGCTGGGGGACCGGAGCCTCAGGAAGGTGGCGGGCTTGGTCAGGCCCAGACCGTAATGGTCTAAAGGTGCCTATGGCACCAAAGCCCCGATGAAGCGCCGGCGTGCGTGGAGGGGACAGTGGCCACGAAAGAGCAGTTTTGCTTCATTTTGCTTCGTTGTCCGGTATTAACCCGCAGCACGAAGCAAATTAATTGTAGTAGGCAGCGTATTTAATGCTGCATATGTACTGATAGTTGCTTAACCCATTACTGCATGACTTATTTTATAGTTTGCCGTCTAACTAAGTGTCCCATTTTGGGGACGCTATGCATGAATGGGTTAACTTAACAATTTGATAGCACGACACCTTTGTTGGACAGGTAACACTGAGTGATCCTATGTGGCAGATGATGCTCTGTAGCTCTGAGATGGGCTCCTGTGAAGAACTATGCCGAATCTTTAACCCTTTTAACACTTTCAACTAGTAGTACTGTTAAGACATACATGCCGGTGGTGGTTGGAGTGACACACATTTCACTGTGGAACCTGCCATTATTCGCCATCACTCCAGTCTGTAGTAGGGATGTAGCTGCTGCTGTTGTTGATAATGGTAGTTTTGCATTCACGTTGCTATCAGACTCCGCTGCTCTTACCACAGCAGCACCCTGCACACAGTAGTAGTAGTAGTAGTCATAGTCGTAGTACACTGTGTCCCCAAAAACATCCCAAACATTTTCAATTATAATTTTCAGAAAGATTATCATATTTTTGGTACAAATATTTCGCTGAAAACTGGCCATCAAATGACCATTCAATTTCCCACCTCACTTAATGTCTGTTCTGCACTACTTGGGAAAAACAGAACCAGCAAAATATTACTTTTTATCTAATGTGGTATGATTACTTAATCAACATAACACATAACAACATATTTTTCACATTTCTGACACTTTGGCTAACATTATATCCAGTTGTCCATTTTTCAGTAGTCTACAGTAAAATTGCTTGAAATGTTGGCCCATTATGCGGACTCAAGCACGGAGACGCTTTCACCATTCATTGTCAGCAGTATCGATAATGTTCTGCTCCAGATCAATCCAGGCTTAAACAGTCGCTTCTTGAATTCATAGTCATTCCTGAACAACATCTGGTAGACACACTGCTGCACGACAGTCAAACCTTGTAATAGACCGACTATTGGAGCCCACAGATCTGGATAGATGAAATTTATTGATGCATTTTTATTCATTTCAACACATATCATGCTTGGTCTGGTTTCCCTAGGTAGCGCAGGAGCAGACGATGGGTCAGGTAGGAACTTAAACAATGATTTGATCGCCAGTTGTGTCAGAAATATTTGTGCAAAAAAATTATTAAAATCTGCTAATCTTTCTTTAAGTTATAATCGATAATGTCAGAGATGTTTCTTTCAGGTTTTCCATTTATTTCAATGTATACTTTGCTTGATCTGCTTTCCCTAGTTAGTGCAGAAATGAACAATGGGTGAGGTGGGAAACTAAATGGTCATTTGATGGCAACTTGTGTCAGGCAACTTGTGTCAGAGGTATTCGTACCAAAAATTATCAAGATCTGGTAACTGGTTTTAAAGTGACAATCGAAAATGTTGGGAATGTTTTTTTGGGACACAGTGTAGTCATAGTCATAGTAGTATGTAACAGTAGTAGTGGTCATCGTCGTCAACGTCGTTGCACTATATCCAAATACTAAACTAACTGATGCCATCTGAATGGTAAAGTACTCAAATACTTAACAGCAAACGCAACAACAACTAAGCTAACCTGCTGTGAGTTGTTGTTGGCTCTGAGCAGATTTAGAGTCGGATCAACATCAGGTTCAGTGAACGTTATCACTGGCACATTCTGACACTACGACACGATGACAACAACGGCACTTTGAATAGACTCACAGCTTTAACGTTAACTAAATAAGTTATGCACATTCATCAATATACAGTCTTTATTTTGATATAGATTGTTAATATTTCAGCAACTGCTGCGGCCTTCTTCGAAACGAATGTCTGCCACATCGCTCTGAAGAAGGCAGCAGCGGTTACTGAAACATCAACGATCTATATCGAGATAAAGGTTGTATATTGATGAATGTGCACAACTTCTTTAACAGCAATCTAGCTACTACCACTAGCACTACCACTACCCTAAAGGGGATGTCACACGAACAACAAAATCGGCCAATTTTATCTGCCGACAAAATCGCCCGACAAAAATCTGTTGTGTGTCATGCAAAAATTGCCTGATTTTGTCGGCCGACAAAATCGCCCGATTTTGTCAGCCAAGATAGAGCATGTTCTATCTTCGACGATTTTGTCAGCCAACTTTTCGTATATCGGACAGCAAATTTTGTTTATGTTGCCATGATGATTGTTTACAACGGAAGATGAGTATTTATTTTAGTTATTTATTGTGTTTGTTATTATTTTCGTTCATTAGATGCAGAAAAAATGATGCAAGTATTATTTTGCGATCTGTGTTCGACTGTTGTGTTAGCTGATAACGTACGAAGTAGCAGACAAAACTATCGGCCGTGTCATGGTTCACCGATTTTGTCGGCCGATCTTGTCGGGCAACTAAACCACGCCCACAAAAGTCGGCCAACTTTGTCATTCGTCTGACATCCCCTTAACAGCAACTACTACTAGTGGTAAGACTGCTGAACCGTTCAGGTTGAATGAATGTTATTATTCTGGAACTACAACAGTTCACCATGTGGTCAACTACTACTACGTTTGCTCCTGTTGTTACTATTACTAACACTAATCATAGTGTAGTAGAGATCATGAGATGTTGCAGCACCAGTGGCATCATCTGTTATAAAAATAGAGGGCAGAAACTAAAAGTTTTCCAACAGAGTTCCAACAGACAACCACAATTTTCCCATAAAGGAAACTGCGGGTGCTAAAA
>Ga0209671_1006338_pt1 | contig 12124 bp, 4 predicted proteins | sample WorMetHERISLAND2_2_FD_187401 | JGI IMG/M metagenome (GOLD analysis project Ga0209671, IMG submission 187401) | Marine gutless worms symbiont microbial communities from Max Planck institute for Marine Microbiology, Germany - Olavius geniculatus... | ecosystem: Host-associated > Annelida >...
GCGTTATATCGTGTAACTAGAAAGCAGTCATAGCCCGCAGGTACCTCCGCCAAGGCTATTCGCTAGGTGGCGTCACCATCTTCGGTTTTGCAGCGGTTCCCTTAACGCAATGGTAACGAAAATTTAAAAGTGATCTAGAATCCAGGATTCCTGCCGGATCACCCCCAAAATTGAATCACTTGTAGTTTATGCCATGCCCGACATACCCTCAAAATTTCAGAAAGATCCGTTCATAACTTTTAGAGTTATCTTGCTGACTCACAGACAAACAAACAAAAACCGGCAAAACATTATTTCCTTGGCGGAGATAATTAATTATAAATCAATTACAGCTTGTTGGAAGCGGGATCAAGGAGTCTGACTTGGTACCACTAGGCTAGCCTAGGCCTTTTCGTGCTGGAAATTGAAATAGTGTAACTCTTTTTACATGTTCAGACAGCTTTTCGGTGAGACGTGCAATTTAACAAAAATACATAGTTAGTCAACATGTCATTACGTTACCTATAGGCCTAGCAGATATCATAGTCAACAGACGGACGGACGGACACAACGTCGTGCCATAGGCCAGAATGATATTGTCGCCACTTAAAATTTAATCGACGATGTAAGACTGTCTTCTCAAATAATGAATTTAATTGCTATTACACTTTTCAGAGGCTTATGTAGGTATAGGCTACTCGGTATTTTAGTTTCTCTTTCATTTTAATTTGCGTTTGACCTATTTTACCAAGGACATATATACAGAATCGCTAACGTTTCTCGTGTCTTATTCTTTTGCACAATGCATTTGTGCAGCGTAATTGTTATTTACTCCATAATGTTTCTGTTTCGTAGATTTGCTATACGTTTCTGGCACACCTTTACGGGCTAAATGGAAAAATTATTATTTTATTATTTCAGATGTTCATGTCATTCAAAGAAATTTCTGAGAATTATCTCGGGAATGTTTTGTTGTTCTGTATAAAAGTTTGGTAAGACCACATTTGGAATATACTAATACTGTTTAGGCTTTTAGAAAGATGTGCGATATAGAAAAAATTGAAAAGTCCAAATGAGGGCAACAAAATTAATTAGGGTCTTTCTAGTCGTTCTTATATGAAGAAAGATTATATAGGCCTATATAGGCCGTGTTTTGCAATTGCCAACTTTAGGCTATAGGCAATTAAGAGGAGATATGATTCAGTTATATAAATATGTTAAATAACAAGTATGATACTAATTTTGTGTTACAGTTGCAGTATAAATCTATGTTAGGAAAGCGATGATAGGCTACTAGGGGTCATAGATACAAATTGGTGCCCCAGTTATGCAAAACATTTTTTTTTGTAAATAGACTATAGTTAAGCTATATGGAACTCACTACCTGATGATGTTGTATCAGCGTGCAGTGTTAGTAGTTTTAAGAGACGTTTAGATTTGATCTGGCGTGGTTTTAGTTTGTATTATGATTATAAATCCGTCATCTAGTACCGGAAGTTAATGTAAAACAAAATTATATAGTTTAGTTTTTGTTGATATTCATGTTGAAGTTATCTATTTCGGACGGAAATAGAGGCCTTCGGCCTGCTTTCGGATAACCATTGATAATGATGATGATGATGATGATGAGATAATGGTAGCGAGACTGGTTAATTACGGAAGTTTCAGTTTCGCTTTCTCCCGGTGGTTGTCAGATGCCACTTACTTATTTTCTAATTTGAGCTTAGTTTTTCTGTCTAATCGGGTACAGCACTGGCGTCCTTGTTTACGTCGTTGCTATGTGACTGCTGAGTGGGATGCTGTGTCCAATATTTTTTTTTTTATAAAAATAAGAGAAATGAGCTCAGTTGATTGGGAAAGTAAATTTAATGCTATATTCCGAGATACGGTGCATAACTTGGACAGAGTCAAGGTAAAGGGCGGTATTTATTCGGCATATCATGTCTTCAAGTCCTGTACGTCTGAGAAAGTTCCGGACGTACTGCTGTAGTGTAACAGACAGTTTCACTAAAGTCACATAAACACACTCCACGTTGCGTTCATGTACGTTAAACTGAAAGTAGTGAGCTTTAGGCGAACAGGTTTGCAAAAACGTAATGTGAAACACCACAGTCCATGGACCTATTGTTCACCTTTCACAATATTTTCTGTATTTTTGACTGATTTTTGTAGCATACACATTTTTATATCACCATAGAGTTAATACGTAATTGAACATTTTTACAATAACATTTGTAAGTTCTGATGCTGTTGTACATTAAGCAAAATTTTGGCAGCATCAATAACATTTGGTCAAAAACAAAGCAGAGCAACAAAAACTGACATTGTGTGCATGAAATGTCATGCTGAACATGCACTGATAAACTGTTAATTGCTGGTGTTTTTTTGTACAGGACAGATTGGATTCAACAAAAGCCGGATTAGTTGGAGCTGTTTCAAATTCGGGTATGACCATAACTTTGTCATTTAATATTTACCACAGCTTTTCTAATTCTGATTTTTCTATATGTCTTTGCCTGTTTGTAATTTTGTATATAAGAGTGTTTTTATGCCACTAATTAATTGCTGTGCTCGCAAGCTTTTAATTTTTGATATGCCTTGCTTATCAACATTATCATGTCATATTATTATTATATGTTATATATGTATTATGAATAAGTATTTGTTGTATCAAAATAATATGTCATTTTGGTACTATTAATATTTGTGTGTGTTTGTGCATTTTGGTACTCAGTCTGCCTCAGTGTCCTTGTAAATTGTGCACTTATTTTCTTAGAAAATCAACTGAGATGGAAATTATATTAATCTTATTTTTAAAGAAATAATTTTGATTAACTGTCAATATCTGCAGCTCTGGTAGTTAAGTGAGAGTGGGTGTGGTGACTGTAACAGAGCTGGAGTTGGCTATCAGTCATTCGCACGGTGATCTGTCATCATACCTTGTAGATTTCGGTCTTCGGTCCGAGTCAGTGAAGGACACCAGCCATTCATCTCATACTGCGGTCATGAGGGATCTGCTATCTTCCAATGGTGCCCCCGGTGGAAATGATGTGAACTATCCACTGCTTGATAACTCACCTTCTATTATTAATCTGCTCAGCGACAAACTTGATTCACAGTCAAAGGCAACTAATCTATTGCATACTGACTGTCAACTGCATTCTCTTTTAAATCATTTTAGCAGTTATTTAAAACAGTGCATCATATTATAATGTAATGGGAGTAGAAGCATATAGCAATGTCTCACTGTCCATTTATTTTGTTTTATTTAGAAATATGTACGGTTTAATTGTGTGACTTAATGTCTATTATTAGTTTAACTTTGGTCATATTGTGGTATTGATTGATTACTGCTCATTCTGCTGTTATTTCAAATAAGATAGTTAAGGTAGTAACACATCAGTGACATCAGGAAATTAGGTACTGTGATAATATAAGATAGCTACAACAGTAAGGTGATAAAATTTTATGTAATGTGTGATTAATTTGTAGATTGACAGTGGCAGTCAAAATAGGTTATTGAGAGCTGTTTTCCTGTACAGATGATAGAAGAGCTTACAAGAAGACTAGAGAAGAGCGATGAAGCACGTGAAGCTTGTTTGCACGAAGTACAGTCACTTAGAGGTGAGATTATTACCAGCTGTAGGCTATTGGTTCACAGGTGAACTTGAAGTTTAATCATGAAAAATAAATTCAAGCATCTGTTACATATTGCACGCATTTTACAGTTTTCTTCGCGATCATGATCAGTTATCATTGCATGACCATGAAAGTGTAAGTGTCAGATAAGTAGGTCCAAAAAACAAAAGTCTTGATAAACTGCCTGAAGACCTAGTGACAGTGCACTGAAGCATTTATGTTCGATGGAAGCTCATTCCATAGCATGACGCCAGAGACCGGAAATGCCCGTTCGCCAATTGTAACAAGACAGAAAGTGTGCTGTATCACCATGTTGTACTGGACTTAGTTTTCAAGTGTTGCTGTTGTATGCATCACTGGTAGATGAGATGACACGTCTGCGTGGCCGTGTGGTGGATCGCAGTGCTGACGTGAACATAGAACAAAAGCTGACCAGCCTGCAGCATCAGTGCTCCATCGACATACAGTCCATGCAGTCCCAGCTGCTGTCCCTGCATTCTCGTCTAGATGAAATCTTGACCAAGAACTCAGCATCGTCATCTGCATTCCTAGAGCTGTATAATTGTTTACTCTGTACTCTTTCTGTGTAATATTGTTTTATCTGCCGATAAAGTGGTTTTCTGAGTCTGTTTGTTTGACCCCCATTTGCAAGATAACTCAAAGAGGAGTTATGAAGGGACTTTGATGAAATTTTGTGGAGGATTGCGCATGGTCCAAGAAGGAAGTGGCTAGATTTTGGTGGTTGTCCAGATTTTCTCTGGACTGTGGATTATCCAGGAGATAGAATTAGGAGATAGAGACTTTGTTGTGTTTGCTAGGTGGCAGCACTGTTATCAGCAGAAGTTTGAGAGCTCTGATGGCTTCTAGTTATTGGCTTTGCTATTTAGCATCATAGCAGTGATGTGTTTGTCTGTCTGTCTGTATATCTGCATGTCTCTCTCTGTGTGTGGTTTCTAGCCTAACTCAGAAAAATAAATAGACATTAGCAGAAATATCTGGCATGTTGTGCATATAAGACTTTTTACGTCTGTGAGCCAATATTTGCTTCTGTTGCTGCTGCTTTTAGGTTTAGGTGTAAATTGTAGTGGCATTATAATTTTTTAAGGCAAGAATTATACTTTTGTGTGAAGCTGGTTTTTTATTGTGTTGCTTTAGTCAAAGATTTACCAACAGTGAAGTGGACTTGCTGCATCGTGAAATTCAGTCTCTGAAGAATAAACTTGGTATGAATTTTGCCTAGCATTTTTTCTGTAGATCTCTTAGTGGGAAGCCTAAGTTTAAACAAGTGTTTAAACAAGTGTTTAAGTAAAAACGGATAAATTATGCAAGTATAATACAATATATGTTTAACAGTGTTGATGAAATTCTATCGTTGGTTTGAGGGACTAATAGTAGGAAACACGTTCTGTCAATTCCCAGCAGTTCAGGTTTTTGTAGACCAGCAGAACCTAGGAAAACACCTCGTATAGCATTAATCATCACTGCCACGCAGAATTTTGCCAAATGTTAGATGATGTAATATTGTATAATTAATTTATAGTAGGGGGCCTACAGTACAGCTATAGCACCTGACTGACTGAATAAGTGAGCGAGTAGGTTTTTATATCCAGCCAGTAACATAATAGGTCATTCTGGAGATTTACTGATGGTGGATGTTGTTCTGTTGCAGAGACAGTTGAGACTGATGTAGCTAATTTGAGTTTGCAACATAAAACCATGGATCAACACAAGGTTTGTAGTTATTACTGGTATTTATTTCATATCTCATTCGTAATCAATGCCTGCAAATTGACTGTAATGCTGGATATTTGTATGTCAAAAATTCTTTTTATGTTGAGCATTATTTGACAGAGTTAACAAACAAAATTTGCTGGATGTTTTTAATTAATAATTGTTTCAAAATTCAAAACTCATGTTTTGATGTCTGCTAAATATTTATTATTTTGGAAAAACAAATTGGTAGTCTGTTGATTGTGTACGAGTGATCAAGAAAGAATTTGTACTATGAAAAGCTTTACGGTTCCTGAAACAAGAGTCTTCCAGGCAGCTGATGGTGAAGATTTGGTGATCGTAGCTTGCACCATTTTTGACTGATCCACTCGTGTGACAGACAGATGGACAGATAGAATTGCGATGGCTAAGACGTGCTGAAAGCAGTAGCTGCTTTCACGCATAACAAGAAAGCCCAGCTAATGCAAAAGGGAACGTGCAACAGCAGTGCATGTTTGAAGGCCCACTGTGAACAAAATCATTTGCACTTTCCAGAGGGCGTAACAGGTCTCGCACAGCTGATAGTGGTAAAATAACGACTTTTTATTAGGGGGTACCCATCTTTAATACCCTCCTGCGCAGGCCACTTTGAACATACGAGGTCGAAACTCGGACTGTTTATATTTCCGTTTAATGTCAAAAATTTTGTATGCAGGTTTTACTGGTCTATCTGTAGTGATTTTGGCATAATTCACTGTCAAAATGTTTGTCACAGCCTTAAATTGCCAAAAAATCCATAAAAACCCTCATTTTGGCATTCAAGATCATCCAAGGTCATCGATTTCTGTGTCAATCGAAAGCCAGTGTATGACTTCTTATTAGTGATTAATAGTAACCTATAGGTCTTATCCTGCACTGTTACTGAGATATGGCGATTTATTGGCTAAAATAGCAACTTTTTCCCACCCCCTCATTTAGCGCCCCTGCTTGGGGTGACCCCTTTCGAATTTATGGAAAAACTTTACGGATCCTGAAACTAGAGTCTTCCAGGCAGCCGACAGTGAAGATTTGGTGTTCATAGCTTACGTTGCTTTTGACTGATCCACCCGTGTGACAGACAGATGGATGGATGGACAGACAGAATTGCGATGGCTAAGATGCGCTATAGCAGTTCCTGCCGTCACGCGTAATGATGAAGTGGGCTGCATCCCCCAGAAGGCACATGTGGGGTGCTCATCTCCATGTCAAGGCTATTGAGCTCATAGGTAGATAGACCACTAAGTCTGCGGATGCATGGCCTTCCCAGCCGCAGGGCATCACTGCAGCTTGTCCAGTACCGAATTATACTGCTTGGTCACCGAGGCACATCACATCAGTGTGAACAACTTGCCTAGTCAGTCGTTACCTGACCTGATAGCACCCGAACTGGGACTGAAACCAAAACTGTTTTATCACGAATCCAATGCCCTATTATGATGTCACCAAACCACCCCTGCCCGTGTTCAACCTAGCATGCTGTAGCATGCTACTGTGTACTGTCGTCTGACTGATAGAACAGTTGCAGTCAAGCAAGGGTCATGCACATACCAGCGTGGGACTCACTGGCAAGTAGCGGACCAGCGAACAAGGACAAGGCTGCAACTGGTGGCATCATCTTTCTTGATGAGCCTACATCCGAGGCTAATGCTGCAACTGACGTGGCATTTACCAGTCCTGACTACAGTGCTGCTCAGCTCAGGTCTGTCTGATGTGTCTGTAATTTGAATTCTTTCAGGTTTCCTCATCCAGCTAGCTGTGTGGTCTTTGACAAAGAAGTGACTCCAGCTTGCTGCAATAGCATTTTCTTTGCTACAGGCTTTAGTGGATGCTGTACCACCAGTGGACAGAGTGTCAAAGGTTTAAGACAATCACAGCATTTGAAATACTGCACAGACTGTCAAGACCTATAATAGAAGTAATTAGTTTATTGATTCAGGTTAATTAACCTTCATCTACTTTATACAGACTAATGCTCTTTTTGCGATTAAAAATCATCAAATATGACCAAAAACTTATCATGTACCTTAACATTTGTGCTCTTATTGTTGATAAGGAACACCATCGCACACAGCAGCTGTGACTAGTGTTATTTATGTTATAACTCACTAACAGAATCCTGGTCTTGGGATCATGGTCTCAGTGCTGAACAGCTTGTCCTGGTCTCGAGACTGCTTTCCACTCGGTGCTCTCTTGTTCTTGTCTGTTGCTGGTCTGTCAGTCACCATTGACATTAGCTCTGTTGTCTAACTATTATTGTTGTCATGATTTTTGACATTTATAGTTATAATTTAATTTGTTGGTAATAATCATTGTTCAGAGTTGAATAGTTGGATATTCGTCTGCAAGTCCTATGGTCTCACTTGGTCTAAGTGTTAAGTCTCAAACAACTTTCTTCTTTTCTACTGGTCTTGTTCGCAACACTGGTTAATTATTTACTTATTTAATTCTCTGCTGACTAATGTGACACAGGTATTGGGATTTGCAGAAGAAACTGTCTGAACTTGAGTCAGAGTTTATGGCCACCAACATTCAGTTTACACCAGTTGCTGGTATGTCAATAATGTCATTCTCACTTTACTCACACCACCTTCTAGTAATACTAATCAAAGTATGCTTCTTGGTTTTTACACTGTTAACTTTCCAACTATTGTTGTGGCTTTTTTATAAGCCAGAAACTGCTAGATTAAAATGTGATTGCTTACTATTACCATTTTTAAGTAGTATTAATATACCACTTCAGGGCTCAGGCACTTGTTTAAAATAGGCCTACCTGAAATTTTGTAATGGTTGATGCTTGACTGGTTATTGGTTACTATATTTTAGAATTTTAAGCCTTTGTGGCACATATTGCCAAACTGGGTCAGGTCATGTGCAGGTCGAAGGTTGAGACGTAAAAAGTCATCAGTGCACCGACCCAGTTCAGAGTCGTATGATCGGAGAACATACAACAACACAGGGAGTGAAGTGGATATTAGTACGGCAACCGACACTATGACAATGCAGTTTGCCACATCACAAGCTGGTCAAAACGCCACAGCCATTAGTATGTTATGACTCCGTCAACTCAACCAATAATGCTACTTAATGATTCTCACTACACTGCAAGTCAAAAAGCAAGGTTCTTGTCCAATATCTTCACCAAATATTAACCATTTTCAAAATTCTTCCACTGCTGCATTCGGCTGAAAATTTGCAATCAACCAGCTCATGAAAATCTGCCACACCTTAATTGCATTGCTACACTACCTTGTTAAATAATAGTGTCTAAAAGGTGTAGCATGTCTTGTAACTGTAGCCTATGACTTGCCGAAATATGAACTACCATGTGACAGACAACAACTGCGCCATGGGAAAGACAGACTAAATTGGTAATGATAATGTATCCTATTAGGATGACGGTTGCATGATAATGCAGTCAGGCTATGGGTATGCTAAAACCTCGCCAGTAAACAACCAGTCTGACCACAGATCACACTAAGGTCTGCACAGATCTGCACTAAGATCTAGGTTGATGACAATGATCTAAAGGCATAGCTAACTACTATACTGTTAGAGAATTTTCAGATTGTACACCATGTCTCAGAAAAAAACAGTCAAAATTGTTTTTGTCATAACTTTGTCAAATTTTTACTAACTTTAATAATTTTTGGTAAGTTGATGGCTAAGATGATGAAATTATGTAAAGTGCACTCATTTTCCACCTCACCTAATTTATGTTACTGCACTACCATGTGAAACATAGATGCTCCAAATTGTTGCAAAATGCTGAGTTTTTGTCTCAAGTAAACGCTGTATCCAGTTAATTAGGCACAAAATATACTAAAATGTGAATTATTTAACAGAAGTATAAGTTTGTATAACAACTCGCATGCAAATTAGAATTTATGCCAGTGTGCTCCACATAAAAAGATGCAATGGCTTAGATGCAACGCCAATGGCTGATAGCAGAATCAACGATCGACTGATCAAATGCATTCACTCATTGATTAGATGTGTTTTAAGCTCATCAGCCAGCTTTTATGTTGTCTGCTGTTTTTAGCATAAAATATTTAATACCTCAAAATTATTAAACCACGTCGAACCCTCTGTCAAATTGATGATGCAGAGCAATCTGATACAAATAATCACCGCGTAATGTAATAATTTGGAGATCTGTGTTTCACACGATAGTGCATTGACATAAATTAGAGGAGGTGGTAAATGAGTGCACCGTATATGATAATACCGTTTTGGCCATCTTTATGCCAAAAATTATCAAATTTGGTAGAAATTTGACAAAGTTATGCCAAAAACAATTTTGAATGTTTTTTGAGACACGGTGTAGTGTAAAGTTTCATAACACGATGATTTTGTTGCAGGTTCCGACGAGCAGTTACAAACAACTGATGCATTATCAGATCTGTCAACAGACACTGACGAAAGCAGCTCGTCATTGGATCAACTTTAGACAAACGGTGTTCTTCATAGCTTTGACATTAGCCATGATCACTGTTCACTGTGAAATAGTAGCTATAACTCGTATCACTATAAGACTTGCAGAAATTGTGAAATGCCACAACCTGACATATGTTTGTAGTTTCAATTATTGATTATGTGTTCTGATAACTTATTATCTCATTTCTGTTGAATATGTTTAGTTACAGAAAAACATTTATCACTGCATGCACGACTACATGCTTATCAATATGCATAAAATGACATGCACATATCTGTGTTCTGTAGTATAAAGCTGAATGGCAACGGATATTCAGTGCTTGCCATTTGTGGTGATCGACTGGTATCATCTAACTGCCCACCAGGTGACAGACTTTCCAGTTGCCTTCACTGTCCATGCTCACCGATTTTTGATTTTCAAATTGCTAGAGTGGCAATCAATCAATTTTCAGCCGTAGTAAATCTGTTTTTAAAATTAAGAAGCAAACTTCAGCAAGCATGAAACGTGTCCTTCTAAAAGTCTTTCAACATGTTTTTTTGTGTATACCTTTATTACGTTCTACAATTTCATTTGCAGCATTGCTTTTGTTCTTCGCTTGTGGATCTGTGTAGGCGTGCAATGAGCATCACCCATTTGGGCCTCAATCTGGGCTTCAATACTAGCATATATTTAATATTTAAGTCCTGTCGTAAGCATTCATCTATTGATCACCTACCCCTACAGATTTGGCAAGTTTCTTGCCGACAATGTGTGCTTTATAAATGTATGTACCTGCCTTGCAAGGTGCGATCAACTTTTCAATCACCTGTCGTTTTCAAATGGCAAGCACTGTGCACATCACTGCAGTCACATTCAATTAAGGCAAACAGTCCACTATGAGTGAAACACTAGCCAGCAGCAGCTATTTCCTATGGCCATAGTGTTTGTTGTTTTCGTTGGGGTTTCGCCGGCGCTGTCCATGTTTTCGCCCTGTGTATCCGAGCATAGCTGACCGACTGTTCACGTCCTTTGGAGCAAATGGTGACACAAGAGCTACAAAGTTTGCATCAAAAACATCGACCTTCATCTTTGCTTTCTTTGACGTTCTTTGCTGCGGATCGCGTTGGTCCTCACATAGCTTGGGATTCACGGCGTACTTTCCACCTTTCGGCGTCGGCAGCGAGTACTGTTCATGCCAACACATGACAAGAAATTTGAGCTAATGCTCACAAGACACGCGAAAGCCTACAGCAGTTACGTTTCAGTAGTTTAGCTAAAAATTTGGGGTGTTCACGCTAAGTTAATATATACAAATACCAAATTCTCTATCTGGATCCCATAACATTAGTTCCATGCAGCCGATGGTGAAAATTTGGTAATCCTAGCTTGCACCGCTTTTGCCTGATCCACCCATGTGACGGACAGACGGACGGACAGACAGACGGACAGAATTACAATGGCTAAGACGCAATGAAAGTAGTAGCTGCTTTCGCACATAAAAATATAACAACTCAATCAATGAAATCAATCAACGTTAGTTAGTGCTGGGCATTGTAAACCGATTCTCGAGGTGGCAGCAACATCGAACAAAATGTCACAAATTACGCTATAAGATATGCAGACTGCTTCACCAAATACTGTGCATCAGAAATGTATTAAATAATAAATTATTGTGCTCATAATACAACAAAATTGTACAATGAAAATCTGTCGCTGTTTGAGTTAGATTTGCGGAAATTTGGGATAAAATACAACACCTTTATTACAGTCATGCCGAAGTGCACGTAATGATAGTACTGTGGCGCCTCCTTGTGAATGATACGGACTTGTGTCGCAGCCCAAAATCGCCAAAAAATCCATAAAACCCCCTATTTTGGCGTTAAAAGTCATTGAAAGTCATTGAATTCAGCGCCAATCGAGAGCCAGTATACGACTTCCTATTAGTGATTAATAGTAACCTAGGCCTTATCTTGCACCATTACTACAGCGAGTTATAGGCCAAAAAGCGCAAATTTTCCCCACCCCCTCATTTAGTGCCCTCGTTCGGGGTGACCTCCTTCAAATTTATGGAAAAGCTTTACGGTTCCTGAAACTAGAGTCTTTCAGGCAGCCGATGGTGAAGATTTGGTGATTCTAGCTTGCACCATTTTTGACTGCTCCACCCATGTGACAGACAGACAGACAGATGGACAGAATTGTGATAGCTAAGATGCGCTGAAAGCAGTAGCTGCTTTCGCGCGTAAAAACTACAGGGTGGGCCAGCTAAAGTGAAGCCAACTTACATTTTTGCTTAACATTTGAATGTATAGGTAAAATTCAATGATTTTTTGCAAACGTAAACTG
>Ga0209671_1006340_pt1 | contig 12123 bp, 7 predicted proteins | sample WorMetHERISLAND2_2_FD_187401 | JGI IMG/M metagenome (GOLD analysis project Ga0209671, IMG submission 187401) | Marine gutless worms symbiont microbial communities from Max Planck institute for Marine Microbiology, Germany - Olavius geniculatus... | ecosystem: Host-associated > Annelida >...
TGGGACAACCCTGCAGGAGTTAAGCCACGCTGCCCTAGATAGGCAGCGGTGGGCAGCGATAGTAAGAATGGCGTCAGACACCAACGGGCATTGAGCCCACGGTTGTCGATGATGATGATGATGATGATTTCTTTAGATACATGTGGTAAAAATTTTGTGTAAATTGATCATCATTTGACTGAATTGTGGAAGAAAGAAAAAGGGTGCCTTTTTATGAAACACCGCGTATATGTGAATCTTTCAACAGGAATGATTGCAGTGATAAATTGAAAGTATTAAACTCATTTAACTGTCTAACAAGAAACAAAATTAGAAATGATTGTTTTTATTACTATTATTTTCTAGTTTTTACTCTTAAAAGACATAACCTTCTTACTTTGTTAATTTATTTGAACTATGGAGTCGACTGCATGTTTAAATTATATTATATGTTAGCTGTTACTTTCCAGCCGTATTTACTGTTTGGGCAATGATATGCAGTAGTAATTACTTTGCTCTGTTACAGAAAAGAGTACTGGTAAGCGATTACTTTGTTACTAGAAAAATTATTTCGTTACTATAACACAGTTTCATGTAACATGTTACTTCCCAAGTCTTAACACTTAGTATTGAGGGATAATTGTGCTGTGGAATTTCACCAATCGTACCCTGTAATTTCACATAATTTGCCACAGAAAAAGGGGCCTGATGATTGACATTGTGGCGTAGCTGTGATGTGTCTGTCACTGTCGCTGCGTTATTGTGTCTGTGTGTCTGTATGTCCCAGAGATGTAAAAACATTTTTTACGCTTTTTAACTTTTTTTCCAATGTTTTTAAATTTTATTTCTTAAAACATTTATTACAATTTGAAAATTTCACCAAGAACATTGAGAAGCACTTTCAAAGTCACTGAAATGAATTACTAAGCCATAGTGGTGGTAATTTATTTGCTTAGTCTAGCAATACTTGGGCTTATAACCACAGAGTTAAATAAAAATTAAGTAAAATTCTCTTTTTTTCTAGTTCTAACTAAGTTGCATTTACATTGTTGGGTTTTTGGCAAGAAGTTGAACAAATTAGGGCTAACGTTTTATATCAAGATTTTAAAACGTTTTTATTTTTACTACATTTTAACGTTGTTTAATTTTTTTCTGAAACGTTTTTAACATTTATGGTATGTCTGTCAGCATGTCAGGGAATGTTTGCTGAGTTTGCGGAGAGTTTTTCGTCAGCTTCAGTGCAACGTGAACTGTTCGAGCCATTGTTGCGCTACGAGTGTATTTGCACCGAGAAGATTGACATCCTGCAACGCCTTGTCGCATGCTCTGTGCCTACACATTCCACGTCAGTAAACCTTTGCTCATTCTGTCTTAGCCGCACACTGTTGCTTGGGCGTTTAGCTGCAGCAGTTACCCATAAAACATCTTGTCAAGATTAGTTAGGCAAAAAGTGGCTGATTAAATAAAGAACGGAATTCATTGCCATCATTGTTTCTTTTGAATGAAGTTATCTTTCCGTGCCTGCTCATTTTTTGTCTGTTTGTTTCTTAGCGAATTAGATCTCTTGGAATGAATGAACAAATTTTGATTACACTTTCCGAGGGGTGGGTGTTGGTTGTAGGACCAGTTGATGAAATCTTACTGGCCATCCAGATAAGGGGATTCTTTATTTTCTATTGTCACAGTGATTGCTGTTGGCAGGCAAGAATAAAATATGACAGTCATCACCAGTGTGTGTTCTATGAAGTGCTCTATAGTTGATTCAGTTAATCAGTCAACAGTGGACACCAAAAAGTTTTGATTAACTGGGCAGCTGTACAGTCTTAGGACATTGAGTTAGGAATGATGGTTCACTGATGGTAAAAGGTTTTGTCGACAATGCCGACAGCGATGGCAGGCTGCTGTTGCAGGTCCATGTGTTAAAAGTGTGTTCTGTGGTACTAGTTCTTGCAGTGTTTATGTGACACTTGGTCATCTGAGAAAAGAAAATCAGACCTGGCAACCGTGAGAGTTGTCACGGGACATGAATCACGTGTGCTGTTGTCAGCATGGCATTTTGTTTGTTTGTTACATTGTGCTATTGCCAGTTCGGTGAGCATTCATCAGAGGTTGGATGAGCTGAAGCAGGAGCGGCAGACATGGCAGCTGGTGTCGGGTCTGTATCGTGAACGTCTCAAGACGGAGTCTCACATCGACATTGACATTGATGAAGATCTCACATCGGTCAGTCAGTCTCAGCCATCATATCAAGTGCAGAATGGGAAACATTCTGTATCTTGTTTGTGATGTTTCAAGAAAATCGAAAAGAAACTGCATTTCCACATTGTTTTCTATGTTGTTTTACCATTTTGTTTATAATTAACATACACAAATGCCTGTTATATTTTATTGTGTATATATTTTTTTAAAAATTTGATATATTAGTTCTGTGCCCACTTTACCACTGGAATGCAGTAGTCATTTGTACTGTGCTGTCGGTAATGTTTAACACCTGGTGATGTTTGTTCGTCGCTGTAGAAGACACGTTGTGTGAGTGAGAAGAGCCTGGTGGATAAACTATATGATAGTGATGCAGAACTGCGCCAGGCTCAGGTTACTTGCATTTGCTTATTTATTATCGGATCTTCGGTGACAGTGACTGCCAGTGGTGTCGTGGCTGGAGTTAGCCAGGGGCTGGCAATTTTTCCCTAAATTTTGTTCTGTTGGAAAATCTTCTTCTTTTTGAAAAATTCTTGTCCAAAAGTGCAAAATTTGTTGTTGAAAGCCTTCATTTCGGGAAATTTTAGGGGCAGAATTGAAATTTTGCGCGCACATAATCTTTGCTGTCAGTAATCTGCAGCTGTCTGTTGGAATTTTGTCGGAAATTTGTAATGCCTGTTGAAAAACTGCAAATTTTTGCTTTGCCTACTTTCTTAACCTACGCTGCGTCAACGCCACTTTTGAGTGCTATTCATAAATGTGTGTGGACTGTTGATTTTGTTTCCATCACAGCTAATCTTTTTTTCATCATGCTATCTTGATTATTACTGCTGTTGTTGCAAATGGTCATAATTTTTGTTTAAAAGCCTAGTTGTACTTTAACAGTTGAGGTTTTCTTCACATTGCACTTGTCGGCAATAATTGAAATGTGAATTTCTACAGGCTTGGTGCTTTTTTGTGACCAAACATTGTATCATTGCAGCATATAAGCATGTTCTGAGTTCTTAAATCAATGTTTCAGAACAGAATGATATTTTGGCATTGATGTTTAGGCTGTTGATATGAGTATGTATGAAACTCAGTAGGAAAGCTTGAAAACATGATTAAATTGTTAGTCATAACACATCACAAGCTGATATCTGAACACTAAGTTTTTAGCAACTTGACTTAAGCTGTTAATTTCAGTTTGCCTCAAATCAACTTGGAAGACTGTAAGTCGTTCTTAAGTTTTGGACTTGCAGCCACCGGTACATTTAAAAATAGGCTCAGATCTGCTTTGTACAGTCGTGCTTTCCTGCAGACACTTAACGTGCCCACACTAATGCGATTGTTCACTGTTACAGTGAACGACTGAGCATGTGTGTGTGAACCGTATATTAGATAGATAAGTAAGTAAATCTGTGGATGTGTGATTGTGTCAGCTGGTTGTTGATTGGCTGGAACAAGGTGCCGCTGATTGGCTGGAGAATTTCTACAATAAAGTCGACTTCAGCAGTGATCGCATGGGCACCTGGTAATTTCTCAAATTCAACAGTGCATAGTTTTACCCAATAGTTTCAGCTGCATTTTTGCGTTTTGGCTTTCTTCGTTTCATTTCTTAAGTGCTGTAGTAGTTTTTTAACATCTAGCTATAATGTGGAGAGTTGCACTTTGGTTTCAAGCTTTGCTAGTTTATTCACAGGTTAAATCTTAAAGGTGCGTATAGCAGTTCACAGGAACCCACCTGGGAGGTGCAGAGCATCACCTGCTCTGTGGGATCACAGTATTACCTGCCACTTGAGTCAAGTGACCCCAACCAGATTCAGTTTGCTTACCCCAGTGGGATCGAAGGCTGTGTTGACTTAGGTGGTTGGTTATATGCTGAGGTGATTGACCTGTTTTCATGCAAGTAGCGGCCAGTGTCTAGCAGTTGATCAAAGCCAGTGCGTCGAACCACTGTCTCAAGTCAACACCATTCACCTTGTAATGGTTTCACGTGTTACATTGTGTTAGAAATAGTCTGTGTTATTATTGTTATTATTACGTGCGAAAGCAGCTACTGCTTTCAGCGTGTCTTAGCACTTGCTATTCTGTCCGTCCGTCCGTCTGTCCGTGTGTCTGTCCATCCGTCTGTCACACGGGTTGATTAGTCAAAAACGGTGCAAGCCAGGATCACCAAATTTTCACTGTCGGGTGCTTGGAAGACCATAGTTTCAGGAATCGTAAAGCTTTTCCATAAATTCGAAGGGGTCACCCCAAACGAGGGCGCTAAATGAGAGGGGTGGGCAAAATTCGCGATTTTTGGCTAATAAGTCGCTGTATCTCAGTAACAGTGCGAGATAGGGCCTAGGTTACTATTAATTGCTAATAGGAAGTCGTACACTGGCTCTTGATTGGCATCGAATTCAGTGACCTTGAATGACCTTGAACGCCAAAATAGGGCGTTTAAATGTTTTTTTTGGCGATTTCGGGCTGCGACACAAGTCTATATCATTCACAAGGTGGTGCCATGCTACTATCTTTATGTGATCCAGATAGAGAATTTGGTATTTGTATATTAACTTAGCGTGAACCGGAACTGCTATAGGCTTTTGTGCGTCTCATGAGCATTAGCTCAAATTTCTTGTTATTCATAATGCTCAAATCATGTCCAGCATGATAAGACACTGCTTGCATAGATTGGCACCAGCAGCGTCATGGATTAAGAAAGTAGGCGGCTGCAGGAAGTGGCAATTGTCAGACGCACAGCTGCAAATTTCCATTATAGGTAGACACACAAAAGTGTTAATTACCCCCAAAATGGGGGATTTTCAGTGTCAAATTTTGTAATTTCTTTTGGGGGGGAATCTAACAAGAAGTATTTCTTCGGACATGCAAAAATTTAGGTTGGAATCCCCCCCCCCACTTTGTTTTCTCCATCCATGACATCACTGATCTACTATGATAGTAGTATGCTTATGACTTGGGTGTATTATGTATATCTGGACAGGGAGAACACTCTGCATATGCTTAAGCAACAGAAAGCGGTGGGCGCTCGTACTACAACGGCACGGACAATTGTAGACCGACTGGTTTGTAATGTGTCCCATGTTATGCATTGAATGTTACTTACAATCTACTATCTGCTATGTGTTATGTGTTTGGGCATGGCGTTAAGTCTGCTTTGAAATTTGGAACTTAATGCTGTTTGATTATCATCAGCCTGTAAAAAATACTGATGGGAAATTGGTAGTGCAAATTTCCAGTTAAAATTCGCATTGCCAATTGCAACCAAACCAGTACAAACCAAAGAATCATTACTGCGGCAGACAGCCTGGGAAGTAACCAGTGGCCTACTGTTCAACTCTGCACTTCCCTTTCCCCAGAATAGCGTATTTGAATTGATGTTTAGTGCCAAGGGCTTTATTCAGCAATGATTTTGATGACTAGGGGTGTGCGGTTTGTAAAAATGACTTAGGTTCTGTTTGCAAAAAAACATGTTTTTTTGGTTTGATTTCAGTTTTACACAATTAACTGTAGTTTCAATTTTTCGATGTCATTTTTCACTATAATTTGATGGTGAAAGGTTTGCTTGATTTCATTGCATTAAGGCTGTAGTGGCAGCATGCAGAAATTTATTGTTGCCTAATGTTTGCACTAATGTTTATTGCTGCAAGTCTTCATTTGAAATATTGCTGTTCCCACTTCTGATGTTAGTATCAGGTATCCAGAGTGCAGCTAAAATACTTTGAAATTTTTAACTGACATGAAAAAGCGAATTTAACCCTCCAAAAACTGATAAGTTAGTTTTTGATAACTGAACAGCAATAAGCAGCATTTGGTTTTCAAGATTAGATTTGAGGTTGGTCTGGTTTGATTTGTTTTTTTTTGGAAAGATTTGGTTTTCAAAAAACTGAAAACCAGCACTTACATGTTGTTGGCAGGACCCTGATGCGCCTCTGAGACAAGGTAGACAACTGCTGGACCTTGATGTAGCTGACGACCAGCGGCTGCTGGAATACATGTTCAGTTGTGTCCGGTCCGGACAGGTGGAGGAGGTCAGTCACTGTTTAATGCATTTCATTTCGATCATTCTGTGCTGCTAATGTGGTTTGGTGGCGTATCGAACTGGTGACCTCGAGGTTGCTGGTTCAACTCTCTTCCAGTGCACTACCAGGGTAACAACCCTGGTCAAGTTGTTCACACACATGTGCCTCCTCTGTTTACTAAGCAGTAGGCCTATAATTTGGTAACAGTCAAAGGGCAGTGATGCTCTGCGGCTGGGAAGGTAACCTTAGGTCTGGCATTGCAGACACTTTCCATCGCTTCCTCAAAGCTCACTGCTTCCAGCAGGCCTACAGCTCCCCCTAATGGCTCAGCCAAATGCCTTGCATTTGGCTACTGGCTGACATTGTGCACTTTAAGGGCGTTCAACTTTGAACCCAGGTTAAATCTGAATTTGAACCTAGTTCAGCCGTGAATTGCATTGCACCAAAGCAGTTCAAGTGTTGATCTCCATTCAATTCTGAACTGCCATCTGACCACCGATCAAATTTTGATCTCAGTTCAACTCGCGGTTATGCATGCGCACGAGGCAATAAATATTTTCCGAGATACTATTGCTGCAAAAAAATTGTTTGATTTGAGTCTTATTTTATCCAAAAACTTCCTTGTATCCAATTATAAGACTTTTAATGCAATTATACTGATACTGATGATCTGGATATGTTAGATTTCTACTCTGTTCGTTTTATGTTCTCTTTGTGCTCGATAAATTAACAAATAGATGAATAAATCGCATTTTTCGGTGGCAATGTCTCGCTGCTATCGTAAACATATGATCGAACCCTAACCACAGCAACAAAAACTCATTCGTATCGATTTATAAGACGTTAAATTCAATTATACTTCTGATCTAGATATGTTAACATTTGCACTATATCTGTTTTCTGTGGGTTTTTTTGCTGGATAAATTAATTAATGGATAAATAAAAGGCATTCTAGAGTGCTGATGCGCCATTGCTATGCCGTACCTACGATAAACATATTATCTTGACAATGGACGTAGAATAATTAACAAATATCTATTGGAGCACAAAATGCATATCTTCAGAACTTTATCAATGCAACTGTTGATGTGAAAATCGTGTAGTAACTTCAGGGAAACTTAAAATTTGAACAAATTACGGCCAATCTGTACTGGACTGTTTTGTAAGCATTGTGTGTGACTGTAACGTAACTAGTTGGCCCATAGGCCGAGCGTGGTTGACCAATCAGCGTCGTCCACGGTATAACCACGGCCGTTCAACTGAACGGGATCAGCTGATCTGAGTTCAACTTGGTGCAACATAATTCAGTGTGAACTTGGTTCAACTTTTGATCTAGGTTCAGCTGAACCGAGATCATGAACGACGTTGGTGCAACGCGCCCTTAATATTGTATTTACATACTTAATTACTTAAAGATGTGATGTATTTGGTTCTCAGGCTCAGAGAGTTTGTGTGAAAGTCGGTCAGATGTGGCGAGCTGCTACACTGAATGGCTGGCGTCTCTACCACGACTCTAACCTGGACATGCCCGGCGGCCCGGCCGGAACCAGGATGAAGCTACAAGGCAACCGCAACCGTGATGTCTGGAAGAACACCTGCTGGAAACTCACCGAAGATGTCTGTATCTTCAGTGTGTGTCTGTTCTCTCTGTTACTGATAACAATCAGCAGCAGGATAGTTTAAACTTGCAAAACCTGGAATACTCAGGGAATTCTCGAACGTGCAAAACTAAGGCATTTCTGTGCAATGTCACGGAAAAATTGTATCGAACAAAATAGTGTCACAAGATGCAATTTCTGGATTGCAAAAATGCTTTAAAATACGTTTGCAGCTGGGGCTCTACCCAGGACCCCACTGGGGGAGCTTACCGTGCTTCCCAAATTACCATTATTACACTTATTTTATATTCTATGGAAAAGTAAGTTTATAGCTCTTGAAAAGCCTTCTAAACTTGGAATTTTTTTTCCCCCTTGGTGCAACCCTGAACAGCGTTATCATTAAGAGTTAATGTTATAAACAATAAGCAATCATCAAAGATCTGAAAGCTTTGCTGAGAACAGTGCTGGCAAAAAGAGTGGATCTTATAATTGTTCCTTGGGTCTCGCCCATTTAAAAAAAATTTATCGATAAATTTCTGGATTTGGATCCACATGCAGGAATCTTAGATTCAGGTATACTGACGTGAATCGCTTCCAGAATGTTGAGTGGTTTCTTTTTTGGTCACTCTCCATCTTTTACTGCTTTATGTGATAAAGTCTAGTTTTAGTTTTATGTGGCAGTGTGACTTTGTACCATTTGATTAATAGTATAGTTGCAGTAGTTGTGTAACAATACAGTAGTGTGTAACAATGTGTAGTGTGACTAGAAGTTTTGTGTAAAATCAGCAATGTTATTCAGTTGTAGCCAGTCATATAGTTTCCAGTGGTTGTAACAGTCAAGCTGCAATGATATTTAAAGTGATAAAGTGTCTGTTTCTGGCATAGTAGTGCTATTATTTTATGTATGTAGAGTAACTGTCGTTTTGTGTATATGACATTATGTGTACATTGGCTAGCTGTTAAAAAAGGTAAAAGATAAAGGTGTTGCATAGCTCTGTTAATAGGAAAACCTCACCTTACCTTTAGGGTGGGCAGGTTATTACACCTGCCTATTGCTGAGGCCATATCAGTTCAGTCGAATGTGCAGAATAAGAAACCCATCACAGAGCTATGAAAAGTATGGAGCATCACCTGCCATATAGGATCACACAGTGTTAGCTGCGCTTGACACAGGTGAATGCACCCCGCCTTAACCCTAGCTAACCACACCGGTACTTGATTTACCTATCCTGTAGGGATGGAAGGCTGAGTTGACCTTGGTGTTCAGTATTTGCTGAGCAGTGCTTGATTTGTCAAAAAAAAGCAGTGGGGGGTCGCCAGCTTGAGCTCAAAGGATTGAGGTGCTGCAGGCATTATGTTCTCATCCAGTGGGGGGGAAGTTAACCCTCTTGGCAAGTTGAACACGGATGCCAAGATGCTGTTATTCCGTGCAGGAACGTTTGCCGCTGGTGGAGCGTGCCGTCTATGCAGCACTATGTGGCAATCTGCATCAACTGCTGCCATACCTTCACACTTTCCCCGATTACGTGTGGGCATACTTCAGAGCGCTGGTCGATCAGAAAGTGGAGAACCACATTCGTTCTTGTTTCACTGGACCACGACCACTGCTTCCACTGCCGGCTTCCTACCCTGAAGAAATGTAAACAGTCTATGCTGAATTAATAAATTTGTCAAATTAGTAAATCACTCAGTCATTAATTAATCACATACCGTAGGATCGATTTTTCCTGCACAGACTATGGTAACTGGGAGGTTAACTTGAGAAATTACTCGTGGAGTGTTGTTCCTCGACAAAGTTTGACGTGGAACAATGTGCGCGAGGTTAACCCGAGAGTTAAAGTTAACCTCTGTTTAGTAAACACGTGCATTAACCTAGCCATGGAACAGTTGACTCTAAATCATTCAGTCATAACACGTTCATATTAGTGCCATGTGTTGTGAGTGAGTGAGTGAGTAAGAGTGCTTATAACCATCAAAGTTAAGAAAACAACACACAATGTGCTGCAGCGTTGTCAAACAAAATTGCACAAAAGTAGTTGCTTATAATGAATCAGAGGCACTCTGTTCAAAGCAATGGACATTGCACAGATAGGAGTTGCAGTCTTTCTGAAAAAATTGTCCATCCGTAGCAATTGGAGTCGACTATCGATGCATTTGGTAAATTTTTCAGATAATTATAATTCCAGTTTTTGATTAATGTTTGAAGGTGTTAAGTTGCTGAATGTAAACTGAACCTGTTTATACATGCTTACAAAAGTGTCGGTATGATTTAATTCAGTTCTCTTTATATATCCTTCATATGGTCCTTGAAAGTCCTTGAATTTTATTTTGACCAATGCGCAAAAACTATGGTCTTTACAGTAAAAAATGATATGTTTATGTATTACTGGTGTTACAGTTAAGTATTTAGAGAAAGCATTTCATGGACACTGACAAAAAAAGTTACGTTGCACCAAACATGGAACCATGACATTCATTACTGCAGCACTATTTGTGCACTATTTACATTAATCGGAATATTAATTGTTGCAGTTTGACAGCTCAGCGGATTTTTGAGAAAATTCAGTCATGTCAAGATGAAGTCTGTATCTTTCGTCTTGTTTCTAATTTTGTATCCATTTCTTGTGATTTTACAACGTGGTTACTTGCATCCCTTGATCGTTATTTGTGTTAGTGATATGTTTCTTTTTTTATTAGTATATTGTTGACAGTCAGTTATTAACTTACAGATACACTCTGAGAAGTTTTTCACCTATGTTACATATTTTATTTAGATGTTTGTATTGTTAAGAGGTAATGAGTTTCGACTTTTCACTAAACAAATATATTATCATGACAGAGTTGAATTACCCGGTTTGATACCCAGTTTTAGATTTTTGTTCCACCAATAATGAAATATTTTCTTACAGCTAAGTTTTTCAAACATTGAACTTACATATTTGCAAAGTACATTTGTATTTTATGCTGTGGGGAGCAAACAGAAACTCATACGAATCAACGAACTGAAAACCCGTAGAAATTCCAATACCCATCAAGTTGGACCTTAGCCGATTAACCCCCCCCCCCCAAAAAAACAAGAAAAACAAAAATCCCCAAAAACATTGAGTTGGGCTTTTTAAAAACAAAAAACGTGTTTTTGCCACCCTGTTTGATTATGGTAGACTAGTGTAAACATGGTTCCTATGGTCAGGGGAAGTTAGAGAAGGTTGGGGAATTTTAAGTAAGTAAGTAAGTAAAGTGTAAATTTATGTAGCGCATACTCAAAAAAATCTCTAATGATTAAGAAGTCAGGGAAAAATGAGAGGGTCAGGGAATTTAAAAGTACCAGGGTTCTAACGTTAGCAAAGATGCAGAAAAAATTTTGAACTGTTGTATGCAGATTGCGTACAACAGTTCAGATTTTTTCCTGCTCGCTTTGCTTGCAGATTATTTTTGCACCTCCACTTTTAGATTCGTTCCGCTGCCTTTGTTTCTAGTGTGATTGCAAGCGATTGAAAAATGACATTGGTATTTTGCGTGAATAAACTAGTCAGGGAAAACGATTTATTTTGTCTTGGAAAGAGAGGGAAAATGAATTTTGCAGAGTAGTTGGAACTATGTGTAAAGTATATGCTGTTGAAGATACTTTGTCTGTCGTTTGTTTGCAGCAAGTCGTTGCACAGTGTGCTGTGAAATTCCATGTAATTCAGAAATTAGTCATCACTGCCAGCATCAATGGTAATCACTCTGCTTCTGTTTTTCACTTTTTGTCATCTTGTTTTCTTGGTACTTTAGAGATTACTTGAATACTTGATACCTGATGCTTCTAAAGGTTGTGTGAACCGGTGAAGTATTAATTTCTGCCCATTCATGCCAGCAAGTAAGTAAGTAAAATACTTATCACTGTGAAAACACTGTGAATTGTGCTGTATACACTAAATACACTGCATTTTCAGCAAGTTTTAGCATCTGTTTGAAAGTGTGGATTTAATTAGTCCGCTCGAAAACGATAGTTTTCGGAAGGACTTATGTTTTGCTGTGGTTTTTTTTTTCTCGCCGCGTAATCTCCGAGCTCCGTCGGCCAATCGGCGCGAAATTTTGCACGATGCTCAGTGCTGCGTTCAATTTTATAATCGCCGGTTTTCAAGCCAGAATTTCTATGTTCCCGGGGTTAAGCTCCGCTACACTTCCCCTCGCTCGCTCTGGGAGCTCGGAGTAGAAGGCCTAGTCAATCATGTTTTTCCTGGTCACCCGCTGGCCACGTGACCACGTGACTGTCCTGAGGCCTGGCAATTTTTGAGGGGTCCGTCCAGGAATCGAACCCAGGACCTCTCGCTCTGGTGAAGTTGACCTGAGTCCAA
>Ga0209671_1006341_pt1 | contig 12122 bp, 7 predicted proteins | sample WorMetHERISLAND2_2_FD_187401 | JGI IMG/M metagenome (GOLD analysis project Ga0209671, IMG submission 187401) | Marine gutless worms symbiont microbial communities from Max Planck institute for Marine Microbiology, Germany - Olavius geniculatus... | ecosystem: Host-associated > Annelida >...
CGGTTAATACTGCGATGGGTGACTGCCTGTGGGCAGGTAAACCATCTCGGGATGTAACCAACCGCCTAGGTCAACTCAGCCTTCCATCCCTCCGGGGTAGGTAAATTGAGTACTGGCCTATCTGGCTGGGGTTAAGGCGGGGTGCGTTCACCTCTGTTGGGTGGCAGGTAACACTGTGTGATCCCATATGACAAGTGACGCTCCGTAGCTCTGAGATGGGTTCGCTCATTAGGAGCTATATGCGACCTTTAACCTTTTTTTTAACAGAGATAATAGACGTCGGTAAACAATGTCATGATAGCTGCAGCACAAGTGCCACGACTAGGGTGCGTCGTACGATTGCCAATAAAAAGTGACAGTTAAGCGTGGAGCATTAGCCACATCGCTGCATCGGTCGGTCACTTCGCTCCAAAAACTAACGTTTACGGGCAAAATAGAAATAAATAATGCTATAGAAATATAATTACTGAACTGAACGAACTCAGCGTGAGCTAACCAATACAAAACGCAGCTGCAGCAGCAGCAGCATGTCAGACATCCAGCAGCAAGCAGCAAAGAGCGGTTGATATTTGCTTGGTTTAGTCTAAGTAGCGATGAGGGGTGGCAGGTAAGGTCAGACAGAATGGCAACGTCGCTGCAAACAGCTGCAGCAGCACGACTAGTAACGTCACATGCCAATATTGCTGCTCAGATGGCCAGACAGAGAACAGAGACACACACAGACAGACAAACATACGCTTTCTGCTGAAATTTGTGCGAGTTTAAGGAGCTGTATCAGCGACAGCTCAAAAGATAGCCATGCAGATTGCAATGCAGCATTGGCACAAAGGAAGCTAAGTGCCAGTTTCTAATTCTTAATCATAGAGTCTACCTAGCTCATAAATATTCATGATTTCAGAGCAAAGTACCATGTAATCAGCATTGTCCAATAACAGCTGTCATTACCGAATGTAAATTGTTGGTCAGCTGACAAAATAATGATGGTAAACCCAAAAGACGAGTCAATGGCCTCATTCAGGGAGGAAAAAACTTGATAGATGCATCAAAATAGCAAACAGTTCAGACTAGTGTTTGCAGTCCTGGGATCCCAAATTCTGCAATCCTGGCCATTTTCTCCAATCCCGAATCCCGGGATCAACAGCATCGCAATCCAAGTGTACTTTTTCGAGTGTTAAACAATACGTATACCAATTCTAGCCATCTAATAAATAAAATATTCCACGGAAATTACTTGTTGTGCACTGTAATTTGTATATTGACAGTCAGTTTGGATATACCTTCCGTAGGGGTCTACTACTTCCTATGCATCACATAAATCTATTTGAGATACTAAAATAACAACCAATCTGTGAACCTAATCCAGAAAGCAGGATTCCGGAATTACATATGTCTTAAACCCAAATCTCGGGATTGAGAATTCAATCCCAAGATTCCAATCAGTAGTTCAGACCTGTAGATCAGCATGTACAATGTTGTTGACATACAGCAGGTTGGTCCACCAGTGGTTCTTGCAGGAATCATACCAGTCATGTGTGGGGTCAACGTATGGCCAGAGTGGACCATCTCCAATGTATACAAACAATGATGCCAAGAAGCCAATTATGATCATATACACCGGTGTCAAGCTGCAACGAATACATATGTAGGTAAGAAAGTTACTAAGAAATGCAGCACACATGCTCACACCCCAAATCGTTTGTTGTTTATGGCTATTTTTGAGAATTATTTCAGGTCAGTAAGTTTTAACTGTTGTGGTGGAACAGAAGTTATGCAGCTTCAAGCCCAAAAACTGTGAAGCAGCCTCCTGGTTCATCAAAGATAAACCGACATTAAGGTTCTGCGGTTCACCATTCCAAAAGCCTTCATTCATGGCCGTTGCGGCAAATAGTTCTCAGTAATGCCTCTTGCTATTTAGTTTTCATTTTCAGTGCTCAGTCTTAATGCCCAACCAGGACTCCTAATTATATCCCTAACCCAGCAGCCTCGTCTTCCAATAGAGAGCATTCTGATATTGATGATGGCTGTCTGGAGCATATGAGGGAAGATTATTAGAACTGCCATTATTGTTGGTTACATATGCACACTTTGGATTGGCAGTTCTTACAATTTTCATGTGCGAAAGCAGCTATGCTTTCAGCGCATCTTAGCCATCGCAATTCTGTCCATCTGTCTGTCACACGGGTGGATCAGGCAAAAACGGTCCAAGCTAGGATCACCAAATTTTTACCGTCGGCTGCCCGGAAGACTCTAGTTTCAGGAACCATAAAGGTTTTTCATAAATTCGAAGGGGGTCACCCCGAACGAGGGCGCAAAATGAGAGGGGGGTAGGCAAAATTTGTGATTTTTGGCCTATAACTCGCTGTATCTCAGTAACGGTGCGAGATAAAGCCTAGGTTACTATTAATCACTAATAGCAAATCGTATACTGGCTTTCGATTGGCGCTGAATTCAATGACCTTGAATGACCTTGAACGCCAAAATAGAGGGTTTTTGTGGATTTTTTAACCACTTTCGCCTGTGAGAGTTTATATCATTCACAAGGTGGCGCCACGCCGCTGACGCCACACGCGCCTATGGCCGAAGTGTACTATGGTCCCGATGGGCCGAGTCCAAATGATATGCGATTTTCGAAACTATAACTACTGAACTGGAAATGCTATAGGCTTTCGCGCATCTCGTGAGCTTTGCTCAAATTTCTTGTAGGTTTTGGTTGTTTTTAGGTTTTGTAAAGGTTAAACTTAGTGTAAAGGTTAAACTTTTTGTTTCGTTATTATGTGTACGTGCATTTTGCATGTAAAGGCCATCCCCGAAATGACCTAGACTCTGTCGGGTGGGATGTAAAACTCTACTCACTCACCTCCTGAATGGCAGCATTTTGAAATGGCAGACGCTCAGAATTGCAGCCCTTCAAGATGGCTGGCCGACACTGACATTAACTGTAAACAGTTTCAATGGCTGGTAGTGATATTTGAGTCTTGAGAGCACTACACAATGTGACTAACTGTGAAATTATGCCTTCCCATCCAAGTACATATAATCTTGCTTTATTCAAACAAAAAGCCCTTCGTGTCACCTAAACAACAGTGTCAGAAAACTGAGGTGGTACAAGGCAGCAGCGCATCGTCTATTTTCAAACTAGTAAATAAGTAAGGCTCTAATTTGTAAAGCAATAAATGTCGACGAAAAAACCACCCACCTACCAGTGGGTGGTTTTTCTGAGGCATATGAGGCACAAAAAATTCAACACATACCGCCAGTATCTGTGTACGAAGACCTTGAGCCAGTTGATGTTCAATGGTCCTTCACAATGATGTAGTTCTCTCAACAGCAGGTAGGATACCAACGTTCCACTGACATTGTACCATCAATACAATAATTAAATCAATAAATCGAGCAATAAACCAAAAAGCAATAATCAATCAATGAAGTAAGCAAGAAGACAACAAGCAATAAATGAATAAAGTCTATAATTAAGTCCATAATTAAATCAAACAAGCAATAAATAAAGTATATCAATCAAGCCATTAATCGTCATTATCAGCAGCAGCAGCAGCAGAAATATTCAGTTTGCAACTATACAGTAAAGAAATACGGTAAGCCATTCCACAACAAAACAGTGTACCCGGTATTTCAAAAGTTGATTAAACCAGAGATGAAAGGTTTGTTGTAACACGTACCCCAGCAGAAAGAACGTATCAACAGATACGGTGGCACTCAAAATTCCTTGAAATACGAAAGTCTTTAGAGTGTCAAGCAAATCTGCTGGATTGCCTGCAAATAACAACATGACTGCACGTTACTACTGAGCGTTTTCCACGTATTTGACGAAAAAACTACATCTAACTCGAACAAGTGCTAAATGCAACAAATATGACTCAAAAAAAATCAGCAAAATAAAACCAATTTCTGCAGTCAGTGCTGCTGCAACAATAGTCACTGGCTTAACAATAATGTTTGAAGTCGTATTTTAAAGCTAAAATGCACTTAATTCGATTTCAGCCGGGACTCTGCCTCAGCCCCACTGAGAAAGCCTACAGTGATCCAACAGATTCCATAGCCTTCATCTCAAAGGGCCTTCTTCTAACAAAAAGAGCGAAAAAGAAAAGAAAGTAAGAAGAGCAAAAAGGAAAGGGAAGGGAAGGCCGAATGGAAGGGAAACAAAATGGAAAGGAAATTTTGCCACTATATTTCACCCCAAACATGGAGAGAGATTGATGCCTATATGATGGTAGTAACTTACTGGCAGCAAGAAGTGTAAAGACGTAGGTGTGTCCGAGTATGACCCAGGACATGCTGAGAAAGCGAATGCCGTGCAGAGCAGGCAAAGTGCTGCCATCTGCTAGAGCACGTTCAACTGACAGTATATGCAGACCATTCACTCGCACTGAGAATGCCAACAGGTATTTCCGTATAACATCTACAAGAAAAATGTACAACTAAAAATTATACAAATCAACTAAATTGCAAATGATTTGTTGATATATTGGCAATCACTGTTGCCTTCGTTGGAACGATTTCTGATCGTCAACAGATGTCGCTGCAGTGAACAGAAAAACAATGTTCAGCAAATCTAAAAACTTCTGCATTCAACACAAGCTACCAAGTACTGATTCAATTAAGATTCAATTAATTCAATTCAATCAATTAACTTTTTGCCACTAAAGTCTTCAGGAAACACAATATGGTTTCTCAGGATATTAAATACTATTTCTACACATACATCCAGTTTGGTTGAAAGCAGTTATATGTTATAGCTTAACGTCCTAATTACGCTCATTATGTGACCAGAGTTTAGCTCATTTATCAGTTTGCCTGTCCCGTACGACTCTTAACTCAAAACCTAAAAAACACTACAAAAAATTGCTGTGAATGTTCCTGTAGCAAAAGTAATTTTCAGTTAAAAAGATAAAAAGCTCTGTTGGGGTTGGACAACTCACAGCTTCATGAGGAAGAATGCATAATACGACAACACTGAACTGACATATGTTTATACTTTACCGCATCCCACTATGACAACAGTGTGGTTTGGTAGTGTAATGGTAATGTGCTGAACTTGTAACCCTGAGGTTGCACATTCGAATCCAAGTTGGAGCACTGCCATGTAACGACCTTGGGCAAGTTGTTCACACACATGTGCCTCTGTTCACCAAGCAGTACAAATTGGTACTGGCTTTACCACCGGGAAGGTTACAGCAGTAATATGCGGAGGTCTGGCCCTCCTCCCATATATAAGGCAGGGACGGGTTCGCCTGTATTGGATGGCAATAATGTGTGATCCCATATGGCAGGTGAGGCATCTGCGGCACAATGCCAGCTCAGGGCCTTGGAAACGGAGATGAGCACCACTTGCATCGGTCACAGAGCTGTGAAAGACCCTGTTGACTATCGGCAATTTAACCTTAACCTTTTTTAACTATGACAACTCACAAAAGTTTAACTAACATGGAGCACAGTAACTTCAAACAAGAAGCCCAGCTGTTGCTAGGATAGCCCACCGTACTGGTTGTCAGTGACCTTCAGGGTCATCCAAGGTTAATGATTTTCATTTTACCTGAAAGTGCATATGCCACTTGCTGTTAGTGACTAATAGCATCCTAGATCCTATTCGCACTGTTTAGCCCCAATGCTTCATAATGGCCTTCAAGGTCATCCAATTCAATGATTTCCATTTTATCTGACAGGGCGTACAGCACTTCCTTTTAGTGATTAATAGTAACCTTGGCCGCATCTCTCATCGTTTTCGAGATATGACCAGTTTTTCGTAGAAAACACACATTTTTCCTACCCCCCATCTATTCAACCCCAAATTTGAAAATGTTCCGCTTGCACTAGATCGCTGAAAATTTGCACGCCTAGGTTTAAGGCACAAAGCTGATTATTCATGTAACAAATTTTCCCCTAAGGACTGAACGTTAGCCAGGATACATCCGTGATACATGATGACGAGACAGTTGATGACAACCATACCATAAGCTCGATCGTTACCTAAGTACGGTCAGCTAAAAAACAGCATGAAAGAAAAAAAAGAAAAATGAAAAGGTACTGCAAATACGTCTTTCAATAGACCCCTCTCGTATGTTGAAACAATAACTAATAAAGTCATAAGAATTCACCAAAATACAACCAAATTACACAATTTAATTGTTCACATTATTAGTTACCACAAGTACGCTGGCAGCATGGTTTGCGACGTGAAGTACCCAGGATAAGCGGCAGATCATATGTTTGGTTGAAGATAACCGGCTGTTGACTGTTTATAATAAGGCTATCACGATCTTCATCATCCTCGGTCCCCGTAGACTGAAGTCCAGCACTGTACTGGGTCTCACTTTGTCCGAGTGACGTGAATATGTCAAGCAAAGTTCCAACAACAAGCACCACTCCAAACGCCAACAGCAGACAGCTGAACACAAAGTACAACTACCAAATTAGTTTGGCAAACAAGCGATGCTGCCACGTGAATCATCATAAATCGTCACTTTTTGTAAGTCGTCGCCTGGCAAATCAAAGATCATCTTTTGTCGTGAGTCAGAAGCAACTGCATGTTTTAGCCAGAAGTTGACCCAATGACCCTCGAATCTCCCGTCCCTTCCCCTTGCAAGCAAAATTAAGATCTGACACAATCTGCCATTGGACTCTACCATACAATGTGGTCACTGCCCTGGCAAATAATTACCAAACAATTGTAATCGATGCCGGCTCATGCTATAACTGATGTGTGCATTGTTTGGGCCAGAAAATTAATCAACCAAGACAAACTGACTTAAGTCTACGTATGGAAATGGCAATTTTGAAACAAGTAGGGCAGCCTATAATATACGCAAATTATGCTCATTGCTCATGGCTAATTAATACCAGTAATTATTATAATTACTGGTTCATTCAATACGCTAAGCTGCAAAAGTTTTCAGTTTAAAAAATAACAGCCGGTAAGGAAAATCCAGCTAATGCAAAGCCAGCAAAATGGGTCGGGTCAGGCCGGAAATTTCAGCAGGAAAATTGAAAATAGATCAGGATGGACTGAAAATTAGATACATTAGGGCAAACAAAATAACTAAAGTTCCTGCACAAATATTAATTACTGCAAAGATTTATAAAAAAGTGTTCCCAAACATCATAGCAATGGCATCTGTAGACAACGTTGACACAGTCTGCTGCTTGACTTCATCAATGCACCATGGACTGGTATGGTTAGTGAAAAATCGCAGAACTGCACAGCACATCAGTCAAATCGAATCACAGCACATCCACATATAACCAATTCTATACTAAAATACTGGACTTGAATTCACTTCACTAGATACTGGTACTGACATTTGTCCATAATATCAAAAGCCAAATAAATGTTTGTTATACATATAATTCATCAGAATACAACTTCTACTTTAATATCTTTGTTGATATTCAGCAACTGCTACTGCCTTATTTGGAACGACTTATTCAAAGACATTCAAAGACATGAGTAAATATTTGTCATTAATATCGACACTGTGTTCAGAAAAAAACACTCACTCACATTTCGTTTAATATCTCCACGGAAAATGTTCAGATTTCCATAAAATTTTCAGCGAATGTCTAGGAGAAAACTAGTATTCCACCCATGGAAAAGTTAAATATTCTTTGCTACTGGTAATGTCATACTGACGTCATATTTCCGCATTTGTAAATTATGGGTTTCACCATTGAAGACAGATATCTAAAAATGCTTGCGAGTCAGCGAGGGTTATGTAGCCACAAGTTTGTCCTACATGTTTCTGGACAATGGACAGTCAATGGAATATTGACGAAATAAAACTTTGAATAAAAATAATTGACATGACCAGCAGTTTCAAGCCGTTTAACTGATAGCAGACAAGTGGGCATCCACACAGTGACGCAGTGTGTGCAGACCTGCCAGCATCAACAAAGTTGAGGATCTCTCACTCAACCAAAAAGATAAACCATGGAAACAGTTCACAATAATAAATGTGTGACGAATTAACATATTTTTAAGGCCAGCTAACACAATGACCAATTGATGTGTTTTAACATTTCATTAAATGTCTGTCTTCAGCGGTAAACCCCATAATTTACAAACATGGAAATATGACATCAGCATGACGTCACTGGTAGCAAAAAAATCTAACTTTTCCATTTTTGGAATACTTTTTTCCTAGTAAACATTCCCTGAAAATTTTTTTGCAAATCTAAGCGTTTTCCACGGAGATATAACAGAAAACGTGAGTGGGTGTTTTTTCTGAACACAGTATACTTTACACTGGAATTCTTAGAATTATCCACATCACTGGCTTGATAGTATAATGATTAGTATGACCACAAGGTCGCAGGTTTGACTCTCAGGCATTCTGCTATCAGGCAACAACAATGGGCAAGTTGTCCACACACCACAGTTGATCTCTGTGATAAAGGTAAAGGTAAAGGTTGTCAATTTGTATAGCGCATCGTCGTGTACGATGTAACCTCTAATGTGCTTTTCGTCACTAAACAGAGCCATCGATTGCACAGCCGTCGCGTGCAGCCTGCAAACACAGGCTGGCACACCGGCCGGCCAGGCAGAATAGTCAGCTGTACAAAGGTCCCCACCTTCCGTAACCCATATAATGGGTTACTACTCATTTAACCGACCCCGGTTGCCCTGTGATGCCCCAGTTTTTAACTGTCAGCCCACGGTGATGCAGCAGCAACTAATTTAAAGTGAGAATAGTGACAACATAAATAAAGAATTTCTGCAAAAGTACCGAAGCCAGTGATAAACTTGAGATCTACAGACGAGCATCTCTGTGGAACACAAACATCCCAATGAAACCGCACCGGCATTTCTCCTACCTACAAAAGTACAACATCATCATCATCATCATTGTCATCATCACCATAAATTATTTCACAGCCACCAGAAATTCCAGAGAATTTGGGCTTCTCCAAATCCCCATGATTCCCAGAAATTATGTAAAAATCATAATTTTGGTATCCTTGGTTGTATTTTCATATAGAGGACAGTTAAATGATCTGTTAAGAATAATGCTAGAGATTGTTGTACGGGGACTTCTAACCCTTCAACAGAAAGCTGGGGTCAAATTGACCCCAGACTCTATAAATTGTTTGATATCAAAAAATGTCTTAAACGTATATAGGCAAGACTTCATGACTTTTAATATTCATTTACTGCCTTCAATTTGGCACCTTTAGTCTATGTGTTTGCCGGTAGCAGCGCTCCTATTGAGACATTCTCAACACCCCCTAGGCACAATTGTGCATGTCGACATTTTCACAAAAATAGCTCCCCATCAGGTATGTCAAATAAAATTGATATTTTTGCATATTCAGTTGCATTTGATGACATTGTATCGAAAAATAATGAAGTACACGTTTTTTGCTCATCAGTGGCCTTCTGTTGCTAAAACCGACAGAATGCACCATAATATTCATGTGGTGAAATAGACCCTGGCTTCCTGCCAGTGTTACAAAATCGGGCTTCCCGTCGAAGGGTTAAAGGCTGGATGCCATTCACACCAACCAACCAACACTGCCAGAAGAAGTAACAAAATAACTTACACAGAATGCACAAACTAAAATCTGAAACAAAACGAAAAGCCAAATTCATCTGGCATTAGGCAGTATTTCTGGAGACATAAACTTTGAAATAAAAAGAAATTTTAATCTCCATATCTCCCTATGTCCCTGCCAAATGATATCTCAATTTGCATCCAACAGACGGATGAACAGAACACGCTGCAATAACTCTGCATTCATCAGACTTTAATTTGCTGTCTGTCCCTTATGTCTGTACATGTTTCAGTTCTCAGTAGCTGCCCCACCATTTGGAACACCCTTAATCTGGACACTCACAGTTCCCCTTCTATATGCTGTTTTCAATTCATAGCCAACTCAAAACCTTTCTCTACAACCTGATTTTCACGCCATCTTAGTCCATCACCCCACCCCTGTATCTCAGATACAGCACTTGAACTTCCGATTGACTGTCCATTTACCAATTTGCTTACTTAATAACTATTTACATATGTTGCTAATGCTTTCACTAAATACCAATGCCTGTTGCAAATGCTGACCGCCATTGGCTGTCCAATATCAACCACACAGTAGTGACTGCTGATGCCATGTCGAGTGTCATTAACTCCTGGTATCAATGTAGCATTGAGACACTCTTTGTAGTTTCCTAGCCACTGTATGTTGCCCTGGAGAACTCCCGAAGGGAGTTTGCCAACAGCATCGAACGCTGTTCATAAACATCACATCAATGTATATATTTATATCTTTATTTCACCAAGCAAAAACAAAACAGCACATGGATAAACAAAGACAGAAGGACATACACACACACGCGCAATAATAATAGCTAATAACAGTAAAACACAAATTAAAACATACGACAATAAAACAAAGATATTAAAGGTCAAAACGGAGATGACTGATGGAATTTGCTAAGAAACCTTGAATATCTTTCGGAAACTAATGTGCAAAGACTGCTTAACCCAGTCATCTGCCAAATCAAATCTACACTGTCGCTAAAAAATACACGCCCCTGATCTAAGCATTCACACTCTTCGTTGATACTATATGTCTCCGTCATAACAATTAATCACCTACTCTGTGAGGTGCGATTTATTTTTTAATCGCCTCTCATTTTTAAATGGCAAGCCCTGCAAACAGCCCATGCAACATTTCTGCTATTCCAGCAACTACGCAGGTTCCACGTACTGCAATTTCCGCCGTCATTAAGCGGCAAACTGACTGCCAGTTAGCCTAAATGTAGAAAGATTGCTGCAGTAACCGCTACAACAAACGCTAGCGTATAAGCCTACTACAGATAAACTAATTCAGTCTATTTTCAAGATGCAACAGGCTGGTCACTTTGTTTCTGGTTTCTGCAAATGTAGTAATCGAGTTGGTGCGGAATTTCTGCCGTTCAAGATTTCTTCTATCTTTGAACAGTATGTGTTCTGTAAATTTTTTACTGCTCGCGAGCTACGTTCCTAATGTAACAAAGAGGAGTATATGAGATCAGTGTAATATTGAGGACCGACCGACTGACCGACGACCGACCAACGACCAACCGACCTCTGTTCCTAGAAGAGCCTTTTTGGAAGAACTTCAAATGGCCATATCTCCATAACGGTGCTAGATAGATGCATGATGACTATGGACCACACATAGGAAGTCAACCACCACGAGTCAAATGATCACGTGACCGATGACGTCACGTGACCCAAAAGGTAAAGGTCGTGACCCCTTTATCTTGAGGCGCCATATTTTTATAATGGTGCCAGATAGACAGGGAGACAATTTCCAATAATGACTTCGACAACAGTCAATATTAGTATAATATTAGTCCGGTCTCAAGTTGATGCCGGGTAAGTAAGTAAGTAAAATGTAAATTTATATAACGCATATTGTTAATTAACCTCTAATGCGCTCGTCACACTAGTACTGACTGAACATCATTGTTTTAAAGAACTGTTTGAAACTGTCAATGTCACACACTGAATCTCTTAGTTCATCTGGCAGTGAGTTCCAGACCGTTGGACCAGCAACTGGAAAAGCCCAACGGCCACACGTGTTAAGCCGGCAGCGTGGTAAGATGAGCTGGTGTGGCAGCCCATTCTTACCCGTTACGACAGTTACCCCCGAGTAAAAACTAGCTAGCCCACAGTTACCCCCCGGGTAAAATCTGGTGTGTCAATAATTACTCCCGGAGGTAAGTCTTGGCTAGCCAGGTCTTATCCCTCCCAGCCAAAAATTACCCTCTGTAATAATCATTGATCGGATACTTGCCTACCATTATTTTTGCTTGAAAAAAAACTAACTGACTGCTTTTAGATTGCGAAATTAAATTCTATTCCGAATTAACTCTGTTCCACTTTTATATGTAAAAGTATCACGGAGTTTTCCGTTATATATTGGTCGAATATTCGTAATAACAGATAAAGAAGATAATGACACAAATTATTTAAAAAGTTCAGTTAAAAAATATGGCGCTTTATTACAGCCACAAAAGTGTTCGACATTAGTCCATCAGTTCTCGCTGAACACCCAAAATGACGTTGTAGTGGTCACCCGAACTGTTGTCTATATAGAGGCAAGCATCAGTGGGGTGGCTGAGAGTG
>Ga0209671_1006342_pt1 | contig 12122 bp, 10 predicted proteins | sample WorMetHERISLAND2_2_FD_187401 | JGI IMG/M metagenome (GOLD analysis project Ga0209671, IMG submission 187401) | Marine gutless worms symbiont microbial communities from Max Planck institute for Marine Microbiology, Germany - Olavius geniculatus... | ecosystem: Host-associated > Annelida >...
CCGACCAACGACCGACCTCTGTTCCTGGAAGAGCCTTCCTGGAAGAACTTCAAACGGCCATATCTCCATAACGGTGCTAGATAGACGCATGGTCACTATGGATCACCCATAGAAAGTCGACCCCCGGGAGTCGAATGGTCACGTGACCGATGACGTCATTTGCGGTGTGAAAAGAAAGGAACTAAAAAGCAGTTTAAAGAATACAGGAGAAATAATGCGTGCGAGGAGTACATTAGATTGGTCACAATCCAAAATATTTCTTGTTCTTCTTAATGCTGTCTTCCTAATTTGCCATGTTACGTATCCGTCCTTCTGTTGGCCTATGTCTGTCTGTCCAACACGAGCTCCTATAAAAACTTGAAAGCAAAAAGACATAATTAAAACATGATAACTTATGCATTTAATCGCTGCGTTCGATCGTGTTGCCAGCTAAAGTCGATGACGTAGGCTACTACACACGCGAACTGGACTGGACCTAACCAATGATTCAGCCACGCGCAGGGCGGGACATTTGAATTGTGAAAAATCAGCTGGGGGGAGTTGAACTTTTCGACGGTCGGAGACCGAACAAAATTGTGATGCAAATCGTATGTATATAGTACGTAGCTGACCCCCTGTACATAATTTGACAGTGTGTTAGGGGGGTTGAGAAAACAGTTGGGGGGTTCAATCCCCAATCTCCCTCCCCTCCCCCTGGCAATTGAAACATTGGGGCGGGATTTAAACCCCCATTAGGCCTGTTTGAAAAGAAATGTGGTGGCCGTCAAATTCTTTCAAGAAATAAATATGTAAGACACGTCGTAAAGTTCACATTTTGCAATACTGTGTAGAGAGTTCCCGGACCAGAGAATGTCATGCTGCACAAAGTGAATTCTTAAATGTTTCAGCACGCCATAGATATCGAGAGGCCCTCACAGTCTAAAATGTGCTGGCCTTTAGGGGCCTTCTTTTGTGGGGTCCCAGTCCCTGTTTGTCGAACATATTGAACATGTCTGCAAATCCGCCTTTGGCCACGTTTCTTGGCACATTGGGTGCAGTGCAGTGGGCGGGTGCAAAAGTGGGCACTAGACGGATGGTCGCATACATGTCGGCACATGGCATCGCGACATCTTTGGTTGTTGCGTTGTTGACAGTTAAAGCCGGTGGTGTACTACACGCGCGGTCTGACTCTGAGCAACAGTTCGGCGGCTTTCCTCGGCTACCGCTTGAATGTTGCGTCTCCGTTCTTCATCGCCCGCGGCCATCAGCCAAAGCACCGCAGTATTACTGCTACTAGTACAAATCATCCTCATCATCATCAGCATCAGAAGCGCAGTGTGCTTGAACCGCGTCACAGCATCGGCATCAACGTCGCCTTTGCTCTCTCGCCGGATCTGCTCAACTATGTTCACTCGCTGCAGTTCCTCGAAGGTAGACAGAACCATATTAAATGTAGTAATAACGTTGTTGCAGGCCATAAGGTCCATAAGACAGTGCTGATCTCCGTTTTCGTACCCTCATTCAGAGTGACACCAATTTACACTGTGGGACCCCCACGGATACGAGAGTAGTGAGTAGTGCATCGTGCACTGTGCCTTATGTCTACCCTCGGAGGGATGGCCAGGCTGTGTTAATTTATGTCTGCTGTTAGTCACCATCTCGATACTAACAAGTTTAGACATGGAGTAACTTTGCCGCCAGAGTACGCCATTCATAGAACTATGCTTTCTGTGAAGAAATTGGCTTTAATCTCATTAGCTGATCGCAAAGCTGAATTGTGTACGTCACTGTTAGAATAATCTGTTCTTAATAGCAATACGTTATGTTGCTTTTTCCTCACTTCGCACAGATTCTGTTCGGCGAGTAGCATGAATACAGAGTCAGATTTAGGCATGTTCAGCATGTTTGGCCAAACAGGAGCCCCACAAAAATTAGTCTACACGTGAAAGAAAATGTCGGACAACAGGCAAACATTTTACGTGCGACAGCACGTAGTGCTAAGCGCGTTTTAGCCATCGTAGAGGGGTCTGTTTGCCTGTGTGTCTGTCACACCCTGCTGCTCTATCAAAACGGTGCAAATTAGAATCACGAATTCTTCACTGTTAGCTCCAAGAAAAACTCTAGTTTTCGGATCCGCAAAGCTTTTCCACAAATTTGAAAGGGGTAGGTTTTGGGTTGAGGCTGTATACGCCGATTAGCCTAGACGGTCGGTCTACCATCTCAGCAGCAGCAGCGAGCACCCAAAAAATTTACCAATCATGGCCTTTATGGTTTGAATCCCGCCTTTCATGCACATCGATGTGGCTGTCAGAATGTTTGCTGTTCCGTCTGAAGGTCTGTCACCGGACGGCGTGGAACTGGTGAGGTCCGAGGAGGAGGAGGAGTCCAGTGCTCGTTTGGAGTTCCAACTGTCACTGGACGTGGAGTTCGACAACGGCTCAGTACAGTCTGTGCCGCTACAGGCGACCATCATCATGCCGTCATTCAGACTGGCCGCCGACCAGCTGGACTTCGGCGTTTGCTTCGTAGGACAGACGCGAGAACTGCTTGTCTTACTGTCCAACCCGACCGACTCCGACAGCTACTGGCATTGTAAACAAGGTCTTTTATTATTATATTGCTCTCTCTAGACCGGTCTCGAGACCAAAAATTGCTGCTTGGCTTTTGTCTTGGTCCTGAGGTTTCGGTCTTGGTCTCAGTCTCGGCCGTAGTCTCATTTTTGGCCGACCGTTAAGTCGAGCGTTAGACCCGCTAAGTGTATGTCTGTCGTCTGCCTTCTGTCTGTAACGGGTGTACTGTATCTATAGCTTACAGTGTACGTCTACCTTCGGCGGTTTGGCCGCAGTTTTCAATGCCAATTTTTTGCCTGCAGCCGTCACCCACGTGCGCCAAAGTACCGTATCGTATTCTAGCGTTGATTGTAGCGTTTCATATAGCAGCATCGTGACAGCGTGTATGGGACTGTAGTTATTCTTGGAAATCGCTTTCTATCTGCGACTGGAAGTCGGACGCTGGCCTTTGGATATAGGCGAAGCAAAGAAGAGTATATAGGCCTACTATAAGACATGAATGCAAAGGTTATCTGATCCAGTTCGTGTTTGGTTCTGGTTGTGATTTTCCGTGTCGACGAATAATGCGCGAGAAGTTGGAATACGGTGCATTCGATTATTATTGGTCACTCACAATGTAACGCACATCTTGTTTCTGAGTTTACTGTTGACGTCGAAGTGAAATAGCTCAAATATAAAGGCAACTCTGGTTGATTAATAAGCCTATATTCATTAACTGATTGACATAACAGTATGTACGTTGGTGATGGTGCAGCGTCCAAATCGGCCAGTTGTACGGCGGACACGTTTGTCGTCAGTCCTGCTTCCGGAAGACTAGCAGCTGCCGGTAACCTGCAGTCCACTGCATCATCATCATCATCATCATCATCGTCAGCAGCAGCAGCAGGACGCTACGACTCAGTCGTCAGAGTGCATTTCACTCCACACAGCTGCGACACGTTTGACGCGGTGCTGACGTTCGGCGGCCTACTGGAGGAGAGACCGTGCCACCTGCGCGTCTGTGGCCAGGGAACGTACGACGAACAATACAAGGCTGTCATCAGTGTCTGACTGTTTCGAATGGTTCAGACTGGCTGTACTGGCATGGAGTGGGTTTAAGAAATATGGCGGAAGGCGTAGGTAGTTGTAATTTTCCGCATACACTGCAAATTTCCAACAGAAGAGATTATGGGTGCCCGATATTTCCATTTTGCCCTCAAATGTTTCCAAAAGTGGCATTTTCAGCCCCACCAAATTTTGCATTTTAGACGAAAATTTTTTTGCAACAAGAAAAAGGTTGATTTTCTGACAATTTTCCGACAGTCCAAAAATTTAGCAGAGGGCAGGGCACTTGCCCTTCCCCCTGCCATGACGCCACAGGTGCAGACCAGTCGTATTGGCACGGACCAGCGATGGTGTGGGTTAAGATTTAAGAAAGTGGGAACAGAAATTGACAATTTTCTCAGCTGCAAATTTACAACAAAGGAGATTATAGGTGATCAAAATTTCAGTGTTGCTTTTAAATTCCTTAGAATGGGGTATTTCACCTCTTGCAAACTTCCCGACAAGAAGAAAATTTTCCTATAGGGTGAAGTTTAGGGGGTGTGCACTGCGCTATTGCTTCGTTCCCCAATTCTCCTGTCCCCTTCCTGTCACAACATTACTGGTATAAAGGCTTTCTAGCTCAAGCCATAACATGACATCTTTCAGTGCATCGTGATAATTTTGAAACTGATAAACAGATTAAACTATCTACTCTGCTGCTTATTGAGGACGCGAGTGGCCTATCTGATCGGCTCGGACGTACTTGCAACCCTCATTCTGAAAGATGTGGACCATTTTCCCTCCCACCTCTGTTTCATCCCTTTTTTCTCATACTTTCATTTTTGTCCTTGCAATTTTTTCTCTTTTTTCTTTCACGGACTTATTTCAAAGATATCTGACTTGCTTACATTTTTTCATTTCAGTTAATTTTTCTAGTTTTAGTTATTGTTTTTTATTACTTTTTGTTTTTCCTGTCTTAAGCTGAGATCTCCCCCATAATTGTTTGTTTTTGTGTTGTTACATAACAGGACTTTGCGCTTTAATCTCTGTCTGTTCATTTATGTTTAAAACATTTTACTTTTTTCAGATTTTGTGTTAGACTAAGCAACTAATACAACACACCTTGAATCTAAAGGTCCGCTAAATCAGCTTAGTTTTAGACATCCAAATAAAATTATTTAGTCACTGAGTTAGGTCGAGTCATTTTGTTGCACTAATTTAAAGTTGCAGTTTTGGTTCAATTTTGGAAGGATGCAAAAAAGTTTGAACCCGCCTGCGCTCCCTTCGTAAGCTTGCCAGCCAGCCTCGATTCGGCGAATATTTTGTTGGTCTTAATTTTATAGCTGCCACTTGTGCTTGTTGGTCTTCTAAAGAATTGTGATCTAGACTTCTAGATATAGTTCAGGATGCGATTTTACGTTCTTTTAGCAACAGATGAACAAAGGCACACATTGCTTGTACATTTTTCACTTTTTGTTGTTGCTGTGATAACAATAGAGTAGGCTAGGCCTACTGTCAAGAAACGTTACTGCCATTTGAACTTTGAACACTGACATATATGACGAACCAATGCATATTCTTTGAATTGGTTATTGCATATTTAATATTTATGCAGTGATTTTGTCACTTGTCTATAGGCAATAAATAATAAACCTGTCAGTTTTTTTAATGAGAATTAAATTATTGTTTGATATGTATTCTGCTTCTACTACATGTGCCGTGTTTATACAGCATAAAATTGGACCAACAAACAATTCTTGCAAATTTTCGACAGGCCTACCATTCTAACTGCAACTACGGTGGTGGGCAAGGGTTAGTAATACCGATAGTGAGCCGATATTGCAGTAGCTTATTTTCAAATACTGAGATGCGTTTTGAGAACTTCAAATGCGTCCTAATGCAAATTTGGTGCATTTTAAACGTCACAGAACACTTCTGGTTGCAAGATATCGTAAATCATGAGAACAGCATATTACAAGCTGAAATGCAGTATGCCATGAAAACTGGGCAGCAGACTTGAGCATTGGTTACAGCAAGAACTAACATTTGTGATCTCGAGGATTAACCAAACAGTAACTGCATCATTAGCAACCTTATCATCATTATCAGCATCATCATCATTAGCTGTAGCAACAGCAGATTAACACTGACACTGACAAACAAGACAGATGCACAGACTAGACTACTAGTAAATAAACAGCTTGAGAGTCAATTAAAATGCGTCATGAGCCAACAGTAGATTGTAAATGAATTGTTATAACGGTAACTTGAGAACTGATCAGTTCACACAAAAAGACAGCTGAGTTAACAGCATTCAACTCTATTGACTGACATCTACATCAGTGACAAGGGCATGTTACTGACAGTTTGACACTCAATACTTGTCTTTTACCATTCAGACACTCTTGCAACAAGTTGCAGTTGGTCTCAAGTAAGTTTGTTTCTCATTTCTGATATTGTGATCAGTTCCAGCTGGTTGCATAAAAATTATCACAATGCTGTCCTCCTATTCCAAAGTCTAAAACTACTGTTCTGAGCCTTTAAGGTACCAGAAACTCTCAAACTTTGTGACATTTTGCAATTAGAATTACGGGTAATTAATCCAAATAGTGAATAAAACATTTTCTGGTGTTGTTTTGCATGTGTAAGGGAAAATGATTTTGGGGGGAAATTTGGGGGGAGAAGTTAAATATTATAATCCTGCATTTTTGATATAATTGCATTTACATGACATGTAGTGCCCATATCACAAATGCAGAATTATAATATTCAACTTTTCCCCTAAATTTCAAAGGTTTTTTTGGGAATTTAAAAAGAAAATTTGAATGTTATTTGTGCGTTTCTGATATATTGCAAAAGTGCTAAATTATAATAATAGGCCTATTTAACTTCCCTGACCTTCCCAAGGAAACCTTTCTAGAGGGAAGGGAGATTTTGGGGGGGAAAATTAGAAGGGGGACCGGGGAAGTATGATTCTGCATTTCTAATATAACATGCACTATATCAGAAATGCAAACAAAATATTCAACTTTCCCCTAACTTTTCAAAAAAACCTTCTCCCCTACTTTTTTCATGGAGCATACGCTCCAAGGTTTATATGGTGCAGACGAACAGTTTGCACAAAATCTTAGTCTGTGCATAGTTGATCTCGACAGCCTAATTTGGTGGGGTTAGTGTGACTTGCCGGAAGATAGGTTGCTTCATATGCCAATGACGGGGGTTGACAAAATGCATCAGGGCCACCTATGGCGAGGGATTTGCTATTTCGTTAAGCCAGATCTTTCAAAATTGCTGATAAATCCCCCAAATGTGGCCAAATTTGTATTCTCTATCTGGGTCAAAAAGCGGAAGGCTTTCATGCAGCTGATCTCCTAACCCGGGCTATCTGCCTCTGGCCCCCACTAGGGGCTCTAGTGGCTTCTATCCTCCACATCTGCATGGAATCGAAATCGTGCGCAAGTTTCTTCCCCCCACTTTCGGGCTCAATAGTCCTTTCCTTTTGATTTCCTCCTATGCATCTCCCTCCATATCCGCCCATTTTCCATTTCCTATTTTCTTCCTATCCTCTTTCTCTTTTCATTTCCTCCTCGCCTTCTCGATGCCAAGTGAAAAATAGGGAGCAAAGATTGTTAAGGTATTGATTGCTCAGTGAAAAATAGTGGAGTTTGATCTACACCTTTAACAAAAACTCTCTCCTATTTTTCACTGAGCGTAAGCTGCGCTGCACCCACCAGGTATAAGGATAGAAGCCCCTGGGAGACTCTACCCCAGACTGTCTTGTTTAGGGAATTGAGGGAGGGGGGCTGGGCCTGGTCTTTGCCACTGACACCTATATTCTTTGACGTCAAGGGCTTCAAAATTGCGGCGTCCGTACGTCGAGTCGAGCCTCAGGATTTTGCGTTTATTCCCTGATTTTGGAGCCTTATATGCGCCCATATGTACACTGTTGCTGTCAACTATTGCTAAAGGCTGAGCCAGCTGTCTAAGCCGACAGTTCACATTGAACGGAGGTTTTTAGCGCCTCCATTGAACGCGGTTGCCAAGTTCACCCCGCACTGTACAGGCACTGTGTCTGACACGCTGTTTTTATCCACCAAAAGAACTTGCATACTTATTGCGCTTTGCGTCATTAGGGCGGCAACCGTATTCCTATGGTGATTGCGTTAAAATGTCGTTAAAGTTGTGTTTATAGTATGATTTATTCGAGTTGAAGCTACTGAACGATGCGTTTTAGTTATTGCAACATAGACGTACCGTTTTTAATTAACCGTAGCACGTCATGTTTTCATTTTTCTCATATACGCACTTTGTCACTTGTTCGGGCCTGTCTAAAATGTGAATCAAGCTTCTGTTTAGCAGCTGTAGTGTGTAGTGTGTTATTGCGATGTACTGAGTGCAAATGCAAAAGGATGCGCAAGTGGTCGATGACGTAATGCTTTGTTCAAAACTAACTCCAAATACCCCATTTTTTAACTTCTTGGCCAGTTGACAGAGCAGTGACAGTACCACAATATTTAAAAGAAAGTACGACTACAGTATTTTTTCACCACGTAATTTTTTTTTTGTTTTGGATATTTAGTCGGCAGGGCCCCCAAACTGGGGCATCGCACCGACGGGCTGTGGTGTGTGAACAACTTGCCTAAAGTTGTTACTTGAGAGTGCAGTGGTTAGGGACCGAACCCCCAACCTCGCGGTCATTGGGTCCGACACTCTAACCACTAGACTACCAAGCTACACTGACATTGATGCGTAGCATATCACGCATATATTTTAGAAAAAAATAGTTTACCACCCAAATGTTTTTGCGTCTGTAAAATCACATTTGTACTACGACATGGGCATTGGACACAGTGTGGCTTAGTGGTGGTGTAGCAGTAGCATGCCGGACTGGTGACTGAAAGGTCCCTGGATCAACTCTGGCCCGGAGCACTGCCAGGTAGCAACTTTGGGCAAGTTGTTCACACACATGTGCCTCTGTTCACCAAACGGTATAATTTGGTACCGGTCAAAGGGCGGTGATGCTCTGCGGCTGGGAAGGTTACCGTATTTCGGACGTCGGACTGGCCATTCGTCACAGACTCAGTGGTCTATCCACCTACGGGCTCAAAGGTCTCAGTAAGGGAGATGAGCATCTCGCCTATGCCCCCGTAGGGGTATGCCACCTTTACCATACCTTACCATTGGACACAGCATAGTGCTGACTACTGAGTTTCACTGACGGCCATACACCGGCCCGTCTTCTATCTGCGCACAGACCACCAGGGGTCAGGATACCACTGCCGACAGTGAAGCACGTAGGCTTTGGCACAGCGATGATGCATCAGCCGACGTTGGGTTGGGTCATCAAGTACTGAATGGTCTAAGTGCGCTTAGAATGCTAGAAAGCACGATGTCAGGTCAGTGTGTACTAATTGTGTCATGAATACCGTGAAGTACAAATGTCATTTTCACATAGACGCGAAAACGTTTGGATGGTAAACTAATTTTACCCTTACTGAGACCTTTGAGCATAATAGAAATGACAACTACCAGTCACTGTCAACAAGTCTTGTAAAAGGTGACAAGCGATAAAAGTAAATAGATTTTGTAAAATTATAAAATGTAGCAAAACGATTTCTAAAAACGCTGAGCTGAGTGCATTGGTAATCTTGGGCAGATTGATATTTAATGTTATTTATTGATAATTTTGGCGACATAATAGTAAGTAAGTAAGTAAGTAAATGATTTATAAAGCGCCAAAGTCTCAGAAAGAATCAGGGCGCAAAGAGAAATGACAACTACTTAAAATCATGTTTTGCATTCTTGTGAAAAGTTAAAATGTCATTAAGACCTTTTTAGCACGATGTCAGGTTAATGTGTACTAATTGTATCATGCATGCGTGAAGTACAAATGTCATTTTCACATAGATGCGAAAACGTTTGGACGGTAAACTAATTTTTTTTTAGATGTACACATTGTACACGTGATGTGCTACAGGCCTAAGTAGATTTTACATGGTGAAAAAATACTGCAGTTGTACGCAAAAGAAATTATCTCGTATACGCACGGCCAGCTATGTAAATGGCCCGATGCCATCTAGTCAGTTTTATGGTTAAAGATTGTCTCTCAATACATGACATTTCTGGCTGTGCACACAGCTGCAATGTATTACAAAGTAGAAATAATCGCTAATGCGCACGATCGAGAAAAAAAGGAAAAAGAATATTTTGCATAGACATCTTGGTTTGTTTCATGGTATTGGGTGTTGATCCCCTTTTGTGGCACTTCAAGCTGGCGATGGCTAAACCCAGTTCACAGCTAGTGTCCTTAAAGGTCCATGGACTGGACACCAAAAATAACTTACCATTTTCCTAAAATAGCCCAATTTTCTGAGAATTTTGACAGTAATATTGGCACACAACATTTTGTCAACATGAAGAAACTTAAATTTGAAATTGACGATCTACAAAAATGACACAGAAAACGAGACGCCATGTTGACAGGCTGATGACGTCACCGCCTGTATGTACCCATAGTCAACATAAAATACGCACAGAAACATAAGCATTATAAAATCACATTGTCTACCTATGGACTGTTGCAGTTGTCATGAGGCACAGTATTTTTTTGCCGAAGAAAAATATTAAAATTAATTGGTAAACACTGACTGGATACATGCGGTGACATCACTTCCGGCCACTTCAAAGATTAGGATTTTCAGCATATAATGTAACGTAATGCCATTTTTTCCCGTTATTTTCAGGCATTAATTTCATACATTTATAAAGCTTAAATCATCATATTATATAGGCAAGGTGAAATGTCTAATTGAGGTTTACATAAATTTTACAAGTGAGTTTTACTGTGCCATGGACCTTTAACCATCTAGCTCAGTATGCCGGTAGTCCTGGTAACAGGGCGTACTGTTACACAGAACTCGCTGGTTTGTTTTTTGCGGTGGCCATATCCATTTCCAGTACTCATCTTGCCTACCTACAGAGGCTGAGTTGGCTCAGTTGACTTGGTCGATTATGAAGAAGATCTACCCATCTCAGTCCTGACCTGGCTTAATGTAGAGTAACCTGGATGACGTGATCCACAACTTTATCGCTGGCTAATCTGAGCCGAACTGACATTGAATGAATGGAAAGCTGACAGGTGCTGAATGCTGTTGAGCTATGTCTACATGTATTACTGTGTCTTGTTTAGGTGTCTCATCGCTCTGATTCGTGTGTAATATAAATATAATGGAAAGAACTCGCTCTGACGTGAGTACGGTAAAGTGCTTACTAGTATGCATATGCTTGCTCTCAAAAATATCACATATTTGGTGTAGTATATTGATGAAGTTTTATCGTCACACATGACAAGTGACTTGATAGGTTATCACTGATTGCTAACTTAGCAGTGCTAAGTAAGACTAGTAGCATGTGTTGGCATTTTTTTGTTACTCTTATTGATCTCTCTCAGACTTTCTGCCAGCAAGACTGACCAAAAAGTTGCAGATGAAATTGTGTCAGTGTTTTTGGTCAGGGAGACATTGGGACAAGAAACAGATTATTAGATTTAGGGACAAGTCACGACATGGATGTTCTAGTATGACTTTTCACAGCTCATCATCAGCATTGAATAACAAGCCTTGTCATTAATTTCCCGAGTTGAATGTCAGCTTTAGAATCACTCATTGTCGCCCATTGTCGATCTAGATTAACGGTACTACGAAATTTTTACTGATAATTTTTTTATCATTTTTTGGGTAAGTTTGCACTCTATAGAGAGTGATTTTTATTTACAGAACTACAAATATACCACTTCAGGCTAGTTAAAGTGCTCTAAAAAGTCGATTATAAAATTTTTTATTGTAATTATCATTTTCATCATCACTGTCATGTCGTAAAAATGCAGGCTCGAAAACTGACAGTTTGGAGGTTATTGGTATAGAATTTAATGCCTAAAGAGAGACTGCATTTTTTTATCTGCAGGAGTGCCTCTTTTTATGATTTCTTGCAGTTTGAGATAAGTGTGCATTATAATAGAATACGTTAAAACACTAGTATGTTTTTCGGTATTTTAACATAGTCTATGTATCATATGCATTCTGTTGTTATTCACATACACTTAAGTAGAGTATGTTAACGTAAAAAAAAACAGAAAACAGATTAGCATAGGATGTGTATCCTTGAACATTGTTTTTACACTGTGTGGCATAAAAAAACACCTAAATTTTTTTTACCGTAACTTGAAGAAGGGTTTTATTTTAATTTTAATAATTTTTGGTACACTTATTCCTGACACAGCTGGCCATCAAATGGCCGTTCAGTTTTCTATTTTACTCAACGACTGCTTCTGCACTACCTGGGAAAAACAGAACAGACAGAATATGCATTAAAATCAACAAAAAACTTTATAAAATTTCATCTTTTGAGATATATGGCCACCAACAGCCAATCAATTACAAGGTTTGACTGTTGTGCAGCAGCACGTCTATTAAATAGGCCTAACATTCAGGAATATTGATGAATTCAAGAAGTGACTGGTGAAGTCTGGATTGGTCTGGAGCAGAATGTTAT
>Ga0209671_1006343_pt1 | contig 12121 bp, 8 predicted proteins | sample WorMetHERISLAND2_2_FD_187401 | JGI IMG/M metagenome (GOLD analysis project Ga0209671, IMG submission 187401) | Marine gutless worms symbiont microbial communities from Max Planck institute for Marine Microbiology, Germany - Olavius geniculatus... | ecosystem: Host-associated > Annelida >...
GTTATAAGCGCTCATGTTGACCTACCCTAAGTCGACAATGCGCGTTCGGCGTATGCCAATGCATTTGAGTTCGGGCCACGTGACTTTGGTGCCGGGGAAATTTTACCCCCTCCCCCCTCTAATTTTTCCCCAATCGGAATTAGGGCCCAGGGCAAACTCACGTTGGGCTTTGCCCCAAATTTCTAGTTTTTTTTTAAATTGGCTTAGTTTTTATGTCACGTGAGACTCTGAACTGTACTGGTATGCGACATTACGAAACCACTACAGATGAGTCAAACTCAGTCAACCGCAGGACTTTTTATTGACTCTTTACAAAGCGTGTTTCGTCGGAAGCCTAACTTTGCAACTGTCTCCAGCTGAACGCCGTAAAACAAAAAGGCAACAACTTGGCGGAGGTTTACAAGTAATTTCCAACTACATCTAGTAAGTATTTTGATACTGAGTGTTTCAACTTTTTTCTGCTAATACTTTAATAATATACGAGTATGTGTAATGACGTGTGGTTGCAGAGTCTGGTGAGTCACCCGGCGGAAAACACGTTTGCAAAGTTCGGCTTTCTCGTCATCTACCACACTTCATTCTTTATCTTCGTCACAACCATCGGTCTCAACATCATCTTTGGCATCATTGTTGACACGTTCTCCGAGCTCAGGAACCTCAAGGTCAGTTAAGGTCATCTGCATACAACACCAGCGTGAAATGTATCTGACTTTGTGATTTGCGCTGGTACGATTTTTCGAGAATAAATTTAGGTTTAAACTTACAAATTTTTACTAAAATGGTTTACTGCAGACATATTGTGTGGGTGTCTATCTAAACTTAATTTTGACTTTTGACCTTTTAAGCTTAAAATTGACACATTGGTTACTTCTGCCTGTGAAACGAGCGAACCATTTTTGGGCTTTTTTACGTTTTCTCCATGCAGTTAGAAAGACAGACAGACATACAGACATGTATTGCAGCTGATTACAACGGCCACACAATAAACAGTATTATTTACAGTATGTCTCAAGCTTGCTGATTTTTGTTTGTTATTTTCATTATTTGGCGGAATCGCTGCCACTGCAAGCGATACCGACTATAGCTACACAATTCTCTGTAGCGTGGTCTGTCTGTTTGTCGTCCTCCACATTTTTGCACCATGCTTAAACAGTCCGAAAGATTTAGATGTCATTTGGCAGGTGCCCTTGTGGGGTATAATGGCACACTGTGTCAGATAGGGGTCCCTGACTCCCGGGGAATGAGAGATTGATTTAGCGGTAAGCCAAAGTATGCAATTGTTTCTGACTTACGAAAAAAAATGATTTGTGATTTACCAAGTGGCAGCAATAATAAGCGATTTCGCCTCTTACCACATCCATTTAGTCTTTGTTATTAAAATTAGTGATACAGACCCAGCTGACGGTTGAGTTGTTGGCTGGTGTATAATTGCAGTGGACGGCAGAGAGAGACATGATTGACACTTGCTTTATCTGTAGTCGCAGCAGCTACGACTTTGAACACCATGGACGAGTAAGACTTTTATCATCATATACACTCAACATAATTACCACTCATGCTGTATACTTTCGCACGTTAGTGCAGCAACATATTAGAGGCAAAGTGGTAGATTGTGGTCCTTTTTTCTGCAGTCCATCTCAAACGCAGAAATTGTCGAGTCATTACAATCGGTCCACATTTACCAAAGACTATGTGGATGTTTTTATTACTTACGGACTCACAGTGTATAAGTCATTAAAAAGCTTTGGCTTGGTCACTTAGGACAAAAATTTACGAATGGGTTTAGTTGTGGACATTTTTGTTAAGGAGAATAACTTTTTAGAACAAGGATCGCAATCTATTGCCATATTAATGTACTAAGCCACTGAGGCAAGTAGACTAATGGTAGTTTGTGCGTTTTGCTGCATGTGGCTGCAGGGTTTCGAGCATCACATCAATCAGGAACATCACATCTGGTCGTACATTTTTTTCTTCATTCATCTTAACGACACGAAGCAGAGCGACTACACCGCCCTCGAACTCTACGTTCATCGATTCGTCAGTACTCACTAACTACACTGTGTTCTGAAAAAGCACACCCTTGCATTTTCTTTTATATCTCCGTGGAAAATGTTTAGATTTTCACGAAAATTTCAGCGAATGTTTAGGAGAAATCCAGTATTCCAACGGTGAAAAAGTTACGTATATTTTGTTACCAGTGACGTCGTGCTAACGTCATATTTTCGTGATTGGAAATTATGAGTTTTTTTGTGGCTGTTATGCAGATGCAGCAGGAAAAGTTCGACTTTTTCCCGCTGAACCGAGCTCTGTCTCTGAGCGCGATGGACGAGGACTCCACCGAGTCAAAGGTCGACGATCTACTGCGTCAGGTCCACATGCTGGTCGAACGACAGAAGGAAGAGGTCAGAGACTGAGAGACTTATACGCCCATGGGTGTTGGATGGGTGTTCATCCAATACAACGCACGCAACGCAACGGGCGCAGTAAAAGTACCAAACGCAGGCACGCAACGCAAGAATAGATACCGCTTCTGCCATTGCGTTTTGGCCATTGCGTCAGCTGCATCCGTTGTGTTTGTTGCATATTTTCTTGCGATTATTGCGGAACGAACATACTATCGTTGCATCAGCTCTGCTACGTCCGTTGTCTTCGTTGCGTACGTGCTTTTCTTGCGTGAATTGCATCAAAAAACTACGCAGCGGCTTTGCGTTGCTTGCGTTGCGTTGGATAGAAACTAGGCCTTACTACTTTGAAGGACTGTCCTACGCTCATTATCATGGTGTCATCATCATCGAGTAGTCAAGGAGCTAATTTTTGTGGCCCCTCTAAAAAGTGAACCTTATAGAATACCCTCACATAGTGTGTATAATCAAATTATTCTGCTATATATTGTTCTCTACACGCTATACTTTGTAAAGTCGGGGGTAGGTGCAAGATGACGATTGGTAAAATTAGGGGAAGGGGTAACGTAATTGCCAATATCTTTGTCAGCATTTTACCAGTTTCAATGTTTTGGTACACAAGGATAGGTCTTAGAATACACTACCCGAATCATGAGCTGAGATTAGAATACACGTGTACAGAATGACCCAATAACAAGCAAGCCGTTAAGTTTTTGTCTAGTTGCGGCAGATGGGATTGACCTGGTGTTTGTATGTTGCGTTAAAGGACCTGCGGAAGAAGCGTGATGAAGAGCGACAGAAACAGCTGAGATGGCGTGAAGAGCATCGCAACGCGCTTATACAGGACAACGTCAACGCAGCAGCAGGCGCACACCGCGACTCATCCGACACCGGACACTCGGAGTCCTTGCCTCCGGGACACCGCGGAGACCCCCCACCCCCGCCGCCTCCACCACCTCCAGGGGCCCCGGGCTCGGGTGGAGCAGGGCCGGGGGCAGGCATGTCTCTGGACAGTGTGGGTAGAACGAGGGCGTTGTATGGGGTCGATCCGCGTCGCGAGCAAACGTTCAGACAGAAACAGTGGAGACACGTACGTCTTTCTGTGTCTGTCTGTCTCACATTTTATATGTCTATCTAGTTATTTTTGAGCTGATAATCGTTATTTTTTTTACTCCTCGCGCGCTACGTTTCTAACGTAGCGAATAGGAGTATATCAGATCAGTGTAATATTGAGGACCGACCGATCGATCGACTGATGACCTACAACCGACCTCTGTTCCTGGAAGAGTCTTCCTGGAAGAATTTCAAACGGTCATATCTCACAATAAACCACTTATAGGAAGTCGACCGCCGCGATTCGAATGGTCACGTGACCGATGACGTTACGTGATCCAAAAAGGTTAAGGTCGTGACCCCGTTATCGTTGAGGCGCCACATCTCCATAACTGTGCCAGATAGAAGCATACCTTGAGGTATAGCACTATTATTGGGAATTTTTATCCATCAGTTCCTAAAATGGGGCAATATATTACGAACTTTGTGAAGACAATTTTCAATAATTACCTCGACGCCAGTCACTATTAGTATCATATTAAACGCGTCTCAAATAGACGCCGGGTCTCTGATACAAGCCAAAAGGAACGAAAAAGCACTTAGAAGAAAACAAAAGAAAGTGATGCGCGCGAGAAATACATTCGATTGGTCACAATCTAATAATATTTTTGTTAATAGTTAAACTGAACTCGGAAACGGCTTAGTTTTTGACGAACTGACCAGTGGGCAAGCAGGGCCAGCCCACTGATCATTGGTTGACGCGTACGTGAGCACAGTCACGTAGGCCGCCGACGCCGTTAAACGGTACGTACTGTAATGCATTACTGCTTGCCCATTGGTCAGTTCGTCAAAACCTAAACCATGTCAATTCAGTACAGTTTAGCTTAGTTCAGTTACGTCGTTCTGTACGCGTCTTAAGATCTCGACTAGAAGCTAGCAGCGATAATTGCCAAAGAAAATGCGTGCTCTGTTTGGCATTGGCAAATATTTAAGTCATTGATCTATAAGCTCTCACAAACGCACTAAGAGCAATTATTGAGCGTTTTCTTTTTTCAAGTTTGTGAACAAATCACAGTGTTAAGCTTTTCTAGAAAACAGATTAAATATGAGATAACTTTAGATGCTTGTATAAATGTGTTATTGTATCTAGTTTGAAATATTTTTATAGATGTGTCTGCAATCGAAATTGTGATTCATTAAAATTTTATTAATTGTCAGAATCATTGAAATCGTTGAAATGAAATTATTACAACGATCAGTCACGTGAGTGAAAAATCGAAGAAATTAAAATACCAATAAACAGGTTTTTCCGTAAAAATGACAAACGCTTTTAAACGCTTATTGGAAGGAAGTGTATGATATGGTTGTTAGGGTGAGAGGAAGCGAAGTATGATGGAGCGCGTGGCGGGGGAGGCCGATGCAGATGACATAGAACATCATCATCACCATCATCATGACGCGGCGTCACAGCGAGACGACTCACTGGACACCCAGGACTCATTGCAGGCGGCAGCCGTCACCGGTCCACCGACCGACCTCGTCACCAGCCCCTCCACAGCAGCACTGATGGGTAATTGCAACGTCCCACAGTCGCAGTAGGCCTGTTATTCTTCTTCTTCGGAATGCATGCTAACTTCAGTATGTTGAGGGCTCCTGCACGGTACGGTAGACACGTGATTGTAGACTGGTGCGGACGTAAAATTAGAACAAGTGCTTCGGCACGTTAAAAGGAGCTATGAAATCTCCAGACTACTTAGAAATGGGTTAAGACGCCCAATTCACTGCTGTGTTGCAGCGGAGTACCCAGCCTAATGCAATTAACAATTTGGAAAAGTTACGGTTAGAATAAAACTTCGAATTTGCGTTTTACTAAGTTAGAATTAGACATCAGATTACAACGGCACAAGCGACGGTACGTGCGTGGCGTCTTGGGTGAGGGCAAAGGGCAATTGCTCCCATCTCCCCTAAATTCGGGGTTGTCGGAAAAGTGTCAGAAAAATCTATTTTTTGCCCAAAAATTTCGTTTAAAAGTGCTAAATTTGCGGACGAAAAATCCTATTTTGAGGAAATTTATAGACGACATTGAAATTTTGAGCACCATTGAGCTAACTGATTAGGTTTTAATTGATTGATTACGCATATCACATATCACGTGTGTGCAGGAGACATAAGTCTGCCGACATCAGTGCCTCGCCGAGCGACTGATGACTCGTCCAGGCCGACGCCGTCGTCATCCGCCGGCTCCAAGCCAGGCACCGAGGCCAGCACTCTGCCGATACGAGGTCTACGCTCTCCACCCGACACTGTCAGACGACTGATAGCCGCTGGACCAGCCGACTCAGTCCGCGACGCCGCGGGAAAACCGGTCTGTCTGTCTGTCCGTCTGTCTGTCTGTCGTGCTTTTTCGCATGAGGCCAGAAATCCGGAGGATTAAAGACTTTTAGCGTATTAGAGACTTTTGTAGATGCGCGCTACAAATGGATTGGGGGGAATTAACGGTGCATACCGGTATAGCTTTTTGCAGGAAACTTATTTCAGAGCTACGGAGCGTCGCCTGCCATATGGGTTTACGACACCCAACATAGGGGAACACACTTAGTGCTGAGAATTGGTGTACCGGTGACTCCTGCCCCGGGATACGTCGTTCGTGCCAATTTTTGGCTTTACGCGTTTTCGTCTTCGAATTACTACAGTGAAAGACAAACAGACAGACGAATATAGATAAACAGGCAAAACCCGTATTGCGGCGCATTAGGACGGCCGCTTAACAGTATGATATAATTACGCAGTGTACCGATAACTTAGTGTAAATACGTTATATGTTATGTCACAACAACTCGGCTTATATGATGGAAGAAATGCATTTCAGGTGCACCTGATTGACTTCGGCGACGATCCTGCTGATAGCGGCAGTCAGGGTGACGCAGTTGGACCAGTGGACGTTGAACTGTCTCAGTCGTCGTCGCCCGAGAGTCCTCCTAGGTCTCACCGTGCCACTACCAGCCCTCCAGGCCGGCGACCACATCCGCGTCCCAGGTCCCGGCGTACAGCGACCAGCCCGCCAGGCCGGCACGGTGCAGCAGCCCTGGACGGCGCCGACTCACCGGCTTCATCGGTGGGACTTCTGGCGCCGGCTGACGCCACGTCGTCCGACGGGGTTCTGCTCCATCTGGAAGGTCCGCCCACCATGCCTGCTGCTGCTGCTCCACCTCCACCACCTGCACATCGAAGTGCTGGGCCTACCAGGTCAGAGACGAGCCCTCAGCTGGCACGCTCCGCGTCTGCTTCTACAACCACCCTCCGTGATGATTCCAGACCAGGTGCAAATACACGTCTATTTGATCTGCTGCGCGCATTGTACTGACAGAGCCGGATTGATACAACAAAATAACTACAATTTTTTCTTCTAAGATTTTCTTTAGATCTTCTTAAGTTCTTCGTAAGTTGGTTCAAGTCAGCAATTTGGTTATCTGCAAGTTTTTATTACTTTTTCTGATTCTTTGTGACAATTTTTTTTTGAAAATCGCAGTTTTTTCTTGCGATTTTCGTTAATGACGATTTGTTGCAAAGTTTACTTGTAAGTTTGACGTGACCATGGTTGTAATAAACGTTAGTAAACATTTTGTTTAATGCTTTTCTCTATAAAACGCGTTTATGTTTACAACTTCAATAAATTTTCAATGAACGTTGTATGGTTAATGCCGTAAGTGACCGTTAGTCATTGTTCGTAAGTGAGATAGTACCAACTTATATAGAACCAAAATTTCATAGCAGTATCAAGGCGCATATTAGGGCCCCTATCTCTGTAAATCGAAAGAAACGTAAAACGTGCTACTTGAGCAATAATCCAAAAAGACAAAATATATTTTAGATTGTTGCCTACTTTTTAATAGCCCGTTTATCAGCGCCGCTCTACGGCTCAGGAATGACACTATCGGGCCTAATTACTTCACCTGTTTAAATACGTTAATATCTGACGTCTGTAATGATGCAGGTTCGGCGCAAGCAGCGGCACAGTTGACGTCGTCGTCATCGTCAGCGCAGGACGTGGACTCTCACCGCGCCCCCATACGACGACCTTCCGTACCACAGAGACCTCCACCACCCCGACTCGACTTCCCGCCACCATCGCCCCAAGAACACCCTCTAGTACACCCTCTAGTACACCCTGCAGCGGCCCAGGCGGCAGCGTTACAGACGGACGTTGATGAGTTCGAAGATGAGACCGAGCCTGAACTGACGTTCTCTGAGGGTGACTACCGGTCCACTGACGTATGACGATATACATGTACGATCTCTTTGAGATCAGAACGACGACAACCCAACCTATAAGCCGCTTACTGTTTCTCCAACGCAAGACACGCAAACGCAGGAATACGCACCGCTTCCGTCACTGCGTTTTGGCCGTTGCCTCACTTGCGTCAGCTGCATCTCCTGCGTTCGTTGCGTTCACTGCGTTCGTAGGTACTTGATTGCTTGCGTATTTTTTTCTTGCGTCGTCTACGCCGGTTGCGTCAAAAAAGTACGCAAGGGCGTTGAGTTGCGTGCGTTGCGAGCGTTGGTTGGATGAAGGTCGGGCTTTATTTGCTTGTTTATCTCACGGAGCGGCGGCAAGCATTGACAGCAGGGGCGTAACCTGCTTGGGGAGGGGTTCGTGCCTAGACCCTTGTTTGAAAGTGGCAGACATTTTTTACCAAAAAAATTAATATAAAAAGAGAACTAGCCAGGTTTCTTTTGCATGTGCATTTTGCCGGGCCTCTGTTTTCACAATTTTAAATGCGCCCCTGATTAAAAACTGCATTGGCGACGCATTGAAAATGAGAGTGTGTGAAAATTGACCCCGTTAGAATACGGCAATAAGCTGGGGGGGGGTTCTGTGTTTGGGCCGTTTGGCAGACGATCCTTCTCAGCAGCTTACGCATTTAATTCTACTGCATTTTTATGCTTGCATAATTTCTCAGTCAAAAATTTTTCTTAATTAATTATTTAAGATCCTATTAAATATTTTAACATAAACGTGCACGTTTGTTGAGTGCAGAAACGACGCTATGGCCATTATTTAAAGTCAGTAACGGTCATCGTGTCTAATGATGTTGTGACTATGGCCACATAATGAAGAGGCCATACTGGTAGCCACATAGAGGCCACACCCATGGCATCGCCTGTTCATGCGATGAAGGATAAAAATTTTGCAGTAATCTTCACATTTTTAACAGAATTGCATGCATGCCGAATTAAGGTAGACCGTGTTTTCGCGCGTCAAACGTTTTTTTTTTTATTTTTGGCGACATTTTTATTTTTTTAACTTTGCGCTTTACTGCTACCAACGCTGGTAACACAAAAGTGTAAATAATGGGTGATGAAAAAGAGGCATCCAAACTTCTCCTAATAAACACTGATGTCCACACAAAATTACACGAACCATATACATTTTAACACATTCACAACAAATTTGCGCACTTTACCGCTTGTCGCTGTGATGTTGAATTAAACAGTATTTAGAAATGACGGTAAGGTTTTTTCTGGTGAATAAGCTAAAGGAATATTACGATCTAAATTTCAACACATAAACATTTTCAGATTAAAGTGTAGCGGAAATTTTTAAAAAATTGGATTCAGCGTCGTCTTGGTCATTTTGTCACGAATCTTCGGATTGTCTGTTTTCTTGCCAAAGTTAGACGCCGAAACCAGATGCCTCGTGTTTTATCGAGACGCGCTGCGACGTTATTTTCTCACGTGAATGCAGCTGTTGAAATTCGTTAACTGTCTGTGACTGTAGCCTATGCTTGTAACGTAGCGTAGGATCGCGGTGTTTAAGCCTGTATTGGTTGTTCTACATCGACAAAAGGCAGTCTGGTTAATGATGCACAGCGATACAATAATAACATTTTGTAGTGTGTACTTTGAAAAAGGTGTGTAGGTCTATATGTAGCTCGTCATGGAATCCCATCTCAAAGTTACGGATCGTCACTTGCTTTATGGGATGACACAGTTTTACCTGTTATCTGACACTGGAAAACGTGCCCCACTATAACCATAGCCACTTGGATAGATAGTCGATTTATTTACTCCGGGGACGAAAAGCTTAGTGAATCTCAGTGGTTGGTTATATAGGCCTACTGAGATTATGTGCCGCAGATAGTCACCCATCCAAGTAGTAACCGGGCCCAGCGTAAAGCAGCTTGTTCGAGACCCACGCGCTAACCAATGCACCATGCCGTCACCTAAACCTGACAAGTAGCCGATAGGCTATCTGCATGTTGGCTCACATCTCAGATGATAGTGTCCGATTAGTTCTGGGCAAACCATTCTGCCTGTTGAGATTACATCAGTGGTTGGTAGAGACCAATGAACTGTATATTTTTTATATTATGCATGCTTGTGCAGATAGCACGCGTTTGAAGGCGAACGGGTGGGGCATTGGTCCGACAGACAGGCAGACGGACAGACGGACGGACGGACAGACGGAGAGGAAAAAGCACACGTTTTGTAAAGCTGGAGTACTTCAACTGTACCAAAACATCGTTTTAAAAAGATCTATGGCCTGAGCTAGCGCTTGCACCCAGCTGAACCGGCTGTGTGCTAGAAGTTTGCCACGTTATCGTTGCGCAGTCGTTTCGTCATAAAGTCTGCATTTCTTCGCATTTTGACGATTTCCTGCTGCAGACAGTTTTTATAGATGATTTGTTTGATCATTTGTTTGAGCGCTGGCTACAGGGGGCTAGCCCATGACGAATTTGTCCCGACGATCGACAGTGCGTTTGGTCCCCAATTATTGGTCCGTACAGTAGCGATGATGATGTTAAGTAGTGTTGATGTTTTATTTTGTTTTCGACTAGTCTTTGAACTACCACAATAATAGGCCTAATTAGGGCCACTGGACTCTGTAGTATGATTGTATTAATCACTTTATAGTTTGTGAAGAACTACGGGTGTCCAGGGGTAAAAAGTGATTGGACTGCACGCAGTATGACGTAAACTTAGGCCCCTATTGCATTTATACATAAAGTGAGTTTACTTTCAACCAGGAATTAACCCAATCAGTAATTTTGCTAGACCACTTTCTGTGTTTTTGTTATATTATGTGTGTGTGTGTGGCTTTATACTGTAATCTTTGTTTCTCTATATTATGCGTCTCGTTACTGTAGCAAAAAACATAATGTGTTAATGTGTTGTTAGAAGTAGCTATTTTCTCTCTGGGTAGTGATAATTGATACCAACATACACGAAGACGTATATTACATAGGTTATTTTAGTATCGTAACCGCTTTGTGTTTTGGGCTGGCGGGATAGATTGTGCAGTGGAGAAACTGGACGTGGATTCTTAGCCTTGGTTTTTTGGTCTTGATTGGATTTAGAAAAATGACCCTTATTTTCCTTCACTGTCTTTTCTATAGCAGTAACGCTTTTCACCCATGGATTCTGCCAGAAATTTGCTACTCAGTGGCATGCACATCACACTTACTATGTCGCTACAGCATTCACTAGGGTCCGAAATATGGTCTACCGAACAAATCGATTTGAGCGGGTGATTCCACCCTTAGATCTCCGTAATTAGTAGACCAAATACCGCACTTTTTGCCGAACGCGGGAGGAATCGCGGTCGATCACGTACTTGTCTTATTTTGAATATTTTTATCCGTTCCGGATATATATATTTGCCGTTAAAGCTTGAAGTCGTCTGAAATCGGGCCATATTTTGCATGTTTTGCCTCTGAAATAGTTTTTGGGAGGGCTAACTGTGTCGATAATATTACAGTGAACAGTTTAGAATTTATAACTGAACTATTACATGCCTTTGATTAGTAGGCCTATATTTACGTTCTTGATGTCTAGTATGGTCATGTACAGGAGGAATAATGACCATAATGTGGTTGGTCGTGACATTTGGTTTCGCATTAGGCCTAATTTAGGTCCTTTTTTGGTCACTTTTAGGTTCCTTTTGACAAGTTCTGAAGTCCCTAAATTTTCTAATTTTTGTTATTATATGAGAGGCAGCCCTGAGATAGGGCTACAGCAGAACCAGTGCAAGGGTCCCCGTATCTCCTGGTGGGGGAGGGGCCTCACGTATGCTCAGGGACCTTGATGCTACGTATAAAAAAAATTCTAGTTTTTAAACATATTCAAAGTATGAAATAAATAAACATGTGGAAAGTTTACCCAAAATGAACAAGTCTATTACTTTTTATTAATGTACAGTAATCTGTGACATATTGCAGCCTATCAAACTTTATTTCTTTGCAAAAGCAACACAAATTGTATCTGAGTTTTTGCGTTTTGCAAATTTTAGAAAAGTGGGCAAACTTGTGGCTTCCATCAAATGTTCAAAAGCCAGAAGTGTTTTAGCTTCAGGGGGTGCTTTGCTTTGACCTCCTGACAAGAGGCTCTGCCCTGGACCCCAATGAAGGCTCCGCCTTTAGAGTCCCGTTATTAAGGGCCTTACAGTTGTATTTGGGGCCTCCAACTCTTTAGCGCCGGCAATGGCCTACAGAGATCGTATCCTTTAATTTTCTTTCTGGAAAGATGATCCAAACTGGTCATAGCTTTTAGTGATTTTTTTGCTATAGGTAATTTTAATTTAAAATGCTATCTGTAAAAATTATACTTCATGATTTGCGGAGCCCGTTTATACCCTGTTTACACGATGAAACAAACATGAAGCAAAC
>Ga0209671_1006344_pt1 | contig 12120 bp, 5 predicted proteins | sample WorMetHERISLAND2_2_FD_187401 | JGI IMG/M metagenome (GOLD analysis project Ga0209671, IMG submission 187401) | Marine gutless worms symbiont microbial communities from Max Planck institute for Marine Microbiology, Germany - Olavius geniculatus... | ecosystem: Host-associated > Annelida >...
TTTTGTGCTTTTTAATGTCGTGTTTTTTGTTCTTGTTAAAACATAAACTACAAAATTACAAATATGATTTGTTTCTCATGGCAAACTGCGTTCAGCTGTTTTTGATTTGTACATTTAGTATATTCCGGTTTTTAGTCTTTACAAGTGGTAGGTTTTTGTTTTAAATTATCTGAGTTAGATAATCTTTGCGTGTATAATGGCGGGAAAAAGTAGCGATTGGAAATATCTGCAGTTTAATGTTTTTGGTGCATGTTTTATAATGTTTTTATAAAAGTGAAAAAAAAAACATTTTTTTAATTTTTTTATTTGCAAATTAATGTTTTTAACATCTATGCTTGGTGTATGTTATAGCTTAATTGGGTCTAACTCTTGCTGTCCCAAAGCGCCGCAAAGAGTATAACTCTCAAGCCAAGGACCTTGCTGTCTATACGAAATTTTCTTGTTTTTTATGGCATCTTGTTCAGAGATTTTTTGTCCAAAAGTCATGCATCCACCGTTCGTATATCATAATACCGTTACGTAACTTAGGCCAAATTAGTCGAGAATCCACGCCTATTCCTCACCGTCTCAAATAACGCCACAGCTGTGCTGAATATCATGCATCTGTCATCTAAAAAGGTGTGATCTAACCTGTAAAATACGACAATAAAATCGTTTTGTTATTTAGCCTGAATTAGTCAATAATTAACGTATTTGTTTTCGTTATCGATACTTTCATAAAAGTCACTCTGCACGTTTTTTTCCAATTTTTTCAGTGGATGGCTAATTAAATGCGAAAGTTGTAAATTACCAAAGTCCACAACGTTCGTTTTTGTTCAAAATAATGTTGTAATACTGTACCGTAGAGGTGTAGTGTATATAGTGTATACTGGTAGGCTAATGTAAGATTGTTTTGTTGCTGCAATAGCTATAATTTGAAAAGCATTGTTCGGAAAGTTAGTTATGAGTATTTGGCATAACTGCATCCAATATCGGCCGATAATTTACTAACATTTTGCAGATGTTTTTGAGTGGTTGCAACTAACGTAACAGACAGAAAAACAGTTTTAAAAACTAATCACCGTTTAACAGAACTTTAACGTAAGCACTCAGACACAATAGGCATAATAGGTACGCATGTTCTGATATAGCTTTACGCGTTTTGTGTCATTCAACAGGTTGCCGGCGACTGCTTTCACATTATTTGCGGCGAACAAAAACACTTCGGTGCAGGGTACGGAGCATACTGTAGAAACTATCTAGGCCTACTTAGGCCAATTTATTACTCCCATTACTATGGCATACTGTGGCATAATTAACGGGGAGGGGGCAACTTGCTAGCCGCTACTTATGCTTGCTGAAACATCCAAATTTAGCTATTAACTCATAAGAAGACTAGCGTTAGGAGGACGTCGTTCCAAATGCTCTCTGATAAGCGTATTTCTTTTTTAAAATTTTTAATAGGCCTACATAAGCCCATTCTTAATACGTAAACAATTTAAAAATATATACATATTAGTCGGTAGGGCCTAGGATTTTTTAAATGTGCATTTCAGGTTGCAAGCGTTACTTCGTTACAATTTCTGTTTTATAGGACTGCGTGTCGCTGGTGGCAGCGACGACGTTGTCGATCTGTTGGGTGGCGTACTTGGTCGGACTGATGTCCCCCGACCATTCGCTAAGTCATCAGCATTATCGTCTTCATCATGAACATCGTTATCACGCTTTGCTCACAGGCCGTCGACCAACGCCGCCCGTCGCCAACGCGCACGAGGACGCAACCGGAGCCACGTCTGAAAAGGGTGTGTATAGATCTTCGCCGAAACCCGTCTCAGAGCTATGGAGCATCACCTGCCATATGGAATCTTGTAACATACGTTACCTGCCACGACCCCACACAGATAAACGCGCCCGGCCTTAACCCAGCCGGATAAGCCGGTACTCGATTTGCATATACTCCGGAGGGATGGGAGGCTGAGTTGTCGTTGGTGTTTGTTATATTCCGAGACGGTTTACTTGTCTGCGTAGTCACCTATCCAAGTCGTAACCACTTGATGCGAGTCGAGCCAATGACCTCGTAATCGTAACTCTAACGTTTTGACCTAACCCTAACCAAGCCACTATAACTCACTGCAAACTCAGATGGTGAGCTACTCGTTTGTTAAAAATTATTATTTACCTCATATGACTTTCCGTGATCTTATTATTTAGGCCTATGTCATTGCTGCTAATCTAATCCAGTCTGGTAGGCCTAAACGTGTGGTGTGGTGCGTAATCGCGTACTAGAAACAGATATTTCATAACTTAAACATTTCTGTAATTTATGACTTCTTGCTGTATAGCTGTAGGCCTAGGCCCCCTACTCTTTGCATTTAAGCTGAAGTTGAAGAAAAGTACGCAACAAACGCAACGCACGCAGCTGACGCGAGCGATACAGCAAGCAAAACGCGACGACAGAAGCAGTCCTTATTCTTGCGTTATTCGTCCGTTGTTTTTGTTGCGTTTGTCGCGTTGCTTACGTTGAGTGCTGACTTTAGCCTACGTGCATCAAAACTTTACGCACAAGACACGAACATTTGCTTTTCCTTAATAGGGTGTTTACACGATCGAGCAAACACCGAGCAAACGTCGAGCAAATGTATTCAAAATACACGTGCTAATTGCTCGACGTCCGCTCGACATTTGCTCGACGTTTGCTCGACGTTTGCAGCTATGTTATAGGATGTTTACACGATTGAGCAAACATCGAGCAAACGTCGAGCAGACATCGAGCAAACATCGAGCTGGCTCAAGCAGGCCTATTAGAACCCCGCCCCTGGCTCAAAATGTACATGTAGGTTTAGGCTTAGGCTCTTAGCCCGCAGCTGATCACATGTTAAATAGGCCTTCCAATTATAACCCGCCCGCCTTCCTAATTAGCATGCTAATTACTATAGAACGTCGAGCTAGCTGCTCGATGTTTGCTTAATCGTGTAAAGACCCTAAAAATACTGAAACAGTGATTTACATTAGGCTAATTCTGTATGATATCAGCGGCGGAGGAACACAGATCGTCGACAGTCATTGGGCCGGGAGAGCCGTGCCAGCCCGCGGAGACCCTGCGACGGCGTCAGAGCAATTCGGACGGACGCTGGTACGACTACAGCAAGTTTCCGTACCTTCAGTTCTTCGTTTACTCGGCATTCTGGGACGACCGGCCGTCGACCGAGGTCGGTCAGCCGCTAGTGCGCGTGATAGCGGCTAGTACTTCGTCTAGCGCCGGCGTGATGACTACCGTCCCAGTCGCACTCGAGTACAAGGTAGCCTGCAGTAATTTGTCCGTCTCAGTTCTAGGCTAAGCGCGGAGTAATTGCGACAAATGACCTAGAGGTTGGACTATCGGGACTCGTAACTTGCAAGTTGCAGTTCGAGTTTTACCGCAAGTAGCCGTGAGTATAAGTTGGCTCAGATAAGCCTCTTAATCTCAGAGTACAGTTGCTTATAGTGACAGGAGCAGGGGACAATGCTCCACTTACATTTTAACCGATCGGAAAATTTGTTGTCGATTTTTTTGTTCCGAAAATACGAATTCTTTTACAATACAAAAAATTGAAGTTGATATCTCCATTTTGGGGAATTTATAGGCAAATATGAAATCTTGAGCATATATAAAAATAATCTGTTCTGTGAGAAATTTGCGTTCAAAAAACCTTTAACGCGCGGTTAATGGCGGTTGGAGTGTCGGACTCGTAACTTTCAGTTTGCGGTCAGCAATCTTAAGCAAGTTCTGCACGCACATTAACTCAGTCTCCTACCCTCAACAGGATGGCAGATGAGTAGTAACTTATGGGCTACACGGTGAAAGCTTAGCGTGGCTGATAGAGGCGGTGGCATGTCTGCATGCTGCACTCCGGGTCCAATTTCTTGACGCGCTACATTTATGCCATAGCTAGGCGTCTATATTACGATTGTCGTCTGTCGTCGGTCGTCTGTCTGTTTGTCTGTCTGTATTGTGGCTAAACGGTGCGAGATAGGGCTTAAGTTGCTATTGATCACAAATAGGAAATTGCATATCTTTCAGATGAGATAAAAATTATCGACCTTGGATGACTTTGAAGCTCAGTACTGCAACAGGAGCTGTATGGCGCGTTTTCCTTAGCGACGGCTGGGCTTTCTTGTTTTGTCCTGCGCAGGCAATATTTTTTAACCGGATAATGCATATCATTTAGCTCGTGTTAGTCACCTGCCGCTTCAGAGATTTGGACACGTGTGTGTGTTTCAATGCATGGTCGTCTATATTTGAAGGTCTACTGCCGGTTTCACATGGCGGACGGCAGCTGGCTGAAGCCCGTCAGTGCGCTACCGCTGGCGCTACCTATCGGCTACGGCTGGTGGCTCAACAACCGTATGATTCGCGAGTTCATCTATGACTGCCCGCCGCCACCGTCAGTAACAACGAGCCAGTCTCGGCGACGTCCGGACGCCGTGACGATACTGCTCGGCGGTCCGATCAACTCGACCGAGGACGAGCTCGTTGATGACCCCGCTATCAGCGCCTGTGTGCCCATCGAGTTTCCCGACAAACCCACCGTCAAGGCCGATTTCGCCGCCTGCGTACAGGTAGCTGCCTGTCTATAGGCAGTGGCGGATCCAGAATTTTGGAATAAAGAGGGGGGGGCGGAAGGATAGTGGTGGAGTTTGGGGCCCAGAAAATTTGTTATAATTTTATGGAGAAATAATGCATCTTGTGCAAAATTTTTATTTGTTTTAAGATGCATATAGACAAAAAGGAAGGGGGCGGCCGACCCTCCAAACCCCCTTCCTCTTTGAATTCGCCAGTGTCTATAAGCTGTTCTGAGAAATTTGTAAAGTGCATTGTACATCTCGTCTCAATCCGCATCTTTTGATGCTATTAAGCTTCTATCTGCTGTCAACTTGTCCCACGGTGTCTTCCGTTTTCTGTCAAAATATGTCTCTTCTCTAGGTATTTTTTTCTCTTTAGTTCCTTTTTATCACTGGTAGAACTCATCAATTATTGACCAGCTTGTGTCTTGAAAGTCTATAGGGCCTAACGAGTGTTAAGTGCGGTGATCGATTAAGCCGGCCCAGCTGGCGCACGATATGTTTGCTTGTACCGCTTGCTTATATTTGCTTATATTAAAGAACGTCAAACAAATTTACTCTTTGCTTTAATGCGCGACTCTGACTATGGATCAGTGCGCACCTATCGACGCTAAACTTTCTTTTTCTTCTTTTTCTTCTTTTTCTTCTTCTGAGTATGCTCAAACTTTAACGAGTTTAATTAAGACTCTTGTACCAGTGGTTGTGGACGCGCTGGCAGTGCTGTGCTGAGTGCATAATGTAAAGTGCAGGTGCAAAACTGTAGTGCTGAACAAATAGAGATGAATTTCTAAGTTTCTCTCTGGCTATGGCTAGACCCCGAAGCCGCCGCCGTAAGCCGCCGCCGAAATTTTAAGCCGCGCCGGCTTAGGCTGTGTTCCGGTTAAGCCGTAGCCAGCCGTAGAAAGTGTGGATGACGGCGGCTGACAATCTACGTACAAAAAAATTGCAAGGTCCACATTATCTGCTGCAAATTAAAAAAATATTTTTGCTTTCTTTTCTTGCCATTTTTCCCTTCCCCAAATTCAGCTGAAAGGTCTGAAAAGCTCACTAACTAAGCTCCTCTAGCACGCACCGGGGCGGAACGCCGGTTGCAAACGCAACATCGGCTCTCAAAACGCATTTTTGACAACATTTTAGAATTGCGCAATGCAAATGTGGTTGTGTTTTTTGATTTGTTAAGCGAAACAATACCAACAAATCGGGTGGCGGATTTGATCTGTTAGCCCTTGTTTCTTAGAATAGGCATACGACCCTGCCAAATGTAGGCCCATGCTGAGTCCTTGGACAACGCCGCGGCAACGTCGGTTAAAGCGGTTTGCACAGAAAGTTGCAATTCTTCTATATAGACAACTGCAAATTTTAAGCAGAAAAAGATAGTTATGATTGTTCAAAATGTTAATTTTGCCAGTAGCTTTGTATAAGTGTGAAATTTCATTTCTATATTCTGCTTTTCGAAAAGCAATATTGCGACCAAAAAATTTTCTGACAGGCTAAAATTGTTGAGGGGGGGGGGTATTTAAGCCTTTTTAAGCCGGCTAGCCAGACGTAAAAAGCTATAAGCCAATTGCAAAAGTTTTAAGCCACGGCTTCGAAATTTATTAATGGCTCTGAAACATTCTTAACTTTAACGTTTTCGCGTTGATGAAATGTGTTGTTGTTTTTTTCTGGTGCGCTGATCCAGGTGGCATACGGCTGGCTGAATCCGCTGGCGTTGATTGAATGGCTGGAGCTGCAGCGCCTGCTGGGGGTCGAAATGGTTGGCATATACAACCTCTCCATCAACGAGGGACCTGCAGCACAGGTTTCAATATCCAGATATCAACCAACATCATTGTTTAAATCGTTTAGTCTACTTGTTTCTCACAACACGGTCTGTATAAAAGTGGAAAGAAAACACTTTGGGCGGTGGGAAACAAGTTGCATTTTTTGTCCGACAGGCGGCTGCAGATTTTTTACTGAAGATATTGTGGGTACTCAAAGTTTTTATTTTTTTTCTGTCTGCCCTGTGCACTTATAACTTATAGCAAACAAATATTAATGATTATTTATATGTTAACAGACTGATGTTTTCTTTCTGGTAGGTGTTGCGGTACTATTCATCGCACGGAGGTCCAGCGACAGGTAATGGTCGAGGTGGGTTCGTGGATCTGCGTCGATCGGACTATATCGCCGACGGTCCGTCGCAGTTCCTGCTGCACGGAACTCCCGCCATTAACGACTGCATCTATCGCAACATGCATCGTTTCAAACACATCGTCGTCGTAGACTTCGACGAGGTATATATATATCCCTACACCACATCATCTATAGCACGCTCAAGACTATTTTACTCGAAATAAATATAGTTTGAGTTTGAGCTGCGGAAAATCACGCGATTTAATCTTTCGGCTGTCCTAATAGGCCGTATTTTGCGTCTCCTCGTCTGTTCCATCAGGCTTTTTCGTGTCTTTTTGTGGCAAGTGCTGGGAGGAATAACATACCGATGTGCCAGATTTCACTCAAAAGGCCAAAGGTCAGGGTGGTCATCCACAGTTAAAAACTTTCAGAAAAAAGTGTCTGTTTAAAGAATAGTATTGCTTTTGTTGCTTATGGCAACTGTACTTTAGTTGGCTGCAGCGAGTCCGCAGATTTTGTTAAAGCACTTGGTTCATTGATGATTAATACCCCGTTTACAAGATCAAGCAATCATCAAGCAAACGTCGAGCAAACATCAAGCAAATATAAAGCATGCATAAAGCATAACCTACACGACGCAAACATCAAGCAAACATCGAGCAGACATCGAGCAAACGTCGAGCAAGCATCGAGCAATTAGAGCACACGTCGTGCACGTGTATGTTGAATGCATTTACCGGATGTTTACTCGATGATTGCTCGATGTTTGCTTGATCGTGTAAACGGGGTATAACACGCCGGTAGGCGACGTGCTGGCGACTTGCAAACGCAAAGCGCTATCAACAGTTAGACGGCAAACAGACGCATGGACAGACGCAGCCACACGCAGACACGCTGCCCAAATTTAAGGGTCGCTAATTAGCTTGCAGCACTCAAACCGGTTGATTTATTTATTTGATTTATTTATTTACTGATGTACCAGACGCCAGACGGCGTACAGACGCGTGGACAAACACAGCTACAGACACGCTGCTTGAATTTAAGGGTCGCTCCATAGCTTGCAATAGCCAATTGGTTGATTGATTGTGCATGACGTATAGTTCATCGTTCCTCAGGCGCCGCGCTTGACGCTGAACGAGGTCATCTCCGAACTCGAGCGTAACTTCACATCGACGCGTGAATATCCACCGGTCAACTTTATCTTCGCTAATAACTACTTCTTCACCGACCTGCAGCAGCCACCGACTCCACCGCCGGCTGTACCACCACGGGTTGCGGGGTCAGCCAATGTCCAGGGTACAAGTCGTGTCGAGGCTGGGCAAGCCGAGCTTGAGTCTCGTCTCATGACGTTACGGTATGTACGGCAGCCCACGTTTTTAAGGTTTTTGACGTTTTTTTTCATTTTTCAGCCTTATTTAGGCCTATAGATTTATTTTTTTCAAAACGTTTATTGACAATTTTACTAAGAACCTCGAGAAGTGCTTTTGAAACCACAGAAATGAATTAACAGGCCAGAGTGGTGGTAGTTACCTCCGCCAAGGAGGTTATGTTTTTGCCACCAGAGTTTGTTTGTCTGTCTGTCTGTATGTCTGTCTGTCTGTGTGTTAGCAAGATAACTCAAAAAGTTATAGAAAGATTTTTCTGAAATTTTCAGGGAATGTCGTGAATGGCAAAAACTATAAGTGATTCAATTTTGGGGGTGATCCAAAAGGAATCCTAGATTCTGGATCACTTTGAAATTTTCATTAACATTGCTTTCAATGGGGCATAAAGGAAACCGTTGCCATACCGAATTTGGTGCTGTCACCTGGCGAACAACATGGCGTTGGCGGAGGTCTGCGGTCTCTGACTGCTTTCTAGTTTTAGTTAGTTAGTCTAGTGCTCTGATACTTGGTCTTGTTGAATTGAAATTGAATAGGCCTAAAGTTTTCTCTTTCTACGAGTTCTAGCTGCTGCACCTACAGCATTGGGCTTTAGGCAAGATAGTTAGCAAAATAGCAAATTAGAGCTGAGGTTTTTATTCAATGTTTTAAGGCGTTATTTTAATTTCTGCAACGTTTTTTTACGTTTTTAACGTTTTTTCATTTTTTCTGGAACGTTTATTTACTTCTTTGAAACGAATTAGGGCTACAGTTTTTTTATTCAACGTTTATAAACTTTTGTTATTTATGTCACGTTTTTTTAAATAATTTTTTTCTCGAACGTTTTTACATCTATGGTTTTCATGCAGGTATCGGCAGCGGGCGCCGCTGAGCGTCTACGGCTACGCGGTGAAATCAATCATCGACCCTCAGGCGTGCGTGAGGATGCACAATCACTACTGCTGGGCCGTGACCCCCGGCTACGAGCTACGCGGCTACATCGAAGTCGTCAACGAGACTATAGCCGTCAACCAGCACTACAAGCGATGCCATCTGAACCAGACCGAGTGTTCAAGCGCTCTTAAGGCGGCCAGGCTGGACCTGACCATGGACCGATACCGGGACAAACTAGTCGCCAACGTCCTGCAGCGCATACGCGATATATTCCCCGGCCAAACGCCGGCCGAGTTCCTGCGTAATTTGCACCGATATTCCTGATGATGAACTTTCGCCTAGTGGCCAGGGGCGGGGCAGAGGAAGGGGACAGTTGTTTTTCTTAAATTTTGAGCTGTTCAAAAATTGTTAAAAAAAAATTTATTTTTGTTGAAAGATTTTCGTCCAAAAATACAAAATTTGGTGCTAAAACCCTCATTTTGGGAAACTTTATCGGAAGAATTAAAATTCTGTGCACCTGCAGTGATGATCGACTCTGTTCAGAAATTTGCAGCTGTTTGTCCCGAGGCGTCTACTCCATTGACCAGTGGAGGCAAATGCCTCCTGGAAAAAGTTGGGGGAAGTAAAAAAATTGAAAACTGGGGGAAGATTTTTTTCGATGGCAAATTGCCTAAAATACCGAAATACACTTGACACAAAATGCGACAATTCTGCAATGCTCCATTTTTTTCTGCTCACTTCGCTCGCAGATTACTTGTATCCCCCATTTTTAAAATTGTGGTACCACCATGCTTTTTTGCTTTTATTTCTTAAACTGCACTGAATTTGGTCAGATAATTTTTTGCAAAATAAGTAAAATTGTTCTCACCAGATGTCATATTTAACGCTAAAATGCACCAAATTTAATTTCGGCTGGGGCTCCGCCCCAGACCCGAGACCCCACTGAAAGAGCTTACAGCGCTCCCTCAGACCTTTTATTCCAGATTCAAGAGATCCTACTTTTAAGGCAAACGGACAGAATGAAAGAAAAGAAGGGAAAGGGAAGGAAAGGGCAATGGCGTATAGACAAGGGAGGGGATTTAGCGCCTCAATCATAAGCATACGTTTTAAACTATAGATGTGAAAAATCTTTCAAAAAAATTTAAAAATCGCTAAAACTTAAAAAAATCGTACAACAATTTTGAAAACGTTTAAAAACGTCGAATAAAAACATCAGCCCTAGTTTTGTTCAACCTCTTGTTTTAATGCCAAATGTTGTAGGTGCAGTACAGCTGAAACTAGAGACAAAGAAAGCTTTATTCATTTTTCACTCCCAGCGTGGGTCATAAGCAGTGGCGTATTTAGGATTTGGCAAAGGGGGGGCATGGCGAGCGCGTAGAGCGCGAACCTATAACGGGGGTCTGGGGGCGGAGCCCCCAGCGGGGTCAAGGGGCAGAGCCCCTGGTCAGGAGGTCAGGGGGCAAAGTTCCCGTGAAGCTGAAACACTTTTTCCTTTTGAACGTTCAATGGAAGCCGCAAATTCGCCCATTTTTCTGAAATTTGGAAACGCAGAAAATCACAGATATTTGCGTTGTTTTAGCAAAAAATAGAGTTTAGCAAGCTGCAAAACGTCGTCACCGTGTATTATACGTGATTGTCTATAGTCGTTGTCATTATTTGCTTTACTGTATGTTGTTCTGTTCAAATACTGTGACCATATGCTTATAGTTATGGTTATGGTTGTAACTTTTCAGGAAAAAAACATTTTCGAATTTTTGACATGATAACTGTAATTTAAATCAAGCAGAATAACGTGTAAAATTAGAAAACAAGAAGTGCAGCATTTGCTAGGGTGTGCCGACCATACCACCTGTATCTGAGGGAGGACTGAAAAAGCCTAAGTTTTAAAAGGTTTTTGAAGATTTTTATCCTACAGTATTCAAGTAACGATCGAAGCTATTGTCGTGGTTGTCGTTCGTCTGTCTGTCTGTAATGGATGTACTGTGGCTAACGCGTAGAGCGTACAGAAATACTTTTTGCACGATTAATTAGCCATGAGTGTTAAACTCAGGTGTGCAAAATTTCAGCTCCAAGGGGAACATTATCAAACTGAGGGTTCAATGAAGAAAGGGGTAGGAAAAATGTGTGTTTTCAAAGAAAAACTGGCCATGTCTCAGAAACGGTGAGATATACGGGTTAGGTTATACTATCAATCACTACTAGGAAGTGAGATATTAGCTTTCAAATGACATGAAAATCATCGATCCAGTGGCGTAACTATACGGGAGGCAAACAGAGGCACTGCCTCCGGGCGCCACCTTAAAAGGGGCGCCAAGGGGGGGGCGCCAAAGGGGGCGTCAAAAGGGCGCTAGATTCCAGTGCTCTATTTTTGAAACCACATAGGCCTAATATAGTTCTTAATTTTTGATTATCTCCGCCAAGTATAATGTAGTGAACTTAATTGGCGGATAAAATGTTTTCACTCCATTCTGTCGTTTTGTCTGTCGTTCTGTGTTTGCACGGTGACATATATGCCTAAGTGACGTCACAAAGACAACACGACGTCTTTAATTTTTTACGCGCGAAAGCAGCTACTGCAATCGCAATTCTGTCTGTCCGTCTGTCTGTCACACGGGTGGATCGGTGAAAAACGGTGCAAGCTAGAATTACCAAATCTTTACCATCGGCTGCATGGAAGACTCTAGTTTTAGGAAGCGTAAAGCTTTTCCATAAATTCGAAGGGGGTCACCCCAAACGATTGCGCTAAATGAGAGAGGGGTGGGCAAAATTTGCGATTTTTAGCCAATAAGTCGCTGTATCTCAGTAACGGTGCGAGATATGGCCTAGGTTACTATTAATCACTAATAGAAAGTCGTACGCTGGCTCTCGATTGGCGCCGAATTTAATGACCTTGAATGACATTGAACGCCAAAATAGGGGGTTGTATGGATTTTTTTAGCGATTTCGGGCTGCGACACAAGTCTATATCATTTACATGGTGGCGCCACGGAACTATCGTTATGCGATCCAGATAGAAAATTTGGTATTTGTATATTAACTTAGCATTAACACCCCAATTTTCAGCTAAACTACTGAGCCGTAACTGCTATAGACTTTCGTGCGTTTCGTGAGCATTAGCTCAAATTTCTTGTTTGACAAGGAGTTGTAATTAAATATATATATATAATAT
>Ga0209671_1006346_pt1 | contig 12119 bp, 7 predicted proteins | sample WorMetHERISLAND2_2_FD_187401 | JGI IMG/M metagenome (GOLD analysis project Ga0209671, IMG submission 187401) | Marine gutless worms symbiont microbial communities from Max Planck institute for Marine Microbiology, Germany - Olavius geniculatus... | ecosystem: Host-associated > Annelida >...
CTGCACCGTATTGTTTAAGTTGCAAAAAGTTCGTTTTTTGCTTCTCCTGTAAAATTACAGTTTTCCTAGTTACGGCGTTTTGCCTTTGTACGGCAGAGTAGAGTGCTGAGCCAAGACGTTCGCATCTGATAGAAACTGCGCATCGATGGCGTTATCGTAGGGGCCTACGATATATTCTGGAAATGTTTGTCCTTATAGTAAGCAGTTACTAAAAATTATGATAAGTTTAATCTAGCATATAACGTAAAAGAACTACAGCTCGCATAGACGGAAATGGACTGAAAGAAATGAAACGCATACTGTCATTGAAAGAAATTCTTAAAATCAATAAATAAAACAGGTTATGCAAGAGATAAGAGCTTGAGATAAAAAAAAAACACTAAAAAGGAAGGAATATCGAGAACCGAAATCAGAAAAATGAACTAAAACGCAAAGCTGTGAACAAGAAACAATCATATCAGGCAGGCTGGACGTGGCAAAAGTGGAGGCGGCATTAAGCTGCGACTGAGCGAGGCGCATGGCGCTAGTTGCGTCCGTCCGGGCGTCCATCGATATCACGTCGACGCCATCTGCCCTACCAGCGCTGCGTCCGAGCACCGGACAAAGGAAGCGCCGTATACCCGCACATCGGCTTGGCACAGCCGGGAAACTGACGAACGAACCGACGGACGGCAGAATGGCCAAGGGACTGGGGGACGGAGCGAGAGGAGAGCGGAGGGAGAGGGCAGACACGGTGAGGGAGGAAGCTGTGGCGACGACGACGACGTTTACGCGCCATCGGGTTATTGGCGGCCGGCCGTTTGCTAATCAAGTTGGTCTGACGGACCGACCGGTGCGGCGCCCAGACGGTCAGCCGCGCCACACGGCAATACAGATACGACGACCAACCGACGACGATCCGTCTATTGGACGGTTCGGACCGCCGAACTCGCGCAAGATTTCGTCCCGACCAGCGTCCTGCACGAACGTATTTCTGCGAGAACTGCTGATCACAAGTGGCAGGATCCAAGCGAATGTGCGACAAAACGACTTCCACGCGGAAAACACACCAGATCAGTATTAGCAGCTTCTAATAACCCGTTTTCGTACATTTTTTTATACATTTTAATATGAGATCGATTTGCATGTCGCGTTGCCTCAATTTCACGTTTTTTGGTGCGGAAAATTAGTTAAAATTTTCCATACGTACGAAGTGAGTTGACGACGCAAAAACCAATTGCATGCATAGATCAGAGAGATCAATCAAAAACTAACCGCTTACAGAAATGGCCGGTGGTTTACAGGCTCAAAGACTACACTGTGTCTCAAAAAATGATAATAAAGTGATTATTAAGTATCCCATCATACTTTAACAGGCTTAACTGCGTCGCTACACTACCTTGTAAAACACAAATTGTCAAAAATCACAAAAATTACAATAATACAAGTAAACAAATTATTTTGTTGAAACAATTTTCTACTAATTTCATATTAAAATTAAATAATGTATAATTTTAGACACAATTCTTGTGTTTGCAAACAAAAGTATTATTGTAAATATTGTAAATAATAATTTTTAATACATTTGTGATGTAACCTGCCATTTAGCAATGAGTTAAGGCTCTGGTTAGGAAGTTATATCAATTCAAAAAATACAATTTCTAGAGAATTCTGTCAAAATTTTCAAAGATAGACAGCAAGAGGTACATCGTTACTAAAAAGATTCGGGAAACAACAAGCAATCCGAAGCACCGACGCAAGGCCTGAGATTGGCCGACTGAAGCATGCACGTACGGAAGAGAACGTGACCACACTCACCATTGTGGATGAAAGGGTAGGCTTACTAAACCACAGAGGCCAGAAACAAACACATCGTTAAACTCGCCGGATATCCAAAAAGATGGGTTTAACACCGTGTAACATCGTTCGGATTATTTATTGCGAGCTTAGGCTGAAGTGTCTTTCATTTTCCAACACGCTTTTTATCTGTTATTGTTAGCTTTTCTTGCATTTATATTTTACAAAGTAGTGTAGCGACGCAGTTAAGGTGTGATGGGATACTCAATAATTACTTTATTGTCAATTGTATAGAAAGTGTGCCAGTGAAAAAATTTTAAAAATCGGTTAATAATTGGCAAAGATATGGACAATACCAAATGTGACATTTCTTTGAGACACCGTGTACAAAACCAACCAAAATTGCCAGAAAGTGACTACGAAATAAACTGCGAAATAAGGAAAACTAAAAATCAGTCTAAGAACGTTCGCAGGATCAGTAAGTAACGTTTCTTGCATGGTTCCGTCTGAAAGACGCAGTGTCACCGAAGAGATGCTGGCCGACTGTTATCACCTCTGCACTTAACGGCCCTGCATGGTCGTTGCGATGAGTACACAGGAACAGCCTAAACGACGTAAACGCGGATAAAGCCTGCCACCAGCAGCAAAGCAAACGTCCACGCCGAACGGCAGGCAGGGAGGAGAAGTTAGACCGACGGAAGCCCGCCAGTTCTGGAGGTCGACGGAAGCGCGTCAAATTATCCGCCAATAAAACGACTTGGACGCTGGACCGCCGACCGGCTGCCATGTGGCTGCAGACCGGACCATGCACATCCGCTCATCAACCGTACGTACGGCTGCTGCAAGGCTCCCGTCCTCCTGCCATCGGGCGCACGCCGCCGCCAACATAATAGCGACTCGACCAATGCATCGCCGCGAGAAATCTTGCACCGTTTTATTGGCCACCAAACGAATCCGTTTCGTAACATGCGGATACACTGAGCGATGAAAATCGTTTCAAAACTTGCCGATACCGGTACCGAGAAATTTGACAAAAAACGGCAATACCGGACATTTACTGATTACTAGCCGGCGGCGAGAGCGAGTACAGTTAAAGCGGCGACAGACAACAGCCAAGGTAAGGGGGGAGTGGCGCAGTGGTCGATATGGCCTAAGTTTACGACATGCCTTCATCTTGCAGAGGATAAAGACGGATATCGACGCTTCATTCACAAAGTCGCTCAGTGCCTATACGCTCGTCTACCGGGCGCGCCAAGCGCCACTGGTCGATATGCTGCAGGTGCTATCCCCACGGTGTACTTAGCACGCCATAGCGAGCAACATCCGGCAATCTCCGATATCAAACAGTCATCGACCAGACCACCGGCACAGTACAGAACTATATAGGGCCTATATAGGCGGATACATATTGTACAAAGATGCCGCATATAATACATACTCCACCAAACGATCCATCTTACTACACTAATATCCTTCCTATTGATACAAATATAAAGGGTATAGGCCAAAAAAGTGACAGCCTTTTAATATTTAGTTTTTTTCTTGTTTTGATACATTGTATTTGCAATTTTTATTTACTCACGTATTATTTTCGTCGAATGATGTCGTTCTTCGTCCGCCGATGTCAACAAGTTCGGTTAGTATTTGGATGGGTGACCGCTGGCAAACCCAGCCTCAACTCAGCCTGGCCATCCCTCCGCGGGTGGGCGCAATGATTACCAGCTAAAGCTGAAACGTAAACAGGCACACCGCGCGATGCACTAGCCCCGTATCAGTGGTCTGGCACTGGCAGTGTAAACTGGTTCCTGAGGCTAAGAAACAGAGATCAACGACGCCCGTGTGTGCCTACATGTAACTAGAGAAGGACTTAACGTGGGTTTGTGTCTGTAATTCGAAGGTTCGATAGTCCGAAGGTGTATCATAGTGCAGCATGCATTTTCACTAACCCTAACTCCTAACCGTGGACAAGAAATGTGGCGATTTGAGTCAACGTCTGTAAAAGTGTATAGGAAAGAGCGTTCGAACTTTCGGCCTCGCCTATCGGTCCTATTGAGCTGCCCGCCTTTTCGATTACATTAGGCCTACGTTTTGTGACATACCGGCGGTGGAGGCGTGGAGTTGAAGCTGGCATTGGCGGAGCAGTTAGCACAACGACAGTTTGGTGGATCGACGCTGAGCACGTGGCTTGAAATGAGTGACTTAAGACTAGTGCCGTGGTGCTTGATCGAACGCTTCCAGTCCCTGGCAGTGCCGCGACCACTCGCCTGTTGGAACTGGTTCGGCGTCATCCACGCACCTGCACGGCAACCAAAGTACAAGCAAAGCACAAATTTATACACCGTGTCTTGAAAACGCTACACTATCATATCCATAGCTTTGCAAAATATTAACCAATTCTAATTAATTTTCACTGTGGACAGACAATTAGCAATTAAAATCTGAAGTTGACCATAATTGCGCCGAATTTTGTTCGATTCTGGAACGCCCCTAAATTTTTGAACTTAGATTAGTCCCATAAAACATACCTCCCATCATTCACGTGGCAGGGTTTCACGGCGATCGGCCGACGGAGCTCAAATATCTCACGCTGTAAAAAATAAAGAAACAGCAGTAAAATATTAAACACCCCGTTCGAGCAGCCTAATGTGCGACACGGCAGAATAACAGCAGAACATCCGCGGGAAATCAGACAAACGTCTTAACTAACGACGCACCAAAGAGACTACATTTCCGCAGATTTGAACTTTTCTATTCTATTATGTAACACAACGCTTGGAGGAGATATATGCCAGAAATGACTGCATGCGAAACCTTTACAATTTCAATATTATTTGTCCTGACTAACTTCATAGAAAATCTATTAAATGTTTACTACCGGGGGTATAATTACGATGTAGTAATAATCTTTGTTTAGCAGTATCGTATCCTTGGGCTGTTGGGCTGGTAAGAGGCGCTGGAGCCTGGAAACGTAGTTATTTTGTGCTTAAAGAGAGATCTCATCGAACATATAATAAAGCCTATATCTCACCGGTTCGTGTCTGACCCTTGGTTTGACCTTGAGCGTGACCTTGGTCGAGTTGATCGGTCTCTAGGTACACGCACGCTGTCTTGCTGCCGTTGCGTAGTCCGTCGACACGTAGCTTGGCTCTGTTGATGCCACACACGACGTCAATCACCAGACAGTCCAGCTCATCCGGCGGCGCACTTGCCTCCGTCAACGTTCCCACAATCCCCTGGTCACCGCCGGAAGTCGAGGACGACGACGTGCCCGCTGCGCTTTTGGCACGCGACTTCCGGTTGCGCTTGCGCGGCGGCGGCGCGGACCTCGCAGAGGCACCATTGTGTTGAGGCGTCGCACTGTCGCCTCCCGAATCCATCGATGACGTCACAAGACTCGACGCATGCGTAGTCAGTCTGCCAGCAGCGGATTCACGAGTTTTTTTACAGTGTCTGCAACATCACAGGCGGACAAACGCCGATGCACATTAGCCATTGAACTGATGCAGTGACCGCAGGTTTATGCAATGTGGGTGAAGACAGGGTGCGGTTAGCATAAAAATCTCTCTCTGAACACGTTAGGGTGCTGTAGAAATTTCATTATTACTACTAATACTATATGACAGGTATTTTTATTTCTTCCGAACAAAAATTGTGACTAACAGTAGCGGAAAGTTAGGGAAACAAAAAAAAACTGCAGAAAGCAATCGGGGAGAAGTATTAAGAAGAGAATACGAATGCATGTTCTTGATTCAACCACTGGCTGCAACATGTAGCTGTGGAACGATACAATATGTACAACTTTCTATTAATGTGTCTATATAGTGGCAAAGTGCATGACCCTAACAAATTGTGAGGAAAGACAACACTAGCCTACAATGTCAAATGTTATCGGTGTGTCAGATATAATTGCATTGCACCATGCCCATGCAGATCAACGGTGACTTATAGCACCCACTCGCAAGTTCACGGAGTGTCAAGTCAATTACACTCCGACAGAAGACACGACCAGAGACCAGGTCACGTTTCCTGATAATAACGTTGACCGGGCATCTGCCCCCTACGGTCAACTTGGATCAAGTGCCCAGCCAACAGTTACCGGAGCTGCTAATATTGAGGGATTGAACCGGAGGAGAAAGGGACAAATGCATAGAAACTGTTGTAATCACGAAACATGGCTCAACCAACGTATAGCGTCACGTCAGACGTAACACACCTAAGATCATTCAGTATAGCGGAAGAAGCACCTGAATGAACGAGAAACAGAGCACCTGCGATGATAACAAAGGGTAAACATGGACAGCCAATTAAAGCGTGGCCTTCCCCCTTGGCTTTACAGTTCCACTATACATTCAACTAGACAGTACGCGTTTTAAAAGCGACTTCGAAAATGCAACACAGGGAACTTGCGCCCCCGCTGACAAACAAATATCTTGGCGTGCACCCTCCTGCCACAAATCCGGCGCCGCCACGCACTGTAGCTCCATCCAGTGCGAGATTATCGGTGAGGATGATCGGGCGCGTTGAGCCGCGGATTATACCGCGCCGAGACGTTGACCCGGCATGCAGTGCGGCCGTGGCGTGACGTGACGATGTCATAAGATGAGCACGCGACAGACAAGACAAGACTAAGACAAGACGCTGAATGACCGGTCGGTCGCCGACTGCAGGTTATCGCCGCACTGTGACCGCGTCCGTCTCGCTATATGATATTCATGGGCCCAGAAACCACGCGATCATCGCCGCGTGAAATGCACTCGCCCGGCCCCGTCCGGCCTAAACTCCACTACATCGACACGTTGTACAGCTTTTTACGGGGAAACCCATTGCAAAGGTACGGAGCGTCACCTGCCGTATGGGATCACATAGTTTTACCTGCCATCCGACACAAGCGCCCCGTCTTAACCCCAGCCAGACAGGCCGGACGATACTCGATTTACTAGCTTGGTCGGATATCTTGGTTTTCAACTTTTCGTTGTATATTTACAGCTGTAGATGGTATGCGTGTCCGCCCACAGTCACTGACACAAGTACTAACCACTTACGATCTTAAGTCCACAGACTGGTGCGGATTTGCCGCAAGCTATCGTGGTTCTTTGTGAACTTGTGTTGGGCGTAACACTTACCGTGGATTTTTGCACCACATAAGTAAGTGAGCAAGTAAGTGTTGTCTTTATTTTACTAGTGACAACCGCACAAGCATTATGCAGACATAAATCATCAGTAATGCACAAAACACGCCATAATAGGCTGCAGGTGATACGGATTCGTGCAAAGACCGTACAAATGTCGTACAGCGAACGCACGACAGGTATAGAAGTAAGTGGAACGTGGGCATATAGCAGGAGCCGTGACGACACCACGCAGCAGAGACCAACCAAGCGTCGGTCGATCTGCCAGCCGACGACGACGAACCAGTCTGCTGGTGCTGGCCGTCTTGCCCTGCGGCACCACGACCGACCGACCGACTGACACAAAGCTGGTCCCGCCACGCAGCCGGAAATACGGCGTGGGGCGGGGTGTTGCACGGAGAGAGGAATGGGAGGGGCGAGGGGAGCAGCGACGCGATCAGGAAGCGGCTGCTGCGAAGGTCAACAAAGGTCATCGTCGAGAAACGTTCAGCGGCCGACCGGCGACGGATTGTCGACGTGAAATGTCAACGCGCGCGAGCACGTAACGCAACGCAACGGAAGTACGCGTTGCGTTACGTGCGTTACGTTGCCTGCTACGAGACCGCGACGCAAGCCCCGCAGCAAGACTAACGCAGGCGCACACATTTTTCAAACTACAGCATTCTGGCTCGCTACTAGTTGCAATATACATGTATACACCACGGAAAAGTGGCGCCTGCAATTCTGCGAGTCACTGTGGTGAAGAAAGATTTCTATGATTTCCCTCACTGCTATGTGTCGAACATTACAACGTGCGCGATTTACTGACCATTGCTGGGCATTTTTAAGTCGAAAAGAATCTTTAATCAAAGCCACGATAAAGTCGCCGGTGTGCGTGCGTCGACGGACGGGGCAGCGCCGCCACAGTACACAACTGCACCGCCGGGTTGCTCGCTGCACCAGTTCACAGCACGCGCGTTTCGTACAGCCATAAATTACTATTAAGACGCTCTTAGCTTTCGCGTGCCGAGCTACGAGCCGATTTTGGAGTCCTTAAGCTCGTGACTCGTTTCACATCCTTATCGATATAATGCTATCGACGGACCTACTATAAAAGCTCTATCGTTTAGGTGTACGTATTTGGTAGTAGTTAAGTCACATTAATGTGTGAAAAACACCTTTTGAATGCGCGTGCAATCTTTTGCGTCGCTACACGTATACATTGGCGGCGCATCGGGCAAATTCAAACGCTAGACGGAATTCGGACGACAGCTCAGGTCGCCATACAGAGCACCTTGATGAGGCAAGTGCGTTTAATACTAGAGTGTGAGAGTCTAGTCCTGTGACTTGACTCACACGAGCCGGACTGAGCCGCGCTGACACGTAGCATGTAAGCGCCTACCGGGCCGCCACGTTAATGACGAAGCACTTCCGCTGCTAGATTGTACCGCGTCATACAGTGTCGCCGCAGCAGCAGCCGACAGCCATAAAGACTGATCCGTATCACACGCATGCGGACTATATCTGGAAAACTGGTCTGAAAAACCTACGTTTTTAAGTTAAAAAAGCCTAAAAACCTCAATAGTCAATTTTCAAGTTTTTCTGTAAAATTTATTACACTTGATAATTTAGTAACTTATTACTTAGTAATTTATTACACTATTAATTCACATTTTAATCATGATTTTTGAGTTATGACGTCAATCACGTCATTATGTCGTTCACTCGTTTTTCCCAAGTCGTTATTTTGTGCACGGTGTTCATTAAACACTAAACCAGAAAAACCTTTAAAACCCCAAAACATAAGTTTTCTTTTTTCCAGCCCTGATGCGAACAGCGCACGACTAACTGGAACTAAAACTTCTGCGCTTCCCATCGTATGGTTCGATTATACGCGTGTGATAAATGTCATACGCATAACATACGCGTACGACTATGATACGTTCTGTACATGCAGTCAACGCTATATACTTACTGTCACTGGTCTTTACATGTAACAGTAAGCTTAAAACACGGCGTGACGTCAGCTAGTGCATATTTGGTATCTGACAATTTGTAGCGTTGATAAATTTCAACGATTCTTACATTTTCTCCGTTTGGAATGTGCCTCGTCAGTATAACAAACATTCTGAGAGGTGATCATAGATTTTTTTCTTTTTTGCGCGTACATAATTTTGCTATTTTACGAAACGTTTATTTCACGTTTCATAATAAGTATCATACGCGTATCATATGTAGGCTACGTAGCTTATGATTCAAAAATACGAGATGTATCATTCATATATATGAATCGAACTATACTTTTAGTTGCCGTCTGGCGAAAAAGAGGGCTTTGTTGCCTATTACTAATTTTACGTTTTACGCCTTACGTTTTTTACCAACAGTTTTTTTCATTAGAACTTCACAAGCAAACAAAAAACCGCATTAATATTTTGAGGGACCAACAAATTGGGAAGAAGGGTTTTGTCAGGGACAGACGACAACCGGAAGCACTGCAGAAATTATTTCTACGCCTAGGTTTCTCCGCGTTTTCTTGTTTGTTCCTTCTACCCTAGTCAATGGCAAATAAATATTTTCGCTACCGGTGTAGGCCTACGACCAGACTCCCCGGCAAGGACAGGTAGGTATAGGCTAAGTTCAGACGCTACTGACCAGCTAGCGCAGACGAAATTTCAGGCGTGATGAGCGCTGTCAGTTGCAAGCGTTTCGTCTTCGCTAGCACAAGACGAGCTCGATACACACAGAGAAGTCAGTGAGACACGAGAACGATGAACGTCATGCAGAAACTACACGACTAGACTAGACTGTGACGACGACGACGACAGACAACGCTAACGTGAGAGCGACTGGACTGACTGCCAGTGACTGGGCGCCGGGCGACTGCTCGCAACAGCATCCAACACGACGAACGAGCGAGCGACCGGTCGCCTCACTCGCAGTGGCTAGTCAGTCAGTCAGTCAGCTCGGCCGTCTGGGGACATAACTCTCCTGGAAATAATACCCCTAAAACGACCCCCTCTACTGCGATCTCCGCAGCAGTCGATGTAGCTTCGGTTCGTACTTGATTGACTTCAGTGTCAAATCTGTTTAGCCGTGTCATGTTGAAATATGTTTCGCTGCAGTAGAAATATTCTTGGTGTTGCTTCTGAGAATAAATGCAAATCTTGACAAAAAGTCAGGCATGGCAGAATGATGTCCGTCAATTAAAAGCTGGAGAATGAAGGGGGATTCTATCCTAGGGAAAAGGGGGTCATGTCCGGGGGAGGTTCGGTTCTACCTTCGGCTGCCGGGCAGTGTACTCGAGTGGACTGGGACTGTCCGTCCGACCGGTCGCCTGGCGCTGCTGACTCACGGCCGCACGATCGACCAAACGAGCTGACGACCGACCACCACCATGCAGCAACAACGCGGTCGCCGCTCGCGCACTCGCTTTTCCCGTCATCTCCCTCTCCCCCCTCCGCCTCCTCCCTGCCTTCCTGCCTCCCCGCGCACTTCCCCGCCCGTCCAGCAGCGCTCCCCGGGGCCGCCGCTGGCACTCCTGACAATCAGCGGCGGGTGGGTGAGTGAGTGGGCGCCGGTGTGGCGAGCGTACGGTGTGGTGCAATGCTGGCGGCGACCGGCAAACCAACGCTTCACCGTGCTGTGCCGTGCTGACGTCGTCGCCGTGGTCGTCGTGGTCGATAGTAAATTGACGGCGCAGCGCCTGCCAGTGCCCGCGTGTTTCATGCCACCCGCAGTGCGCACCAACTATCCAACCACCATCGGAGTGTGATCGGACCAACCAACAGACGAGCGGACGCCGCGCTCTGATGGATAACACACGCTATTATGGGGGTAAAGCCATTTCGGCCGCCGCTCGATTCGGCCGCATGTCAAAACATCATTTAGGACTGTAATTCACATGATGTTCCTTAGGAGAAAAAGAATAATTCAACGCATAGGCCTAATTACTAAGTTGACCGCCGACGCTTCTACAGGAGCCATCCACACCCGATTTCAGTCGGTCGAACACTGACTACCGGGTAGATGTGCTGATGCGGCAGCATCGCAAGCGCCATGTGACATAGCAGTCCGGTAGCTTTACGAATCGTCTGTAAATCTTACCATGTACCATGCAGAACATACAGCATCGTGCCGTATTGAGACGTATAACCCTCATCGCCTAATTCCTAATCCTAACTCTAAAATAACTTTAACCTTGACCCTAACCCTAACCCAACTACTAACCTACAAAAGTTGTTCGAAGTTAAAACTAATGCGATTTTTACTGAGTAAAAAAGATATATTTATCTGTATTTTCGGCGGATTTTCGGCGCACAAAAATTCGGCGCCGAATTCGGCTGCGGCTAGGCTCGGCGCTACGCTGCAGGCGCAGATACAACACAGTGACTGAACCAAGCTGCGGCTGCAGCGACTCAATACGGTCTCCTGCCGTTTCACCCAATTTCATTTCGCCTGATGCGCCTTCGATTAAGGTTAAGCTTTCAAAAGGCAAACAGCAAAAATAAATATCTACAAATACCAGGCGCAGCTATACAGCTACATGTATTATACAACGACGATCGGCTAAACTGTACAAAATCACGCGTCAGAAACGCAGGACGGCATAGGCGGCAGTAAAGGGTCTTTGAATAGAAGCAAACAAAAGCCATCGGCGAAAAAGTAACCACTAAATCACATGCACTGAGTGACGGCTGTTTGATGAAATTATCCCGCCTGTGTAATACTGATATAATAGGAGATTGCTGCATTTATTTCAAATTTAAGTTACCTAGCGAAATAATTCCCTGTATATTTCAGAAATTTGTAAACAAACTTGAACTTCAACGCTGTACGTTAACCTGTTAGAATACTCTTATATTTAAGATTATGTGTGTCTGTGATATGCCATAGGCCAATAACTGTTTTATATATTTTTTGTTTTGTTATCTACCACATTGTGTTGGTGAATAAAGATTATCATTAGTGTAAGTCTCGCATTCAGCGACTTACGGATTATTCGCTCGCTTGCAATCTGAGCGTCGATAGCAAAAAAATCGATGATCGTCGTCGACGACGTCGTCTACAGGGTGGCCCAAAAAAACGGGGCCACTCTGTTATATAGCTTCTAACTTCAGAAATACTGCTTAGATCTACGCGATTTTTTTGCAGAAATCAAGGTCGTTTCATTCTCAACACGAAAACATAAGTTATTGAAATTAATTATGTGCAACAGTGGCGCCACCTGGCGAATAC
>Ga0209671_1006347_pt1 | contig 12119 bp, 6 predicted proteins | sample WorMetHERISLAND2_2_FD_187401 | JGI IMG/M metagenome (GOLD analysis project Ga0209671, IMG submission 187401) | Marine gutless worms symbiont microbial communities from Max Planck institute for Marine Microbiology, Germany - Olavius geniculatus... | ecosystem: Host-associated > Annelida >...
CTTACCCCCAACCCCACCCTTTCGACGGGCCTGCATTTGGCGTACACAAAAACATCGTTGCTTCTCACTGTGAACAGGCACTTTCCCAGCTTCAGATTCCTAGCGCCGCCCATGTTCCGTGGCCTAGGTCCTTTGTAGAGCCGTCAAGCAGCGGCGTACACGTGGGTAAAAAGTAAGCAAGGCGGAAAGTTGTAATTTTTTGACAGACAGCTGCGAATTTCCGACAGGGTTGATTATAAATGCTCAAATATTAATTTTGTCTTTATTTTGTCAAAAATGTTTTAGCACCAACTAAGCCTAAACGAATATTTTTCGACTATTTCCCGACAACCCAAAATTTAGGGGAAAAGGGAAGGAAGCAATTGCCCCTTCTGCGACCCCCGACTACCCCTTCAACCACGACTTTACTGCCCTTAAGTACGAGGCTGCCCCCTGCCCTTTGTGGTCTCCGGCGCCCTTGTGCGTCGTTTGTTTTACGGTTGTTTTAGCTCGTTTTATTGTAGCTCATGTGTGAGAGCTATAGGGCCACAACAAGTGCACGGAATGTCTAGACGGACAGATGTACCAATAAACGAAAGCAATAGGCCGATATACTTAATGCAACAATATAGCGAGACACGTTATGTATGGTACGTAATTAACTGTTACACAATCAGAGCGCGATTCCATAAACCGGCGCATGCACGTAAAATTTTATTATCACACGTATAGCAAACGAATAACGATAGACGATTTTTCACTGTTGAATAAAAAATATCGCACACGACGTAAACGTTTATACGTTGCTGCGGACATACGTCAACGTTCGTATACGGCACAATTTCAATCGGCGTCTACACTGTGTCCGGTAAAAAACTGACCCCCTAGACATCGTGCAATAAAAATGTAAAATCTGAACAAATTTGAAAAAAGTTTCGTACACTTGATTTCCGATAAATTCACGAAGAGAATGCCAAATATCGTTAAAAAGTATTATTTTTAATCAAAATTATTAAATGTTGAATATCGATAACAAAATATTTTTGTTAACAACTTTACATATTGCAGTCGCTCAAGAAAAAGTGACGTTTGTTTTCGCAATCAAAATAACGTAAACAATAACAAAATGGTGTTTTCTGCAGACGATCGTGTTTTAATCAAACTGTTGAGACAAAAGAAAAAGTATAATGCTAAAACGTTTATCGCGGAATTTCCCAACAAGCCGTGGACACTGTCAGGATTAAACAAACAGTTGCCTAATACTCGACATTTCACTTTTTGAAACGACCTCGCAAAAACCGCTGTAACTATTGTTCGCGTAAACAGATTAAACTGAAATTTGGCAGTTTGATTGCCAATAGATGATGCATTGTCGATGAAAATTTTGCCAGAATCACATGTCGTTTGTCAAAGTTACGCAAATGTACACAGGGGTTTACTTATGTAACACCATACTAGTGACGAATATATTTTGTTATCAACATTCAGTAATTAATAATTTTCGTAAGAAATAATATTTTTCAACGAAATTTGGCAATCGCTTCAGGAATTTATTGGAAATTAAATGTACAAAATTTTATTCAGATTTGTTCGGATTTGACATTTTTATTGCACGATGTCTAAGAAGTCAGTTTTTTATTGGACACAGTGTACATTAAATGCACCAGAGAAATAAAACGAAACAAAAATACAACAAAACACTCAGGCCAGGTAAGCTCCAGCAGCAAAACTTGTTCTAATAATCTAGTTGATGATCAACGCATAAGATGTGCTCATCCGAAACTTCAAAAAAGTAGCCGTGCTGGAAGTACAAACTCATGATAAGACGAGCAACTGGAATGACAGAAAATAATATATACTGCATATCGTACTGCGGACAGAATATGAAAGGAATAAAGAAATAAAGCTGCAGAAAAAAAACGAAACGTAAAGTCGATAACGACAAAATAATGCAGACAATAAATTACGTATCAGAATACTTGGCTGACATCAAGAAACTGGCGGGTCAGATGTAACGTATTGCGCAAAACCTACTCCTTAGTTCTTTTTCCAAGATGCGTGACTGTGATGTTTCCACTATGCTGCATGCTTACACAATAAATATATGTTTAAATGTAAGCTTAGTGTCTTTTTTAAAGCGGTAAAGCTGGGTGTGCCCACTCAGAGCGTAGAGAAGATGTCTATATTCCTTTCGTCTAAAAATCGGATGCGGCACCGCACTTCCAGCTTAGTTAAATTTATATTTTTAACGAAACGATAGTCACTACATCTAAATGAAAGCACTGACATCAAACTGTTTTACGTGACTTTATAGTTTCTCCTGACTGTTTCGGCTAACCGAATAAAAGCTAGCGAAAATTGCTGTGAACTACTGACAAAATATCGACCTAGTCGCTTATAGCTAAGCGTAGACTGTATTTCAGACCACAAGCAGATTTTCAACTACATTCATCAATACATGTACTAATTTAGCAACACTCGTCGTAATTTTTGGGATATCATGATTGCCAGTAATCACATAGTCGTTCTCTCATTTTCGACTTTTTATATCAACTGACGCTGCTCCATCAACTGGTTGAGATTTTCAGGCATCGTAGTTTGCTCCGAGAGAAGCTTAGTCGACGTCATTGCTGACGTCACTGCTGACTGCTGCTGCTATTGCTGCAGCGTTTGATTTAGCTGCAGCAGCTGCTGCGGCGAGTGGCGACCCTTATAGCAGCCTATTCGTACGTCCTGCATGCAGCACTAAAATAGGCCTACGTGTTTCCTGTATCATCAAGCGGCATATAATTATCAGCTGCCTGCTAGGACACGTGCCAATGCATTTAGCAGAATCGCAATTCGTACCGCCTCCGTAGAATCAGCAGTGTGGTATAAAATCAATGAACGGTGCCACTGACTGCTCTGATTAGGCTTAGACTTCCTAGCTGCCGCCGAATATTTGGATCCGCCAAAATTTTTGCCGCCGCCGAAAATACGCCGAAAAAATGCGGCCGACGCAATCGTCGCCAAATTTCTGAAATTCATTAGCCGCCGCAAAAAAATCGGCTAACTTTCAGCCATACTTCGGTTTGATCTGTCTTTTATAGGGTACTACCCAATTCACACCGGCGACGCCAACGCGACTCAATTGCCATGACATATGGACGTACTACTCTTCTGAAGTCTGAACTAAACATTACTAGTGGATTAATGTAAAGCTATAGCAGCATCCACATGACATGGAGTTTTTTATGTGTCAGCCAAAAATTAGCCGTAACTTTGCCGGAAAGTTTTGTTTGCAACAAAATTTGGCTAATTCGAATATCAGTTGTGTTTTTGGTTCAGCCAGATTTATTTATGTAAAAATTCGACCAAAAAGTCTAATTAGGCAATTATTTGAATCAAGTCGACGGCATCGTAATTCTGCACCCTTTTGCAGGTTTTAGCCTTTTACTTCGGCTTAAAGGCGTAAAATAACTTAGGCCTGTACACTTTTTTCGCAAAACTAGAAACCTGTAAAGGTATCCGATACTTGATTCTTAAAATATATTTCACTAAAGGTAGAGGGCAGAACTAATTCTCAATCGTAGTGTGGTTGAGTTGATTGGTAGACGCTATTTATCAACAACCCATAGTTAATGTAGTTTCGACAGCTCTGTATTGCTGTTACAAACAAAAACGTCCGTAGCTCTGTTGACGTCGTGACGTCATATAGTGCATCCGCTGCATGGAATGCTGTTGACGCATTCTCTGTCATAAACGCTCCTCATCAATATTCTACCAAGCATTGGCACGCGCGCGGACCTGTGCAAAACGTTCCGACCAGACTGGAGTGTTCCGCTAACCTTTGCTAACTACAGGCTGGCTATTCTCTTGTTAGACAAAAATTGTTACAAACGAAATTCTTCAGTTAAAAATAAATTAGGGAAAATAACTTAACGAAAATCATGCTATTCGCTGCAATAAAAGTTTATCGCGTTTTTTTCGTCGACTATTTTTCGCTAACGTTCGATGTTTTGTGGCAACAGCAGTGAATAGCATTGGTAGAAGTTGAGCTGATGCTAGATTGCATGGTGACAACTAGACAATGCACGTACCTTCACTAACTCATGTGATAATTTGACTTTAAAATTACCTTGCTCTTTTCTCTTTCCGTTTCCTATCATATCAATAGACCTCGATCTAATTGCCAGTTGAGATACGGGATATTATATATGAGGATGCAGGTCATAGTCACTTGAACAGCTACGAATATAATCCGTAACTCCTCGATTAGGCCTACTACCACATGAACACTTAGCACAAAAGTTGTAGTTTCTGAACCAAAAGTTTTTCAGATCAAACCTGCCATGACAAGTAGTTGGGTTGTAGTCCGTGTATTAATTTTTGACATCACCAGCAGACAGACAAAAACTTCCAAAGTGTTTTTTAGCAAAGTTGTCAGCGATTTAGAGTGCAAGATAGTGGGCTTGGCTTTTTGCTACCGGCACGTACCTAGTATATGAGAAATAAATCCGTTTAAAGTGTGAACAGACGCTGTAAAAGACCCAGAAGACGTCGACAGGTAACTAGCAAGATATTCAGCGACGACGCTCGACAACCAACACTGAAAGCAGTAATAACAACGCACGCCGGCCGCCGACAGCATGCAGTAAGCAGGAGAGCCGGTGTTAAGTCGTTTCTAAGATCAAACGTCCCTATGAATAAAGAACGTGCACCGACTCCGGACAGATACGGTGGCGACACACGTCTACGTACTGTTTACAAACATAGCCTACGTACACGTACACCGTCACCAATGAGTGTACGGAATAGGTCACTCACGGGTCGGAAAAAGTAACCCCGGTAATGTTGCAGTTTAGCGGTATATTCCTAGCAGACCATACGCGCCCTAAACAGCTGTTAGAAATAAGGTTCCAAACCCATTACCATAACCCGATAAATATAGAACGCGATTAGGCCTATACGTGAGATGAGAAATCGTCACATGCGCGATACCATGGCCGTCTATAGTTTATACACTGTGTCCCAAAAAGCATCCCAGACATTTTCGACTGTAACTTGAAAACCGATTAACAGATTTTGACAATATTTGGTATGAATATTTCTGACACAACTTGCCATTAAATGACTGTTCAGTTTCCCACCTAACCTAATGTATGCTTCTGCACTACCTAGGGAAAGCAGATCAAGCGAAATGTGTTAAAATAAACAGAAAACTCGGGAAAAACATCACCGACATTATCGATCGTAACTTGAATTAAGATTAGCAGATTTAAATAATTTTTGGCAAAAATATTTCTGACAAAACTGGCTATTAAATAAAGTGTTTTAGTTTTTACCTCGCCCAAAGTCTGCTTCTGCACTACTTGCAAAAAGCAGACCAAGTATAATACGTGTTAGAGTGAATAAAAAACGTCAATAAATTCCATCTATCCTAATCTGTGGGCCCCAACAGCCAGTCTATTACACAGTTTGACTGTCGTGCAGCAGTGTGTCTATCAGATAAAGTTTAAAAATGTTTGTGAAGTCAAGAAGCGACTGGTACAGCATGGATTGGTCTAGAGCAGAACATTATCGATACTGCTGTCAATGAATGGAGAAAGCGTCTCCTTGCCAGTGTTCGCATAGTGGGCCAACATTTCAAGCATTTTCACTGCAGGCAGTTGAAAAATGGACAGCTATATGAAATGTCAGCCAAAATGTCAGAAATGTAAACAAAATGTGTTTTTACGCGTTATGTTAATTAAGCAATCATATCGTATTGGATATAAAAGTGATATTTCGCTGGTTGTGTTTTCTCCAGGTGGTGCAGAAACAAACGTTGGGTGAGGTGGGAAAATCAATGGTCATTTGATGGCAAGTTTTATCAGAAATATTTGTACCAAAAATTATCAAAGTAAGACAATTGATTTTCAAGTTACAGTCGAAAATGTCGGGGATGCTTTTTTGGGACACAGTGTATATATGATTTGCAAGGAATTTAAACCACCGCTAAACTGCAACGTTACCAGAACGCTGTTTGGTCAGGCGGTCCTACGATACGCAGCAGCTTTTACGGTGCGCTGTGGCGAGTTCAGCCGGTGTAGAGTCAGCGCGGACTCCAGCACCTCGGCCCTTGGACGACCGCGACTTAGTCTGCTTCTTGGACGAGCTGCTATCGACAGAGTTGGCCTTGGCTGCGGCACAATCGCTAACCGTCCGTTCGAGTTGCGCCACATCACCGGGCTCCGTCTTCTGTCGCTGCTGCATAAACCGGACGCGCTTCTGCTGTGCTGAGTCGGACGATGTGGTATCGCTGTCGTGGAGGCGATCAGCGTTAACTCCGTCGACTCTGTTTGTTCGTCGAGACACACTACAGTCACAACGCGGTGAAGCAGCCTGAGCGCCGCAGACAGTACACCGAAGTCCGTCAGTACCTCCAGCTGCAGCAGCAGCAGCTGCAGCAGCTGCCTCGTTATTCTTCTCCATCAACAACCGTTCCAGCTCCGACAAACCCGACTCGTCCTTGATCTCGAGCAGAGCATGGCGCTCGCACTGGCTCGTGCGCGGCTCCAGCTTGCGCGGTGTTGGAGTCGTCTTGCTGTCGTCACTGGATGATGGTGATGACGTCGTCGGTCTAGCTGTTGCTGCTGACATGGACGATCGACCTTGTACCGACGTTGAACTCTTCCTGGCGGGCGGCGGCGTCAGCTGACTGATCTCCTTGAGGTACTCCTCCAGCTCGGAGATGCCTGAGTCAGCGGAGCGCACAAAGAGAGGGTGCGTCTCGCTGTGGGCGCTGCGCGGTACGAGGGCTGGTCGCCCGGCGCCGGCGAGCTTCCCCCGCGTGGACGGCGACGTAGACGTCTCGACGGACATTCTGCGCGGTCGTTCGTCGGCGTCGCGTTCCAGCATCAGCAGCTCGAACTCGCTGAGTCCCGTCGCCGCCGACCGCATCTGTAGCAGCGGATGTCGCTCGTACTGAGTCGTGCGCGGCAGGAATGGCAGTGACTTGCGCGGTCGACGCAGAGGATCAGACGCTGAAGCTGACTCGCCGAACTGTCGTCGCCCTGCACCGCTTGATGTCGACGGCACTCCCTGCTGGTCATCGGTTCGATTTATTGCATCAGTTGCAGATGTTACTGCTCCTCGCTCATCTCTCGTCGTTGAGACGCTCACGTCAGCCGGGTCGACGGCTTGCGACGTCGACGACGACATAATCCGCTGTCGCAGCTGTGGACAAAACTGCTACAGAATCAACACGATTGCACACATGCGACGCGACCTATTTCAGCAACGCTGTTTCGCCGAACGACAAACGCACAGCAGATGTACGTGAAACGCAGCAGATATCTCTTCACCTGAATCATTCGATTGGATTCAATCACGCATCTGTCGAAGTTGACTGATGACGACAGCGATGCTGCGATAAAGCCAAGCGCCGCGGTAATTAGTTTTGCGGTATCAGCCGCGTGGGCGTCGAATGTCATGAGAATTCACAATGCACAGCAGCTGGCAGCAACACAGTGCTACCGCGCATGTCATCGCCGGCTACTACTGCACATACATAGTACGGTATGTACGTCGCCGAGCGCTGTCGGCTTAACATTCTGACGTCGCAAACCTGCCAGCACACGTTGTCCGACCGACATCCCGTCCGCCTAACGCGCAGACGCAGACACGCGACACAGGCCACGTACTGGATGCGACGACATTGACAACCGGCGACAGATCGCGCTGCTGTATGTTATGCGCTTATGTTGGCTGACGACATCGACGCGTGCAAGAGACCGCTAGCAGTGTACAGCAGACAACAACACGGTGACCGCTTCCTGGATGCAGCCAGAGCTAATGCGATGCACCGTCCACGCAGCAGACTGTCGTGTCGCCTCGTCGTCGTACATACAGCCGGTGCCTGCTAGCTGCTAGCAGGCCGGCAGTGGCACCGTCGGTCGGATTAGCTATCCAAGATGGCGCACGCGCGCACACGTCGAGCCACATCTATCTGCGCCCGTCCGTACCTCTCCGTCTCTCCTGCGTGCGATACTTGCAGACGGGCGGGCGGCTGGGCGCCTAGAACCCGCTCGGACTGCTGCTGCTGCTGCTGCTGAAGACGAGGATAGGAGGCTGCTGCACGCGCCGCCTGCCCGACTGCTAGCTGCGCGACGGTCGCATCAAGATGGCTGCAGATTGCAGCCGATCTACTCTACTCAGTCGATGCTCGCAGCAGACCCGCTCGCATTCTGCGACAATAATTATTGTTCGTACGCCGCCGTCTCACTAAAGCAGGCGAATCGCGAGGGTTAAGAATGAGGATATTGTTTCGGACAGCGATAGCGTTAAGAATAAGGATAAGTTGCATTTTTTTCTATGACGGACTTTGGCAATGGTGGCTCTTGGATATGGCGGCCCTTGGCTGTGATACTGTACATCAGATGTGATACACTTAACACCGAATTAACCAATTCATTTTATGTTTTTATTATACGGCCACCGTTACTCTAATAGGCCACATTACGGGTGTTGCCCGTCTGTTTCTTTTACCATTTCTCTGTTCGTCTGTCCCGTATGGACTCCTAACTTAAGAACTAGGCCTAAGGGCACATAATAGCCAAAGTTGATAGGAACGCTTTTTATGACAGGAGTAACGATCATGTCTATTTCATGCCAATCAATCATTCTGACGAAAGACAAGGTCGTCGGACATCAAAAACCTCCAGCGCATGATGCACATCTCGCATATCTTGCCTTTACTTACGGTCGGCGGATCGAGCGCCGGCGACTTGGCCCACTGCACACTAGGAACAATACAGTAAGAGTGCAGCGGTCACATAGCATGTGCTCAATACGACACGAAACGACAGCATTATGCTGTAGGTGTATCTAAAAATAAATGCAAATGTAAAGGCTTAAATATTAACGCTACTTATACACAACTAATAAACAGAGGCAAAGGCGGTATTTGAAGACCATTAGCTAATGGCACCGAAACGCATTATGCGATCATCCAGTGCCGTTGACGAATCAGTAGACAAGCGGCACAGCCGGTAAATATACCACCACACAACCACCAGTTCAAATGTGTACTGTTTCTGTGCACTGCGCATTGATTTCGTGACGTGATGATTGGTGACGTGATATCTGTGTGTGTGTGTGTCCGTCTGTCTGCATTGCTCCGCCTGTCTGTTTTCAAATTTCTGCTGTGAATAAAAATTATCATTAGGAGAGTAACCTAAGGAACCCGTTAGCGTAGGCCTATATATAGTAGTCTAAAGCTGATAAGCTGATTGATCATGATGCTGTCACCAAGGCCGTGACGCTACCATGACGTATTATAGACGACAGCGTGGTGCACTGAATTTCTGAGCAACGTCTACAGGTAAAATGGCTGGCTGATGATTGGAAGAAGGTGATAGTGGCTGTGTTACAGACTATACAGCTGGAGCTACGCAGCTCGGCACGTCGACGTGGACTAGCCTATATAATCCTCATTTTAGGCCACCAACACACAGACAGACGGACAGTCAGTCGATATTATTGGTCAGTCATTGATGTGATTCGTCTGACCCGCGTGTCTTGTCTTCGTACATCCCGGCGGCACAGTACTTCGACAAACTGGTCACCTGCCAGCGTTACTACTACAGACTACAAACTATCACCTGTTAGTTGCTTACAACTGTTAGGACTGTTGCTGTATGCACGGCGTGTGCCGAAAAAAATAAACCACACAAAGTTCTAGAGTCTTCGTAGATGCGTTGAATATTGATAATCAGCAGTACATGTGCAATACAGTTATCATTAAAGATTCTCCATCTTTAGCACCGCATATAACCTTGTAAATAATAAATTCAAAAGCTGACACTGATAACGGAACAGTGTTTCAGCAACTGTCACCATTATCGACTGCGAAAAAAATAATAAATTAATACCAATAACTAGAAGCTATAACAGACAGCACACGCAAGCTGCTAATTCAGTCGTTACCGCTAGTATTCTAACTTAATTAGTTTTCTTTCCGAGCGTCAAAGAATGTAGACTGACCATCAGTTTGAAGCGACAGAAGAACGTGTGAAGCCTGGACAGGCTTTGCCTTGTTGTCGTCTTATAGCAACTCATCAATGCGTTTTGCTCGCCGCAAGCCGTGCTGCTGCTGCTGCATCATTCGTTAGTGTCAAACAGGCATCAACGCAAAGCCAACATCCATAATATTATGCAAGCCGCCATTGCAGCAGCGGTGTGATGGGAAGAGGAAGTTTCAATTTTCCGACGAACAGCCACATATTTATAATAGAAAAAATACACATGTTTAAAACGTCAATTTTTCTTCTAAATTCTCTGAATAGCAGACTTTCAGTTCCAAATTTTGTATACTCACTGCACTGCGCTTCGTGCATGTAAAATTATTTTTTTCAAACAGTGTTAAAATTATTCTCTTTAGTTACAAAATTAGCCTTTCACTCAAATCAAAGACGATGGCATCGATCGTTTGGTTTTGGTATCTTACGCCTTGTCTTCCGGCTTTGGTTTTAGTTTTGAACTTCAAGCACTGACGACAATCGAAGACTTTTATTTGCTGGTATAGTTTTGAGACTTTGAGTAGCAAATGACAGAAATGAGATAGAAAAGGTATACAATGGTACATGATATTATGCATACCATGAATAGTGATGAACTGTATACATTATATATATTAAGTTTGTACGTTGGTTCTCGCTACTGTTATAAATAATCGTAGGCTCATAAACAAAGATGCATAAGGACGGGCGGCAAAAAAACATCTCCATCAATGTATACAAGCTGTGGTTCGGAGAAACGAGACAGAGCGCTTTTAACTAGTTGTCCATTAGCAGGCGACGTTGGCCATCATTTGCTGTCTGTCTGTCTGGCTGCCTGTTTTTTCGACTGCACGGCAGGCAATTACTGGACAATTTGAGACGAGCGTGTCGTCGGTGGTCGTCTAGCCAGGCAGTGAAGACGAAATTGCTGAAATTGCCTACACGCGAGCAGATCTTATACGTCGAATACGAGTCGATCGATCGGCGCTGCGCGACGTGCACCTGATGCAACTCCATCCATCCGGCCGATGAGACTGCGGCATGGTCGACTGAAGATTGTCAATGAGCAAACCTAATCCATTTTTCACATCCAGCTGAGCTGCCGTCTCTAATTTCAACCAGGCTAACTAACGAGCTAACGAGCTATTGACGTACAGCGACATATCCGACTTATCTAGTAATGACAGACCAATTCTTGAAGTCTTCTTGTCTACAAAAACTGGAAAAAAACGAAATTTCGCGTCGATCGAATTGCAGTTTCATCATCGCTATCTAGTTGCTGTTTACTCTAAGCTTGACAACTGCAATTCACTGTAGTCAGTAAATTCTCATTTTTTTGTGCAGTAAAATATTTGCTTGCTTACTATTTACATTATGCACAATATCTTTTTGAGTGATTTGAAATTATCTTGTTTGCGCTAGCCAAAAAGTTTATGTTTTCGACTTATTTTTTAATCAGGCTCCCCCATAGCCTACTTCATATACACTTACATCATTTTCATTCTCACTAATTACCATCAGTTACGTTTTTACTTTTTCTCACCAGGAAGCTGAAATATAGAAGCCTACTCAATATTACATGATTTTTCAGAGAAAGACAACTTACTAACGCCGTCTTAATGTCATAGAGGCCTAAAACAATGTAATAGCGTACCAATTAAGAAATGATATTTTGTAACGAATAGATTGACAATGACACAAAATGCAATAAAGTAGATAACACTGCATGCTGTTTGTCAAATGTTATCTCTACGACTCGATGTTTTCGTTATGATCTTCCAGAATGTAAATGTCATCAAAGTTGTCAGCTAATACTCGAAATATGCAGGCTATGATCGCCACTATGCGCGTTTACAGGGTGCGGCAGAAAAAAGTGGACCCCTAAATTTTTTCGCCGTTTTCTCAGCAACCGTTTGGGATTTTAATACGAAATTTTACAGCTTTATTTATTGAAATCTTCTTCATCTAACAGCCAAATAAAATGTGATTCTGTTAAAAAACGACGAAGTTATAGATTTTTTAACATGACCGCCTACCGATTTTTCGGCATTCAAAAATGATCATGCTACAACACCAATTTCATAACATCGTTGAAACAACACAGTTAAATAATGATCAAAT